>WSSedL1CaDRAFT_10000620_pt1 | contig 24140 bp, 23 predicted proteins | sample WetSurSL1Cattail_FD_9464 | JGI IMG/M metagenome (IMG submission 9464)
GCGGTCGCTTGGATAGCGCTGGTACCATTACCGTAGAGGATGCCTTTGGAAGTGAAGGTTGTCGTACCGGTACCACCCTGGGCGACAGAGAGGGAAGAAGCTACACTCCAAACACCAGAAGAAACCAAAGGGATACCAGTTGATGAAACCGTATTAATACCCGTACCTCCACGAGAAGGAGACAAATATGCCTCAGATCCAAGCGAAGTAGTGCCGGCCCAATACGATACATAACCAGCCGTACCGGTACCTGTAAGTCCTGCAGCGAAGCTTGCACACTCCCATTCATGGGTCGTCCCATTCCATGCTATACCCTGTCCATTCGAACATCCCTGAATCAAAGCGATTTCGTTGGAACCAGCACCAGCGAACTCCAATCCAGAAGGTGACGATGTGAACCCTACGCCATCCACAGATGCTAAAAGATTGACAGAAACGATTGGTGTCGAACCTTCACCGGAGCCCGAAACGTTTATACCGCTGCCAGCAAGCACCGATGAAACATAATCCCCAACAGTATCCGTGCCAAGATTGATAAGATCCGTAAACGTTTGCGACGAAGCGAATGATATATCCCCAGTCATCGTACCGCCGGATAGCGGTAAGAACACACCGGCGCCAGTCGAGGCATTCAAATCAGTGAAAGTCGCACCATCATTTGAGAACTGCCAATGCCCGGTCGAACCATTGAAACGTAACGCCGGAGAATTATCAGCTGACGAAACATTCAAAAGGAAATCATTCGAAAGCGAAGCTCCATCGCCAAGCGTAAATATCGTTGAATCCGTACTGACATCGGTATTCTGCGCATGGATATCACTGAAACGACTATCATTCCCAAGCACAAGCTGGCTTTTCCCTTTTCCAGTAGGCAATTGTTTGATATTGATTTTCCCACCGCTTCCAAGCGTCAAGAGATCACCAGATTTCGTTCCTGCTTGCTTCCCTTGAAGAGATTGCGCGTTGAGAGCGCTCGGCACAGAACCAAGCTTTCTTCGAGGAACCATCTCAGAATCAGTACCTATCCGGATACCGATGTAATAATCACCGTTTTGAAAATTGAGGCTAGCCGGCAAGGGATTGACAGAGCCGAGAAACACGCGGAACATGCCATTCTTGACCGTAACATTTTGCGTTTCTTCCCATAACCGATTATCGGAATCAGAAGGATACGGATCGACATCAGAACGATCTTTCGAATAAATAGCGAAACGAATATCGTACGTGCCATTGGTAATGATCTTGTTTTCACTGTTAAAAAGCGACGCGGAAAGACCGATTTGGTTGATAGATGATTCAGCAGACTGCGCAAAAACAGGTCGTAGATTATACCACCCTATACACAGCACTCCTACTGCTATCGCAGAAACCAGGAGCTTGATTGTCTTTCCATGTTTATTTTTTACATATAACGGCATGTGATTCAATCCAATCGGAACAGGATTTATTCTTTAAAAGTATAGCATACTTTTTATCTCTACAATAGTCAGTTTTTATTGATAGCCCAGCCAAAAACTTCTCCTATCGCCCCAGCGATCAAATCAAAGAGTGAAACCGTCCTGGAGCCAGTGTATACTGCATGAGAATCACTCGTCACAACATTGCCAAAACGATCATTTGAAACGATCGTATACACATACGTCGAGGCCTGATCAAGACCGGCAATGACGACACTATGATTGAATCCGTAGTCGTCTTCCGAGACTGTTTTCGTATTCTGGCCAACACCTTTCGAATAGGCTATCTCTGATTTCGCCAATTTACTCGTTTTCCAACTGATCACTAGCTTCACTTCGGATTTATTCTTTTCTGTAAACGCTTCACCACGGATCGAACTGATTTCCAATGGACCGGAACCGTCTTCAGAAAGCAAAAACTCAGCTTCGCCACCTATCGCGACATCACCTATGTGAAAATGCTCGCTCTTGTAATTCGCATCATCAGAAAGCTGTATCGGGGCGGCAGGAGCTGACGCATTCGAGGCTGTATCAATCGCTATTTGAGCAGGCTGTGATGTTTCTGTTGCCGTTCCCGATGCCGTATCTGGTTGTGTCACATCTGATAACACTGGGGAAGAATGCTTATACAACGTGTATGCCATCACACCGAAAAGAACGGCCACAGCTATGGCCGCTATGATAATCAACTGTCGCTTTTTCCCTGTCAAAAACCCAGCGACACCCGACGCGGATTCGATTGGGAGCTCTTTTTCCGGCATATGAAGAAAACCTTACCCGAGCCGAAAAACGGCTATGTTTTCTATGCTTTACACTCTGTTCATCATAACATAAAAAAACGCCATCTTCCAATGGCGTGACAAAACGATTCTCAACATATGGCGTCATCACTCCTCAAGGCGTTTGAAAATATTATCAAGATCTTCCGAGGAATAATATTCGATAACGACACGTCCACCTTTCCCTGAGGGAGCTATCTTCACTTTCGTGCCAAGCACTTGCGAAAGATGTTCGGCATGAGAAACGATATCGGGATGGATAGCAATGGCGCTACGGACATGCGATTTCACGGCGACGTTTCTCACTTGCGCTTCCGTTTCACGCACCGTAAGCTCTTCTTTGATGATGAGATCAAAGACGGCACGTTGTTTTTCAGGATTTTCAATCGCAAGAAGCGCCTTGGCATGCCCTTCGCTTATGCGACCATCAGCAATCGCCCGTTGAATCTCCACAGGCAAACGGAGCAAGCGCACTATATTAGCCACCGAACTGCGGCTTTTTCCCATTTTTACCGCAACATCATCCTGATGCAAACCGAAATCTTCCATAAGTTTGACATAAGATTTCGCTTCTTCGATAGGATCGAGATCGTGTCGTTGGACATTCTCAATAATAGCCAACTCCAATTTCTCAAGATCCGATGCGGCACGCACGATAACCGGCACAGTGGAAAGTCCGGCCCGTTTGGCAGCCTGAAGACGCCGTTCACCAGCGATAAGCTCATAATCGGTCCCTTGACGTGTCACGATCAACGGCTGGAGTATGCCATGCTCTTTAATCGAATCGGCAAGTTCTGTCAATTTTGATTCGTCAAAATGGAGCCTCGGCTGTTGCGGGTTCGGTATGATTTTTCCAACAGATACTTCGATGATAGCTTTGCCATCAATCACCGCGGGATGTTCCAAAGCAGGAAACGGTGTGACTGCCTGATTCGGGACCGGTGACACGAACGGAACGCTCTGTATCGGCTGATCGTTCAATTCTTCCGTCGATTTCTTGGGAGGAATAAGCGATGCTAGACCGCGGCCAAGACCATACTGTTGTGACATAAGTTTCGATTTCAAATCACCTTGAGCTTCTTTTTCTCTTCCTCTTCACGTTCCAATATCTCCCGAACGACTCCTTTGTATGCTCTAGCCCCCTTAGAAAAGGCATCAAAATCGAGAATAGATTTCCCGAAAGAAGGCGCTTCTGCTAACCGCACGGAACGAGGAACGACACTATCGAAAACCGGTCCCGGAAAATGCGCCCGTACTTCGTTCACAACCTGGCGCGCCAAACGATTACGCCGATCATACAGCGTTAAAAGCGCTCCTCCAATCTTGAGATTCGGTTGCAAGTGCTCTCGCACGAGTTCGATAGTCCCCAAAAGCTGCGACAAACCTTCAAGAGCATAGTATTCTGTCTGAACAGGAATAACCACCTCATCCGAAGCCACTAAACCGTTGATGGTCAAAAGTCCGAGGGAGGGAGGACTGTCAATCAGGATATGGTCATAATATGGACGCACTTGCCGCAAGACGTTATGTAATCTGAATTCACGACTCTCGATATGCACCATCTCTATCTCAGCTCCGGCCAAATCCTGAGCTGCTGGAATGATATGCAAGCCTTCTTTCTCGGTACGCAAGATGATTTCTTGCGGAGGCAGTCCCATAATCATCGCGTGATAAAGATTCTTCTCAAGACGCCTCGAATCGACACCAAGTCCGGATGATGCATTTCCTTGTGGATCAAGATCAACGAGCAACACTTTCTTTCCGGCGTCAGCCAGATATGTAGCGACATTGATCGTCGAAGTAGTCTTGCCTACTCCGCCTTTCTGATTAACAAAACCAATGACTTTAGCCATGAAAGTAAAATATATGATGCTTTCCATAGTATATCCCATATTTTGCAAAACGAAAACCAGCCATCATATTGGCTGGCTCATGTGCCGCGGGAGAGACTCGAACTCTCATGATATCGCTATCGCGGGATTTTGAGTCCCGTGTGTCTACCATTCCACCACCGCGGCTTCTGTCGTTACGACCCTCAAAAAGAGGCTAGGACTAGCATACGGGAATCAGCGTTATCTTGTCAATCACGTCCCTACGCGACTGCGGCCTCAGCGACACGAGCAAGAAGCGTTGCTACCGTCACTGGTCCTACGCCTCCAGGCACCGGAGAAAGATACGATGCCACTTTTCTGACACTCTCAAAATCAATATCTCCCACAACGTGGCCAGCCGATATGCTTATGCCGCCATCGATTACCGCAACATCCTTATGCAGCATGTCACCGGAAACCGATTGGGCAAAACCGCGTACCGTAACCACGACTGAAGCTTCTTTCAAAGCTTCCGCAAGTGCCGAATTGCCAAGATCTGCCAACGAATAATCCGCATCAAGACCCTCAAATGAAAGCGCCTGCGACATAATCTTCCCGAAAATTTCCGAATGGGCGAGAACTATCCCCTTCATGCCATGAAATGTACGCCCCGTCGAACGCAGAAGCTCGATGATGGCTCGCGGGAACACCGGACATGCTGATGCGTCTCCGCCAAGAAACCGTCTTACTGTCGCATGATGGAATCCATCAGTGTCCTTCTTCGGATCAATACGTGCGATGATCTCGTCCGTCGGAAACCCAATTGGTAAAGGCAATTGTACGATAATCCCATGGACATCTGGACGCGCATTCTGTTCTTCGATACAACGGAAGACTTCCTGCGCATCAACTGTTTCAGGAAAGAGAAACTTTTCGAAACGCACACCGATTTCAGCAGCCGCCTTTTCTTTGAGGCCAACATAAAGATGAGATGGCGCATCATCCCCGACGAGAATCACTGAGAGTCCGGGCACGATACCAGACTCGCCGATACGTTTNTTCGTATCCGTCAAAATCCTCTCCGCTACCGGTTTACCGTAAAGCAACTCCATATATTACAAGATGTATAAGAAAAACACCGCAGCGACGACGATACGGTAAATGCCGAATGGCACGAACGTATGTGTCCGGACAAATGCCAAGAAAAATCGGATCGCCAAGAGTGCGACTAGAAACGATACGACGAAGCCGACGATGAGTGCCTGCATATCGGATGCTGCGAACGAAGAGGCGTTCTTTAAAAGATCATATCCGGTCGCCACTGTCATCGTCGGTACAGCCAAAAGGAATGAGAACTCTACGATCGCTTCCCGCCTCATCCCGAGCAGCATTCCACCGACAATCGTTGCGGCCGACCGTGATACGCCAGGAACGATAGAAATCGCTTGGAATAGCCCTATTTTCACTGCTTGACCATACGACAGATCTGAAAGGCGCGTCGACGCCTCTTCCGATTCATGATGCCATCGTTCGAATGCTATCAAGATAACGCCGCCGATAAAAAGCGACGCGACGACAACTAGGGGTGAGCCCAGAAGCGCTTTCACATACTTGTAGAGAAAAAAAGCAATCAGCCCAGTCGGGATGAAAGCGATTGCGACACGCTTCATGATTTCCCATTCTAGGAACAGCCTCCGCCAATACAATGCGACGACCGCCAGGATCGCACCGAGCTGGATAATAATCTCGAACGATTTGAGAAATTCTGTCTCTGGCAATCGGAGCATTTCAGAAACGAGAATCATATGTCCGGTCGATGAAATAGGCAGGAACTCCGTCAACCCTTCGACGATACCGAGAATGACAGCGTGTAAGATATCCATATGGTCGATTAGAACAATGTTCCTACTGTTTGACTTTCAACCAACGGTGCATGCTCCGTTCTTGCTGATTCCAATAATTTTTTATTGCCATGGAGCTCAGCAAGATAATCCCAATTGCGAAACTCAGGATATTTTTCCAATTGTTTTTCAAGTATTTCAACCGTCGCACGCACATCACCAGCACCAGTATGCGCCGTCACGTGCTCTTTACCGCAGTACAGCTTATACGCAGCCGTCAGATTTCGCGGTGCGAACATATCGCGCGCTTCCATCTTATGATAGAGAATCTTCGCATCAAGCACTTTCTTCTGCGCAAAATCGAAATTCTTTCCGACTGATGCGAATTCTCCGCGTAAAAATGGAAGATCAAAACCGGTGATATTGAATCCGCCAACATCAGAACCATCGAACGTATTCCAAAGTTCATAACAAAGCGTCGCGAAACTCGGAGCATCTGCGACATCTTCATCATGGATACCGTTCACTTGGCTCGATTCCGGAGGAATCGGCCGGCCAGGATTGATACGCTGACAATATGAGATGATTTCTCCGCTCGGCATGATCTTCTCATAAGCGAGCTCGATAATCTTATCCTCACCGATAGAAAGCCCGGTCGTTTCAAGATCGAAAATGACAAGCGGTCTGTCAAGCGGAAGAAATTCCGGAATAGTCGTTTTCATGCTGTTTTCTGTACGTTCATTACCAACCTATTCTACTCCAAAACAGAATTTCACTCCACCGTTACTGATTTCGCCAGATTCCGCGGTTTATCAATGTCATAGCCTCGCTCAACGGCGACATAGTACGCGAAGAGCTGGAGCGGCGCGAGCGTCTCAAGCGTCTTCGGGATATATATGACATCCGTCGCCTTCTTGGCTACCGCTGTATCGCCCTCAGTCGCAATCGCGAGCACCCTGCCGCCACGAGCGAGGATTTCTCCATACCGCTGGGCATTTTCTGTTGATATCAAAATAGCCTGATTTTATCCCACCACGATATTGAAGATGCGACCAGGGACATAGATCACTTTGCGGACGGTCTTGCCCGCAATGTGCATCTGTACATTCGCATCAGCAAGCGCCTGGGCCTTCACAGCAGCCTCATCGCTCCCGGCAGCGACCACGAGCACCGCGCGCACTTTGCCATTCACCTGTACCGCGATATTTACCGTTTCCTCAGCGATCTTCTTCTTGTCCCACTTGGGCCACTCAGCGAGAAAGATCGACTTCTTATTGCCCAGCTGTGACCAAAGCTCTTCCGCGATATGCGGAGCGAAGGGACTCAAAAGCAGCAAGAGTGCTTTATAGCTTTCAGCTTTCAGCTTCTTTTCCTTCTCCATCGCGTTCACTAAAATCATGAGCGAACTCACGGCGGTATTGAACTTGAACCCTTCGATATCTTCCGTCACTTTCTTAAGTGTCTGATGAAGCAGACTCTCTATATCACGTCCGGTTTCGATTTTCGATTTTCGATTTTCGATTTTGGACTTAAGACCCCACACCTTCTCCAGGAACCGTCGCGTGCCGACGACACCATCGGTATTCCACGCGATTGACTGCGTGAAGGGGCCCATGAACATCTCATAGGTCCGGAACGCATCCGCGCCGAAACTCGCCACCATATCATCTGGATTGACCACATTGCCCCAGCGTTTGCTCATCTTACGACCATCGGACGCCACGATGAGTCCTTGGTTCACGAGCTTCTTGAACGGCTCTTTGCCAGACACAACCTTGATATCATAGAGGAACTTGTGCCAGAAGCGCGCGTAGAGGAGATGCCTCGTCGCATGTTCCGTCCCGCCGACATAGAGGTCGACCGACATCATCTTCTGCTCTTTCTTCTTGTCGACAAGCGCCTTCTTGTTCTTCGGATCAATATAGCGGAGATAGTACCAACTCGAACCAGCCCACTGCGGCATCGTATTGGTCTCGCGCTTGCCTTTGCCTTTGCACTGCGGACACTTCGTATTCACCCACTTCGTGATACTCGCAAGTGGTGACTCGCCTGTATCTGTCGGCTCGTAGGATTTCACTTTCGGTAAAAGCACCGGCAAATCTTTTTCCGGCACCGGAACGACACCGCACTTCTCACAATGCACAAGCGGAATCGGTTCACCCCAATAACGTTGGCGCGAGAACGTCCAATCACGCATCTTATAGTTGACCTTCTTCTTCCCCAGCTTCTCCTTCTGGAGCCACGCTGTCATCTTCACCCGCGCTTCAGATGATTTTAAATCAGAAAACTCACCGGAGTTTCTCACTGTACCATCTAACGTAAAACATCTTTCACTGGTAATTATCGAATCAAACTTGGAATGAGCGCTAGAAATTGCACCATCAAAAGTATCTGAAACCGTACCAGTCATACCAATCGGCTCAATAACATTCCGTATCGGCAGATCATATTTCTTCGCAAACTCGAAATCGCGCTCATCATGCGCTGGCACCGCCATCACCGCGCCCGTACCATACGAGCCAAGCACATAGTCAGCGACATACACCGGCACTTTTTCACCATTAAACGGATTGACTGCTTCAATACCCTCAAGTTTCACGCCGAATTTTTCTTTCGCCAATTCCGTCCGCTCAAGATCGGACTTCGCTGCTGCTTTTTTGATGTATTTTTCAACCTCTTTATAATTTGCGATCTGTGATTTTCGATCTGCAATCAAGGTATGTTCAGGAGCGACAACCACATACGTACAGCCGAAGATCGTATCCACGCGCGTCGTGAAAACGCGGAGCGCCTCCTCGGTGCCGACAATGGGGAACACGACCTCCACCCCTTCGGAACGACCGATCCAATTGCGCTGCTGCTCCTTGATTGATTCACTCCACTCAAGCTCCTTGCTATCAAGGTCTTTCAAGAGCCGATCAGCATACTTGGTCATGCGGAGCACCCACTGCCGGAGCGGCCGCTTCTCGACGACTGTCCCGCAGCGCTCGCACTTCCCCTGCTCCAGATCCTCATTGGCCAACCCTGTCTTGCACGACGGGCACCAGTTGATCGGCTCATTGGACTCATACGCCAATCCCCTCTTCCACATCTCAAGGAAGATCCACTGCGTCCATTTATAATACTCCGGATCAGTCGTATTGATCTCGCGCTCCCAGTCATAGGTAAAGCCGATCTTCTCCAACTGCTTCTTGAACGTCGCGACATTCTTCTTCACCGCGATCTCCGGATGCACCTTGTTCTTGATCGCATACTGCTCTGCCGGCAATCCGAACGCGTCCCATCCCATCGGATGGAGCACACCATAGCCGGAGAGCTGCTTGTACCTCGCCGTCACATCGGTCGCGATATAGCCGCGCGGATGGCCGACATGGAGCCCGGCTCCAGACGGATACGGGAACATATCAAGCACATAGAATCCCTGCTTGCGGCTGTACTGGCGATAGGTACCATTCTTCTCCCAGTATTTCTGCCATTTTCTCTCGATTTTTTTCGGTTCGTATCGTTCCATAACCGTTTTCATGCCAGCGTATTAACTCAAAAGAAACGAATGTTCCTTCATTTACACACATCCTTCATATCATCACTGTAACCGAAGTATGGCTTTTATTCAAGAAAAAGACTTGACATACCGACAGAAAGAGGTAAGAATAGTTCGGAACATTCACAACCTACAAAGGAGAACAAACATGATGCGGCTTATCCTGCTGTTTATGGCAGCATTTACGCTCTCGTCATCCGATGCTGCTATCCGTGATCGTGACGATGGTTTCTATGAAACATCCTATCGCTGGGCTCCCATCGCCGTTCCTAACACACGCTATCAATTCAAGCTGCTCGTTACCGTCGAGCATCTTTGTCGCAATATGCCTGCTCATGAAAAAGCAGCTTGCCAGAAGGATTTCTTGACCTTTCCGACAATGTCATCTCGCGTTATGCCGAACGAAGCCGACATCGTCATCGAAAGCGCCGACGGGTATGTCTTGCATATTCGAGCGACTGAACCAGCTTTCTGCGCTTTGCTTGATACGCTTGGGCCGATTTCTCAACAAGAACCTCCCGGAACATCATGCCGCAGCGTCTGGGAAAAAAGCCACGATGCACAATAAAGCAAAAAACGCGCCCTGCGAACTAGCAGGACGCGTCTTTTCTTTTTATCCACCCTTCTCCTCATTATTCCGCTCCCAAAGAAAGGCCTCGACGATTATGATGCTTTCGCGCAACCTTCACGCGAGCAAGTTCTTTTTCCAAAGCTGCCGCAGTACGGGCATATTCTTCATCATCCATCTGAATACGTTCAAGCTTCAAATCTTCAGCGCGTTTGCGTGCCGCTTCTGCCCGTTCAATATCGATCTCATCAGCACGCTCAGCCGTATCAGCCAAAAACATCATGCTATTCTCATGAAATTCGACAAAACCTCCAGAAGTTGCAAAACTCTCTTCCGGAGCTGATGGTTCACGGCGAATCATGATTTCTCCGGCTTTCACAGCTCCGATATACGGTTCATGACCAGGCAAGATCGTTACTTCACCGCCTTCAACCGGTAATGTCACTTGATACGTATCCTGTTCAAAAACAGTCTTCTCTGGCGTTATGATTTTCAATATGATCTTCATGGCATTCCATCGTTATTTCCGCCCATCCGCGATCACCTCTTCGATCGAGCCCTTCATATAGAATGCTTGCTCAGCGATATCATCCAATTCACCCGAAAGAATCCTCTCGAATCCGGCGATTGTATCTTCAAGCTTCACATATTTTCCAGATGCACCGGTGAACTGTTCTGCCACGAAGAATGGTTGTGAAAGATATTTCTGAATCTTGCGAGCACGAGCCACCGTCTGCTTATCTTCATCAGACAATTCTTCCATACCGAGGATCGCAATGATATCCTGGAGATCTTTGTATCGTTGCAAGATGCGCTGCACGCCACGAGCCACCGCGTAATGTTTTTCACCGACAACCTGAGGATCAAGGATAGTCGAACTTGAATCGAGCGGATCAACAGCTGGATAGATGCCGATTTCCGTAAGAGCACGGTTGAGCACAACGGTCGAATCAAGGTGAGCGAATGTCGTCGCAGGAGCCGGATCAGTCAAGTCATCAGCCGGAACATACACCGCTTGCACAGATGTGATAGAGCCTTTCTTAGTCGATGTGATACGTTCCTGCAACCCGCCCATTTCTTCAGCCAACGTCGGCTGATAGCCTACCGCGGACGGAATACGACCAAGAAGCGCTGATACTTCAGAACCAGCCTGAGTGAAACGGAAAATATTGTCGATGAAGAGGAGAACATCCTTGCCTTCGTCATCACGAAAAGATTCCGCCATGGTAAGTGCCGAAAGAGCGACACGCTGGCGTGATCCCGGTGGCTCGTTCATCTGACCGAACACGAGCGCAGTCTTGTCGAGCACGCCCGAATCGCGCATCTCTCCATAAAGGTCATTACCCTCACGAGTACGCTCACCAACACCGGCGAATACAGAATAACCGCCATACTCTGACGCGATGTTACGAATGAGCTCTTGAATAACGACGGTCTTGCCGACGCCTGCACCGCCGAATAGACCCACCTTGCCACCTTTCATGAACGGACAAATGAGGTCGATGGACTTGATACCAGTCTCGAAGACTTCCGCTTTGGTTGACTGTTCATCAAACGATGGAGCGCTGCGATGGATCGAACTCTTCTTCACTGATACGACATTCGGCTTGCCATCAATCGCATCACCAAGCACATTAAACATGCGTCCCAACACTTCCTTGCCCACCGGCACAGAAATTGGAGCACCGGTTGCTATCACTTCCGTGCCTCGTTTCAAACCATCAGTCGGACCCATAGCGACCGCACGCACGCGATTCCCGCCCAAATGCTGGTGCACTTCTGCCACAAGCTTTTCCTCACCATTCTTCATCTCGAGCGCATCATAAACCTTCGGCAGCACCGACCCCTCGGCAAACTCCACGTCCACCACCGGCCCGATGATCTGTATAAGCTTTCCTGTGTTCATAACTTCATTGTTACACGGTTATAGTACATCCCATACTACACGCCTCTTTATTATTTCATTGCTACATGGTTCCATCAAATCAACAAAACATCTCATTTAAAAACCATCTAGCAATGTAACAAGATTTCTTACTGCGAGACAGCCGCCATACCTGCCGACAACTCAGCGATCTCCTGTGTGATTTTCTGCTGACGGAGCTGATTGTAGGCAAGCGTCAAATCGGCAGACATCTCCTTGGCAGCATCCGTAGCATTCCTCATCGCCATCATACGAGCCGCTTCCTGTGATGCATTACTCTCAAGCACGGCATGATAGAGCTCCATCTCAATGAGACGTGGCACTATCCGTTCTAATGCTTCGCTCGGTGACGGTTCAATGATATATTCAGCGCCTGATACCGATGCTTTCCGAGAAACACGGCCACCCATTTCATGCATCGCTTTCTCCGTATCTTTCACAGCAACCGGAAGAATAGCCCGTACTTTCACCTCCTGCGAAAGCATTGAGACATAATCGGTATACACCATAACAACACGATCGGCCCGGCCTGCAATGAATTCTTCCATAACGACCTGACCGATTGGACGCATCAATTCAACCGTCGGAGTGGACAATACGTCAGGAAAAGAAGCGATAATATCCCCTTGCAACCTCTTTACGGCAGCATCACCCTTCTTACCGATCGTAACGAACCGCTGGCCGCGACCAGCATCTTCTTTCAGTGTTTGACGAAGGCGTTTCCCAATCTGAGCATTGAATGCGCCACACAATCCACGATTCGACGCAATCACGACATAAAGCTCGTTCCTGATTGGACGATCGGAAAGCAGCGGATGCGCGCCGTCATCAATCGATTCTCCGATCCGTCGCAGCAGCGCTATCGCACCCTGGGCATACGGCCGGATTGCGAGCACTGATTGCACAGCCTTGCGCATTTTCACGGCTGAAATCATCTCCATAGCCCGGGTAATCTTACCCGTGGATTTCACACCCTTGATACGCTGTTTGATATCTCTTGCTGAAGCCATAACTCACTCATTTCAAAACCTGAACTTCAAACCGTGAACGCTTGATACATCGATCCAAGATATTCCAAATGTCTGCTATGATACGCGGAAGCTCATCTCTCCGTCCTTACGCAATGAAGCTTTTCTTGAATACGGCTATGCGTTCCTTGAGGAGTTCTTCGACTCCAGGCGTAAGCGCTTTCTCTTTCAAAATAGCCTCGAAAACATCTTTCCCTTCATCATCGAGATACGCAAGGAATTCACGTTCAAAGCGTCCGATTTCTTCGACTTTGATATCGTCCACATGTCCACGAGTCAGCACATACAGTATTGCCACTTCTTTCTCAACTGGGAGCGGAGCATATTGTGGCTGTTTCAGCATTTCTGTAGCGCGACGGCCACGTTCGATAAGCGAACGGGTCTTCTCATCAAGATCAGATCCGAACTGCGCGAAAGCCTCAAGCTCGCGAAACTGTGCAAGATCAAGACGGAGCGTACCAGCAACCTGCTTCATCGCTTTAATCTGAGCAGCGGAACCGACACGAGAAACCGAAAGACCCACGTTGAGTGCTGGACGGATACCCTTATAAAAAAGGTCTGTCTCAAGATAAATCTGGCCATCTGTAATGGAAATGACGTTCGTTGGAATGTATGCCGATACATCGCCTGCCTGCGTTTCGATAATCGGAAGCGCGGTAATCGAACCGCCACCGTTTTCAGTATTCAGTCTAGCACTGCGTTCCAACAACCGTGAATGGACATAAAATACGTCACCTGGATAGGCTTCACGTCCCGGTGGACGGCGAAGAATCAATGATATCTGACGATAAGCGACGGCGTGCTTTGAAAGATCATCATAAATGACAAGTACATCCTTGCCTTTATCCATGAAATATTCGCCCAACGCGCAACCAGCATACGGAGCGATATAAGAAAGCGCGGCCGGATCGGAAGCACCAGCAACAACAATGGTCGTATATTCCATCGCGCCGCCCTTCTCAAGCTCCGAAACGATGCGAGCAATCTTGGATTCCTTCTGTCCGATAGCGACATAGATACAAACGATATCCTGACCTTTCTGATTGAGAATCGTATCGATAGCGATAGCAGTCTTACCAGTCTGCCGATCCCCGATAATCAACTCACGCTGGCCGCGACCGATCGGAATAAGCGCGTCAATCGCCTTGATTCCGGTCTGCATCGGCTGATCAACACTTTGGCGCGTAATAACACCAGGAGCGATTTTCTCAACTGGATAATACGCATCTGCCGCAATCTCACCCTTGCCATCGATAGGCAGGCCGAGTGCCGACACGACGCGACCGATAACCGCATCGCTCACAGGAACGGATAAGATGCGTCCGGTGCTTTTAGCGGTCATGCCTTCAAAAATGCCGCTTGTCTCGCCCAAAAGCATCACGCCTACTTCACCTTCTTCAAGATTTTGAGCAACACCGAATGTTCCATTTTCGAACTCTATCATTTCTGAAGACATGACATCCGAAAGTCCAGAAACGCGTGCGACACCATCGCCCGCTTCCAATACAGTACCAACAGACTCTACTTTCGGCTCATGATGAAAATCAGCGATACGGCTCTTCAATTCTTGTATGAGAGGATTGCTCATATATCGTACGAAAATTATGGTTTGCGAAGTGTTTCTTTGAGAGCGGCAGAGCGCGAAGCGATAGTAGCATCATACAAAACCTCTCCGGTACGGAATGATGCTCCGCCAAGCACATGAGGATGGACTTTCCAAAGAGGCTCGAGAGATTTCCCTGGGAAAAGCGTTTGTGCCCGATCAAGAAGGACGCGTCGAGATTCCTCATCAGGATCATGAGCAACCGTGATGACCACAGCGACGCTGTTTTTTTGCTCACGTTCTTTCCTTTCAAGCCTTTCAACGATAGCGGGCAACAGATGTTCTTCGCCTCGTCGCTTCAGAACGGCACATAAGCCATCAGCGATCATCGGAACATCGTTGACCGAACCTGCTTCAGCCGCAAGTTCTCCGGCCGCTTGAGCGTATTGTGATACTGTCGGACGCATCGCGCTACTGTTCTATGATTATCTTCTTGTCGGCCGTGGCATTGATTTTTTCTTGAAGCACCTTCTCTACCGAAAGCGAGACGAGCGACGCAATCTCGCTCTTCGCTTCATCCATAATTCGGCGTTTTTCTTCGGCAATCTTCCGTTCAGCATCTTCCAAAGCTGATTTCACTCTCGACTCAGTCTCAGCAAAACGCTCGGCATCACGCCGCTTCGCCGACTCTTCAGCAGCTGCTACTATGTCACGCGCTTCGTTTCGAGCAGCCGAAAGGACTTCTTTCTCTTTCACCTCCATTTCCGAAAGCTTTCCTTTGGCCGCTTCGGCATCCTTGATGCCTTGTTCGATGCGTTCTGATCGTTTTTCCAGAAAATCAAGCATCGGCTTGTACGCATAGCGGCGCAACACAAAAAACAAGACAATAAAATTCACTGCTTGTGCAAGCAACAATTTCCAATCAATGCCGAGTTTTTCGAGGATTTCCATGATAACTGACAGAACAGGTTATAGCTTTTCTATCCAAAAAGGATCATGAGTGCGACAACAAGCGCATAGATAGCCACAGCTTCCGTCACGGCAATCGCGAGGATCATTGTGGTCTGGACTTTTGATTGAGCCTCCGGATTGCGTCCAATGGCTTCAAGCGCCTTTGAGGCGAGAATACCGAGACCGATACCAGGGCCAAGGGCTCCAACACCCATAGCGATAGCTGCTCCAATAAGTCTTGCTGCTTCGACTTCCATAATCGTCATGATTACTGGTTATTATTATATGATTCCTCCGAACTATTGACTGATTATACTGCTTTTATCCATTCTTGTCCATTTCATCGATTCCGACCCTTTCTTCCTTCTAATGTTCCACTGGAAGAGTCGCCGTCTTCAGGAAGACAAGCGCAAGCATCGAAAACACTATCGCTTGTATCAATCCGACGAAAACTTCCAAGAACAGAAACGGAAGCGGAAGGAACAAAGGAACCAAATGAAGCATAACAGTCAAAAGCACTTCTCCGGCGAAAACATTGCCAAAAAGACGGAACGTGAAAGAAATGGTCTTACCGATCTCACTGACAAGCTCAAGAATACCGACAAACGTCCCGATGACATATGGCTTATGGAACGGACTCACGATGAACTTCTTACCATACTTCGCGAAACCGAGAGCGGCGATACCAGCCACCTGAACCGAAATAACCGTGATGAGTGACAAAGCAAGCGTGAAATTGATATCAGCCGATGTGCTCCGGAGGAAAGGAATGATGGTCACATGTCCCGCTTCTCCATGCAGTATGCCTACCGTACCGAGACCTGGCAAAAGCTCAATCCAATTCGAAAGGAGCACGAAAATAAAGATGGTCGCGATAAGCGGAAAGAAACGACGCGCTTGTTCTTTGTTTTGTGTCACGCTTTCTACAAGGTTGAACAATGCTTCAAAGATCGTTTCAACGGCATTCTGGAAGCCGCGCGGAATAGTCTCGAGTTTCCGTAATTTCGATGTGGCAATCATGATGAAAACACTCACAATCACACCGATCATGAACGTATTCGTAACGGGAAAATTCCCGATAGAAAAAAGCTTCTCAGCAGCGATGGATATTTCCATAAACAAAAAAGCGCTCGTCTTTCAGAAAAAGCGCTTTTATTGTACCAACGAAACGAACTCGCGTCAACCAAGACGCTTCTTCGCGTTCGAGACTATTTCTCGACAGATACGCTGCCCGCTTCCTGAGATGGAGCACTCCTCAAAACATCCTCGGGCACAGATTCTTGCTTGCTCTCTCCGATTTGATCGGCACCCTCTTCTTCTTGAGAAAAAGGATTTCCTTCTTCCACGATACGCTGTGGTGTCATTTGTTTTCTCTTTTCGATGTCTCGCGCAACTATATCCACAGCTTTCTTCAAATCCTCAATCTGTGATGCAATCGCAACAGCTTCTGCAGGGCGTTCTGATTGCAATTCCTGAAGCTTAACGATCACCTTTGACCATCTACTCCAAGATCTTTCCAATTCCTCTAGCACAACGTCCTTCTCCTCTGAAGTTTCTGCCAATTGGCCCTCAGATCCCTTTGTCGCATCTGGTACTTCGGATGTTTCGGGATTCTCCTGAGGCTGGCTATGCGATGATGGAAACGTTTCAAAACTCATACTGTTCCTTCAATGCTTGATTATCGACTTCTTATTAAGATTATAGCATATTTCTCGATAAAAAGCAATGCTCAAACTGCATATCCAACGTTTTTTCGAATTCATCCATTTGACACTGCTTGAAAGCGCACAACTGCTCTGCTGTCGCTACGACAAACGCCGGCTCATTCCGCTCGCCACGATGCGGTACTGGTGCGAGAAATGGCGCATCAGTCTCAACAAATATCCTCTCGATCGGTATGAGTCTCACAACTTCTTTCGGATCATTTTTCGTTCCAATACAAGCCTTCTTCACTGGATACGTGATACTACCCGCAAAAGAAAAAAATACTTCCGATAGTTCGAGGAATTTCTTGGTAATCTCCGTGTCACCCTGATAACAATGGAAAACAACTTTTAACGTATGATTTTCAGCCTTCAATAAATCCAAAATATCCTCATAGGCATCCATAGTACCAGCCGAGGGACGCGTATGGATGATGAGCGGCAATCCGAACTCGCGAGCGATATCCATCTGCGCCAAAAAACCCTCCTTCTGGACAGCTTTCATCTCTTCCGTCACCGGTTGTTCCAGATCGCGCGAAAAATAATCCAACCCGCATTCACCGATCGCCACGACTTTCGGATGTCTTGCAGTTTCCCGCAACGCCTGGATTTCTTTTTGAAATGCACGATCCGTATCTTTCCCGATTCCATTGAAAAAATGCGGATGCAGTCCCACGGCAGCGAAAATATTCTCTTGCTTCTCCGCCACCGCAACCGCCTTCGGATTATCCCCCGGCTCCGTCCCCACACAGATCATCCTCTCAATGCCCGCCTCAAAAGCCCGTCTGACCACATCGTCACGGTCGGCATCATAACTTTCCCAATACAGATGCGCGTGAATATCTAACATAGCTTTCAGATTCTCTTGAAAAGCGGCTCGACCGTACCGGCCGCCAGCGCTTCGCTTATCTTTTTTGATGTCTCTGGCAGGAATGGTTCAAGACATCTTCCGATAAATCGTATTTCCTGAAGCAGTTGGCCCATCGTCACAGTGAAACGTTCAGGGTCAGTCTTCATAAGCTCCCATGGCTTCTCTTCGTCTATAAGCTTATTGGCTCCGCGCACCAGATTCCAAATGCTCTCAAGCGCTGAAACTATCTGATAGGATTCGAGAGCCGCCATGAGTTCCTCAGAAAGCTCGCGATCTTTGGCATCGCTCCAAGCCATACCGTTCAACTTCGCTGAGAGCTTGATCACTCGGGATACGAGATTACCGAGACCATTCGCAAGATCAGCATTATACTTCTCGTCCATCTTGTCCCAAGAAATGTCGCCGTCTTTCGTATATGGCAAAGCCGTGAGCAGAAGATATCGTGTCCCATCAATGCCATATTTCTCCACTAATTCTTCAGGATAAATGACATTTCCAAGCGATTTAGACATCTTCTGACCATTGATGGTGAGATACTCATGCGCATAAACAGCCGTCGGCAATGAGAGATGTGCGGAAAGAAGCATCGCTGGCCAATAAATAGCATGGAACCGGAGGATACCTTTGCCAATGATATGTACCCGTTCGCCACTGCCATTCCAGAATATTTGATATGCCTCTCCGTCAGAAGCGTAATCAAGTGCCGTGATATAGTTCGACAAAGCGTCCACCCAAACATACATGATCTGACTCTCATCACCCGGCACCGGCACTCCCCAATGCTTCGCACGCGCGACCGAACGTGATATCGAAAAGTCTTCCAGCCCCATACGGATGAACGATAAGACTTCGTTCCGTCGATATTCTGGATAGATCCGCAACGCACCGCTCTCGATGAGCTTGAGAAGCCGTTCCTGATAGGCCGATAGACGGAAAAAATAATTCTCCTCCTCGACGATTTCCGGCTCCTTCTGATGATCCGGGCATTTCCCATCAACCAAGTCTTTTTCCTGTTTGAACTCCTCGCAACCGACACAATACAATCCGCGATATTTCTTCTTATAAATATCCGCTGGATCAAACGCCGACCACATTTTCTGCGCTCCTGTGAAATGAAGCGGCTCGGTTGTACGTATGAAACGATCAAAAGACAGGTTAAGCGATTGCGCCAACCCCTGAAAAGCGCGAGCATTCTCCTCTACGAAAAGTGCTGTTGGTTTGCCAGCCTTCTCGGCCGCCTGAACATTCTTCAAGCTATTCTCATCGGATCCAGTCAGAAAAAATGTTTGGTCACCCTGGAGACGATGGTAACGAGCAATGACATCGGTCAACACTTTTTCCGTCGCATGCCCCACGTGCGGCCGAGCATTCACATAATCAATGGCTGTTGTAATATAAAATGGCTTATTTTCGGTATTTTTCATACTATATTCTTGACAATACTATTTTTTAGGTGTATAATACTAACCAATAGTACCTTTACATTTCTCTATAGGAGTATAGCATGAATCCGCATGATATCAGCTGGAAACAAGCCCGGCACAATCTCGTAGTAAAAAAAATCCCCGCTCCCATCGGAGCTGTCATGTTTTTGGGGATGATCACCGGACTGATGGTCATCGGCGGATACATCGCCGAAATCCTCGCTCCTACGTTCTGATGCATCTGCATCTGAACAAACCTACGAAGCCCACGTCAAAGACGTTCGGGCTTCTTTTTTTCTCAAAAATCCTACGCGTCTATCTCATTTCCTATGCAACCTATTTCATTCTATCTTTCTTCGCATCATATATAATCATCACAAACTCCCCCTTCACCTTGTCTGCGTTCTCCTGGTAATAGGCACGCATCTCGCCGACGGTACCGCGGCGGATCTCTTCAAACATCTTGGTCAACTCACGACCGACGATAACTTTCTTGTCAGACGTGAGCATTTCCAAAAGTTCGAGATTTTTCACGACGCGATGCACAGATTCATAGTAAACGACCGGCATCTCGGCAGCAGCCACTTGTTTGAAGAATGTCTCACGACCTTTTTTGTGCGGCGGAAATCCAAGAAACAAAAATTCACGCATATCGATGCCAGCCACCGATATTATAGCCGCGAGCGCTGAAACGCCCGGAATCGGTACGACCCGGATACCCGCTGCCACCGCAAGCTCTACTAAGACATTGCCCGGATCAGAAAGTCCCGGCGTCCCGGCGTCTGTCACCAGCGCCAAACTTTCCCCCGCCGAAAGGCGTTCAATGAGCGTCGCAGCTTTCTTGGCATCGGTATGCTCATGGAATGACACAAGCGGTTTTCGGATATCGAAATGCATGAGGAGCTTGCCTGTCACGCGCGTATCCTCGGACAGTACGGCATCGACACCCTTGAGTGTCTCAAGTGCTCGCAACGTGATATCGCCAAGATTCCCTATCGGTGTCGCTACTATGTACAATGTTCCTGATGCTGACATATGCGTCTTATTCAACACTCCGCTTAACGAGGATATCTTCCACGAAAACAGAGAGTATCATCGTGACCGGTACGGAAAGGATGATACCAAGCGGACCACCAAGTTCTGATCCAGCCAAGACAGCAATGATGAACACAACAGGATTGAGAGAAGCAGAACGCTTCATTACCTGTGGCGCAATGATATGAGCTTCGACCTGATGAGCGATGATATAGAATGCCGTAGCCGCGATACCGAGCGATGGTGAAACAAGAAGTCCGACAAGCACCGCCGGAATAGCTGCCAATACTGGGCCGATATACGGCAATATTTCCATCAATCCGCCAAAAAATGCGATGGCGAGAGCATATGGAACACCGAGAATAAGGAGTCCGACATAATACATTCCGAAAGCGAGCAGCATCAAAAGCGCTTGGCCATAAAGCCACTGACTCACTTTTCCCTGCATGCGTGAAGCGATTGAGATAGCTGTCGCATGATATTCTTTCGGCGTCAGCATGAGGAAAAATTTCTCCATACCTTTCTCTTCAAGAGAAAGATACAGCGAGAGGAAAAAGAATCCTATAAGATGGATGAAGCTCTGGAATAGACTCACGGATGTAGCGAGCAAATCTGAAAACCATCCTGACACATCCGGAGCTCCCGTCATGCCGTGCGGCGGCTGTTCATTCGATGTGATCGATCCAAGCGGATCGAGATATGATCGAAGACCCGAAAGGAAAGTATTCGCTTGATTGGTGTATGTCGGCCAATTCTTTAAAAACTCTTTGATTTCCGTGAGAAAAAGCGGCAAAAATACCGACAACACGAGCGCAACGAAAGCGAGAAGCACTGCATACGCTATAATGACTGCCACGGTACGCGAAACACCTATGCGCTGGATACGATTGATGGCCGGAGAAACCGCTGCGGCTGTCAACACGGCGAATAACACCAAAAACACGACGTCTTTGACAAGATACAATACATATAATCCTGCCACGATAAACAGCATTCTCAGAAGAAGCTTCGTTCCGATTTCTACTCCTTGCTGTACCAGCATATGTTTTCTGCATGAAACGATGAACCGAAGAGCGGACTCATGCGTATCATGATTCAAGATTCAATAATTTCCTCACTCTCATTTCTGATACTTTCGGTCCGATGACCGCCAGATTAAGCTTCTTATTCACGAAGATATCCTTCGCAACGCGAAGCACGTCGTCCGCCGTCACTTTATCAATCGCCTTCATGCGCTCCTTCGGCAGGATGATCTCATGCCGGAGCGTCTCCTGAGTCACCAGGTAACCGACGATATCGTCCGACCCCTCAAGTCCCAGTGCAAAGTGGCCCTTGATATTCTCCTTGGCACGAGAGAGTTCCTCGGCGCTCACCAACTCCCTCGCAATCTTCTTGTATTCACTGAGGATGACCGCAAGCGCCTTCTCGAAATTCTCATGCTCTACACCGCACTGCGTCGCAAGATAACCGGCGTCGTGATACGTATCGACCGAAGTCGAGACATGGTACGCCAACCCGCGGCGCTCACGCACCTCAATGAAGAGCCGTGACGACATGTTGCCACCCAAGATATTCGAGAGCACGGCAAGCGCGAACCGATCTTTGTGATCCATATCGTATGCCCGCACACCGACAATCATATGTGTCTGATCAGTCTTCTTGGCATACACCGAGATTTCCGGCTTGGTCTGGACTTCCTTCACCTTCTTGAAGGCTGGGCGCTTGCCTGTCCGAATACCAGCAAAATGCTGTTCGATCTCCTTCTTCACTTTCTTCGGATCAATCTTGCCCGCGACACCGACGACGACGTTATCCGCCGTATAGCCGCGATTCAGGTACTTGATGAAGTCAGCACGTTTGAAAGATTTGATATTCTCCTTAGGTCCCAAAATCTCCCGACCAAGCGGCTGCTCGCCATAAAGAAGCTTCTCGAAATGCTCCGAGACGCGACGCGCCGGCATATCCTCGTACATGTTGATCTCCTGGAGAATCGTCCCCTTCTCACGTTCGATCTCCTCTTGCGGCAGCTTCGAGTGAAGGAAGATATCTGATACGACGTCGAGTGCGGTCTCCCAGTGATGTGCCTCGACTTTAGCATAATACGCCGTGTGGTCCTTGGCGGTATAGGCATTGTACTCAGCGCCGATCGCATCGAGCTCACGCGAGATATCAAAGGTGTTCGGGCGATGCTCCGTCCCCTTGAACATCATGTGCTCGAGGAAGTGCGCCAGGCCGTTCTCTTTTTCTGTCTCATAGCGCGACCCGACGCCGGTCATCACGATCACTGTGGCCGTCTCTGTCTCCTGCATCGGCGCGAGAATGACCCGCAGCCCGCTCTTTAAGGTAAGTTTCTGGTATTTCATACTTTATTTCAGATTCTTAGCAAAATAATCTTTCAGCTCGGCGACCGGGATGCGGACCTGTTCCATCGTATCGCGATCACGAACCGTGACGGTATCTTTGAGTGAAGCATCCTCTTCACCCAAAGTATCAAAATCGACGGTTACGCAGTACGGCGTGCCAATCTCGTCCTGGCGGCGGTAGCGCTTGCCCACGTTGCCGTTATCATCGAACTCACACTGCCATTCTTGCTTCAACATATCGTAGACCTCGCGCGCCTTGGCTACGAGCTCCGGCTTATTCTTGAGAAGCGGAAAGACCGCGACCTTGACCGGTGCAAGACTTTTTGGGAACTTCATCACCGTGCGCACGTCTCCTTCCTTCACTTCCTCCTCCGTATAGGCATTGTCGAGCACCATGAGGAACAAGCGTGCCAGACCGACAGATGTCTCCATGATGTGCGGGATGAAACGTTCATTCGTCTTCTCATCGAAATATGTAAGATCATCGCCAGAAAACTTGCTGTGCTGTGAGAGATCCCAATCGCCGCGCGCGTGGATACCCTCTACTTCTTTGAAACCGCCAAGCGACGCATAGTCATACTCGATATCATAGGCCTCGGACGCATAGTGTGCGAGCTTCTCATGCTTGTGAAAACGGATCTTATCTTCGGGAATACCGAGCAGCGCATACCATGTCCATCTGGATTGTTTCCATTCCTCGTATTTCTCCTTGGTCATCGACGGATGATGGAAGTACTGCATCTCCATCTGCTCGAACTCGCGGGTACGGAAGATGAACTGCCGCGCCACAATCTCATTACGAAATGCCTTGCCAACCTGCGCGATACCGAACGGGAGCTTCACACGAGCGGAATTGACGGTGTTCTTGTATTCGAGATAGATGCCGCCGCATGTCTCTGGGCGGAGATACACCACGTTCTCCTCGGAGAGCGCTTCAGTCGGCGAGCCGAGGTTGGACTTCACCATGAGCGAGAAGACCTTCGCATCCGTCAAATCCCTGCTGCCGCAATTGGAGCACTTGAGCTTGCCCGCTTCACGAAGCTTCCCAAGCTCGGCATTGATAAACTCAATCGTCGCTTTGTCCGCATCGATGCCGAAATCCTCGAGCAGATGATCAGCCCGGAAGCGCGCCTTGCACTGCCGACAGTCCACCTGCGGATCATTGAAGCCGTCCACGTGCCCGGAAGCCTTCCAGGCCATCGGATGCATGAAGATAGCGCTATCGAGACCCACGACATCGTCGCGAAGCTGTACCATAGCCTTCCACCACAAGTCGCGGATATTGTTCTTAAGGAGCGTAC
>WSSedL1CaDRAFT_10000621_pt1 | contig 24121 bp, 22 predicted proteins | sample WetSurSL1Cattail_FD_9464 | JGI IMG/M metagenome (IMG submission 9464)
ACGCTTGCCCTCCGGATGGAAAAGCAACAGCAAAATGCCGGGAAGATTGTCGCTTGGCTCTCTCAAAACCCAAAAGTAAAAAATGTTTATTATCCGGGGCTTCCCGAACATCCGGGTTTTGAAATCCAAAGCAGGCAAAGCCGCGGCTTTGGGGCCATGTTGTCATTTCGAGTTCAAAATGCCAATTTGGTAACTAAAATTATTAATCGGGTAAAAATTATTACCTATGCTGAAAGTTTAGGCGGGGTTGAAACATTAATCACCTACCCGGTAAAACAAACCCATGGGGATATTCCGCCGGAAATACGGGCGGAGATCGGGGTAACGGAAGACCTTATTCGCCTTTCGGTGGGGATTGAAGACGTCAATGATTTAATTGAAGATTTGGATCAAGCAATCGGAGAAGGGGAAAAAGACATATGAAATATGGAACTTTACTACTACATAACGGAAATGAAATTGATCCGCATACCGGGGCCCTAAGTATCCCCATTTATCAAGCCTCCACATTTCACCAGACAGATATCGAAAATCCCGGCTCATATGATTACTCCCGCTCGGGCAATCCGACCCGGGATGCTTTGGAGAAAACCTTGGCTGTAATCGAGAACGGAACTCATGCGTATGCGTTCGCTTCAGGCATGGCTGCCGTGTCTTCGGCTCTTGCCATTTTAGAACAGGGGGATCATGTGGTGGTTTCAGCCGACATTTATGGCGGGACTTTCCGGATTTTGAGCCGGTTTTTCAGTAAGTTCGGAATTACTCATACCTTTGTCGATATGACCCGGTTGGAAAATGTCGAGGTCGCTATCAACCAAAATACCAAAGTGATTTTTTTGGAAAGCCCGTCGAATCCAATGCTTCGAATTACCGATGTAGTCGGAGCCGTGGCAATCGCTAAAAAACATGGTCTGATTACGATGATTGATAATACCTTTCTCTCGCCTTATTTTCAGCGACCCTTGGATTTGGGGGTTGATCTTGTGATTCATAGCGCGACTAAATTTTTGGGCGGCCACAGCGATGTAATCGGCGGGGCAGTGATTACGAAATCAGAGCAGTTGGCGGCGAAGATATATTTTGTGCAAAATGGTTTCGGGGCTATTTTAGGACCGCAGGATTGTTGGCTGCTGATGAGAGGAATCAAAACCCTGCGGGCCCGGATGGAAATCCAGCAGCAATCGGCGCTGAAAATCGCTCAATGGTTAAAAGGACAATCCTGGGTTACCGATGTCTATTATCCGGGATTGGAAGACCATCCCGGTCATGAGATTATTAAATCCCAAGCTTCCGGGTTCGGCGCAGTCTTATCCTTTAAAACGGATACCATGGAACGGGCCAAGACCATCATGAAACAGGTCAAAATATGGTCGGTAGCCGTCAGCTTGGGAGGGGTGGAGTCGATCCTTTCTTATCCGGTCAAAATGTCCCATGCCGCGATTCCCAAACCGGAACGGGAAAGGCTGGGTATTACCGAGAATTTGATTCGCTTGTCGGTGGGTTTGGAAGAGCCGGATGACTTGATGGCGGATTTGGAGATTTAGATGGTTTACCATCCCCGTCCGGCGATTTTTTCTTCTTCTTTCATCGATCCGACATGGATTCCCCGCATGGCGTTGCCGATGCCTCTGGATACTTCCGCCAGCAATTTAGCGTCCCGGTAATGGGCGGTGGCATCGACAATGGCTTTGGCCCGGGCTGCCGGATTATCGGACTTAAAAATACCGGAACCCACGAAAATACCGTCACAACCGAGTTGCATCATCAGTGAGGCGTCGGCCGGAGTGGCGATTCCACCGGCTGCAAAATTAACTACCGGCAACCGTCCGAGCTTTTTGACTTCTAAAACCAATTCATACGGGGCCTGTAATTTAGTTAAATTTATCGTGAGAGGGGAATACGACAATGTCAGAGCGCGTGGCAGTAGCCAGTACGGATGGCAAATTTGTTAATGAACATTTTGGACGGGCAAAGCAGTTCTTGATATTTGAATTGCACGAGAACGGGTATCAATTTATTGAATTACGGCAAAATCAACCATCGTGTCATGTTGAAAGTCCTGATGAAAGTGCACATCTCCAGACGGTTAAACTATTGGCAGATTGTAAAGCGGTTTTGGTGGCCCGAATCGGTCCGGCAGCCGAGCAATACTTAGTGCAACATGGAATCAAACCATTAATAATAGCGGATTTTATTAATGAAGCACTGCAACAAGTGAGAGAACAGATTTAATTCGGCGATATTCCATTTTTTAAAATGAGGAAGGAACATATTGACAAAGTTATTTTTTAGCGGTATGATAATTGTATCAAATCATACTAAGTTTATAAGAATACTATATTTTGAACACTAAGGAGGTTGTCTTAATGTCTAAAATCGCCAAAAGTATTACAGATTTAATCGGTAATACACCCCTTTTGGAGCTGACCAATTACAATCAAGCTAACGGTCTGGAGGCTAAAGTCATTGCAAAACTGGAGTATTTCAATCCTTTGAGCAGTGTTAAAGACCGGATTGGTTATGCGATGATCAAGGATGGTGAGGAAAGGGGAGTTATCAAAAAGGATACGGTTATTATTGAGCCGACCAGTGGTAATACCGGTATTGCTCTTGCATTTGTAGCCGCGGCCCGCGGTTATAAATTGATTATCACCTTACCGGAGACATTCAGTATTGAGCGACGTAATTTGCTAAAAGCACTCGGAGCGGAACTGGTGTTAACTCCCGGCGCTGAAGGGATGAAAGGCGCTATTCGCAAAGCTGAGGAATTGGCCGCCCAAACTCCTAATTCTTTTATACCGCAACAATTTAAAAATCCCGCCAATCCGGAGATTCACCGTAAAACAACTGCCGAGGAGATTTGGAAAGACACCGACGGGAAAGTTGATATTTTTATTGCCGGTGTCGGTACCGGCGGTACGGTGACCGGCGTGGGGGAAGTGTTCAAAAAGAAGAATCCTAAAATACAAATCATTGCAGTTGAGCCCTTTGATTCGCCGGTCTTATCGGGGGGCAATCCCGGGCCGCATAAGATTCAGGGAATTGGCCCCGGTTTTGTAGCGGACATCATTAATCGTGAAGTGATTGATGAAATATTTAAGGTTAAGAATGAAGAGGCATTTGATACGTCACGGAAATTGGCCAGAACTGAAGGATTATTAGTGGGGATCTCATCCGGGGCCGCAGCCTTTGCAGCGACTCAAATCGCTAAACGTCCTGAAAATAAAGGCAAAACAATTGTGGTATTATTACCGGATACCGGTGAACGTTACTTGTCGACCCCGTTGTTTCAGGAAGTATGAAGTATAAATAATGGGCTAGAACACCATTGATTGTAATTATAGGGCATCTTGAGTTGACTAGAAATACTAGAGACCAAGTATCTTAGTGATTGATTTATAAGATTACTTGGTCTTTTATTATCAATTATTTTGACTCAACTCATTTGATTTAGATTCCCGGAAGGAGGAAACTAAGGGTGATACGGAGTAACATTTGCTTGTTTATCGGAAGACTCACCAATAGTGTTTTGGGAAATTGCGAGTAAATTTCCAAATTGAAAAACAACACGAGTTGACCAGATAACTGGAGACTAAGTACTCAACTGATTAAGAACAAGTTGAGCAACTTAGTCTTTTTTTGTAACCGTTTTCCGCTTTCCGCTTTCCGCACAGTTTCATGACTGGTAAGAAATGAAGCAATCTACAATGCGGGTTTTGGCTAATATCGCCTGAAAGGGGGAATACGAAGGAACCAAATTAGCTTTTGAGTTGAAAAGTACTAAGAAATTGAAAGCACATTATAAGGAGGATTTTAGCTATGAAAAAATTTTTAATCTTGGTTTTAACAGTGCTCATGGTTCTTTCATGGGTTGCTGTTTCGACGGCAGCCGTTACGATTGGAGGGTTAGCCAGATTTCAATGGATTGACGACTCGACTATCAACGACTCCTATAAAGATGACCAAATTCGAGTTAATTTTGACAGCGACGTCAATGAATTTGTTTCCTCTCATGCTCAATTAAGAGTCAAGCGGGATAATGCTCCTTTTTTGTGGGATTATTATGTTGCCCTCAAACCGTCTTTCGGTACTGTCAAAATCGGTCAGTGGGAGAATGACTTCTTTGGTGATGTTGATCCGCTCAGCCAATGGAAGACTGATGAATTTACCGACACTCTTTGGTACACTCAATGGGCAGTCCAGTTTGCTCCCAAGTTGGGGGGCGGTTTTTCAGCGGCGATCTGGTATAACCCAGCAGACGACCATGCATCTTATGTTAGCAAAGGCGGCAATGCTGTAAGTGTCGGAAAGAATGCGTATACAGTTAGTGTCGCTTATGCCAAAGATGCCTTGGCTCTCGAAGCAGCAGTGGGCGATGTGGGCGAAATATCCGGGGAAAAGTATGACAGCATAACTCTTTTCAATGCTTCCTATACTGTGAGTGCATTTAAGTTTTTTTTGCATTATGGACAAACGGGTAAGGATAATCCCTGGCTTTCCGGAACTGAACAGAAAAATGAAATCGTGGGCGTCAAATATCGGCTCCCGGATACAGGCTTTGCAGCCCAAGCAGAGTACGATCTGGCCCCGGATGAAGACAACCCCGCGGGCTTAGGACTTTATTATACGGCAAATGGTGTAGGATACACCTATTATTATGTAACTAAAGGTGACGATACTTATCAGCAAGCCAGAATACAGATTAATTTTTAAGCCGGGGAATCTTTTAGAAAACCATAAAGGCGGGAGTTGCATTTTCGACTCCCGCCTTTCACATGAAGATAAAACCTTTTCGTTTTATTTTTCTCCGACTGGAATTCAATTAATCAGCAATGTAGAGCATTTTTTCCTGTCCTCCGCAAAATTGTTTGGTCAGGCTTACTAACCGGTTGGCGGCATTGATTAAATATTCGGTGCTGGTAGCGTAATTACCTTGAATAATGTAAAAGCAATCATGCGTATCAATTGTAACTTTGGTTTTCTCGACTTGCTTGACTTCGAGCCAGCAAAGAATATCGTTGCCATCATCGATATAAGCATAGTCGCCGGGTCTGACCTTTTTGGGCTCACTGGCCCCAATGGGCCGAAAGTTTTCGCTTCCATCCAGCAAACGGATTTGAACATTTCCGGAAATCCGTTCGATGTCATGAGCGCCGAGAGCCAGGCGGGTTTCAACCGAAACTAGGTTATAAATGTCGACCAGTAGGTTGATATGCGGGATTTTCCCGGTTTTCAACAGGAAACTTAATAAATTTTCCGAGGCGGCGATGGTCTCGCGGTTGGAATGTTTGATTTTTTCGTGTAATTGTTTGAAGCCCTTCAAGAGGGGATCGGTTTTTAGGAGCTCTGGAGATAGAGTGCCAAGGATTTTTTGAATCGTCTCATTTTTGAGCCGTTCAAATTGTGGATCTGATTCTTTGTTCTGTAGGCCGGTAATTTCCAAACCAATGCCATTCCAGCCTAGAGCTTTTACTTGATCAGAAACGGCAAATGACAGGCTTTGTTGAATCATAACCAATGCACCTGATTTCAAATTTAATTCGAGGACATCATTATATAACGATTCAGATGGGATTAATATGAATTGTAACATAATCGATTTTAGTTAGCAAGTGAGAAACCAGGAGATGAAAATATTAATTTTACATATGCGCAGGCTACAGCAGTAAATGACGTTGACAAATTATACATTCGATGATAAAATACAGCTTAAACCACAGTAAAATGATATGTATAGTAATAATTATTTTATCGGATGAATTGAGTTTTGATATCAGAAAGTGAACGAATGAAGAATAATTTAGAATTACTTCGTAAGAAAACGCTAGAATTATTACCTCAATCAATCGATGAATTAAAAACTTATGTCCATTTCCGTTCTATTTCTGCCCAAAAAAGTTCAATGACAGATACGGTTCGAAATGTGTCAGCAATGATTGAAGCAACTGGGGGAAACGTGAAAATATTAGAAAATATTGGAGCCAACCCGGTTGTTTTTGGATATTTTAAGGCTGGACCGAATGGAAATACCAAACGAACCTTACTTTTTTATAATCATTATGATGTTCAACCTCCCGAACCACTAGAAGAGTGGGACTCGGATCCCTTTACCCTTACTATCCGCGAGGGAAAGCTATACGCCCGGGGTGTATCGGATAATAAAGGCGATTTGGTTGTTCGGTTAACCGCCATTCGGCTCTTACAATCTCTTGAAGGCGGTCTGCCTTGTAACATAAAAATACTGGTTGAAGGTGAAGAAGAAATTGGCAGTAGAAACCTGGAAGCCTATATTACCAGTAATCCGGATTTATTTACGGCAGATGCTTGTATTTGGGAGTTTGGTGAGAAAGATCAACAGGAAAGAGCCCACATGGTGGCCGGGGTCAAAGGCATGGTCTATCTGCAACTGTCATGTACAGGGGCGGATGTAGATATTCATTCTATGGCCGGAGCTTATATCGATAATCCGGCATGGCGTCTAGTGCAGGCATTGGCATCCCTGAAAAGTGCAGAAAATGAAATCTTGGTTGAAGGTTTTTATGATGGTGTGATCCATCCTTCTGTTGAAGAAAGAGAGACGGCCAGACGGATACCTTTTGATGAGGAACATGTTAAGTCTTTGTATGGTTTGAAGTTGCCTCTCATTACTGATGCAAAACAGCAAGATCCGCGCGAGGCAATGATGTATGAGCCAACAATGACCATATGTGGCATTGAAAGCGGTTACTATGGGGAAGGAAGCAAAACAGTTTTGCCTAGAAAGGCCCTTGCCAAGCTGGATTGCAGGATAGTTATGGGTCAGGAGCCGGAGCATATTGCGAATTGTATCGAAAGACATTTAGTCAAGCATGGATTTAAGGACATTGAGGTAGAATTGTTAAATGCTCAGCGAGCATATCGTTCAGATTTAAGTCATCCCTTTTTTTCAATAGTCGTTACCGCAGCTCAGGAAGTATACGGAACGGAAATTGTTTTGGAGCCTAGTTCGGCCGGAAGCGGGCCTATGTATGAGATAGGACAGTTATTGCATATGCCTATTGCCAGTACGGGAGTGGGCTGGTTTGATTCTCGATACCATGCACCGAATGAATCAATCCGGGCCCAAGATTTCGAACAGGGAATCGTTTATATAGCTCATCTACTTTGCGAATTTGGGAAAATAAATTAAGCGATTCAGGTAGAATCTTTACGGGAGAGTGAATTTTTCGTGTCAATTAAATCATACAGACTGGGAATTGATATTGGGGGAACATTTACCGACCTCACACTGCTGGCACAGGATGATGGACGAATGATTAGTTTAAAAACTCCCACGGTACCTTCAGATCCGGCCAAAGGTATAGTAAATGGGTTGGAATTACTTGCCCAGCAAGGCATTCAACCTTCCGATATCGGCTATTTCGTCCATGGTACTACGATTGGACTGAATACCCTTTTACAAAGAAAGGGAGCTGCCATTGCTTTATTTGTTACGGAAGGCTTCCGGGATATTTTGGCTTTTCAACGATTACGCTTACCAGTTCCTTATGATTTCCGTTCCCGTTTGCCGGAACCGCTGTTGCCTCGGGAATTGGTTTTCCCTATTACAGAACGGATGCGTTTTGATGGGACTGTTGAAACATCGCTTGATTCGAACAAGCTTGATCAGGCGATAGATTCAGCATTAGCCAAAAGGGTGCAAGGTATTGCCCTTTGTTTTTTACATAGTTATAAAAATCCTAAACATGAGAAGGAAGCATTTCAAAGGATTCAGCAACGAGCACCCGGTCTTACGGTTTGTATGTCATCGGAGTTATGGCCGGAAATCCGCGAATATGAGCGGACTATGATGACCATTATCAATTTATATATTCAACCCAATATCCAAGATTACTTTAATAGTCTCAAGAAACGCCTTCATGATCAGGGAATGCATACGGCTCCATATATAACCCAATCCAATGGCGGCATTATGGATATAGAAAGTGCTGCAGTGGCGCCCATACGAACTCTCTTTTCCGGCCCGGCTGCAGGGGTGATTGGGGCTGTCAGAACGTCTGAGATAGCAGATATTAAAGACATTATTACATTTGATATGGGGGGTACCAGTACCGATATTTCCATAGTTGAAAACGGACAGCCGACTTTCAGTCAAAGCAGCCAACTTGGTGGATTTCCATTAATGTTACCGGCGATTGATGTTGCTTCGATTGGGGCAGGAGGTGGATCCATCGGTTGGATAGATTGTGGAGGACTTTTAAAGGTGGGGCCTGTATCTGTAGGGTCAGATCCTGGACCGGCGTGTTACGGCAAGAGCGACAAACCAGCGCTGACCGATGCTTTTTTAGTTTGCGGTTATTTAAACCCTAAGCGGTTTGCAGCCGGAAGAGTATTTTTGGATGCCGGACACTCGGAAATCGCGCTGAGACCCATAGCGGAATATCTGCAGGTTGATGTAAGAAGTGCTGCCGATCGGATGATCCAAATCGCTATTTCCAATATGTATGCAGAACTTAGCAATGTGATGGAACAGCGGGGAGTCGACCCTCGTAATTTTACTATCGTAGCGTTTGGGGGGGCCGGACCCGTCACTGCCAATTTCGTTGCTGAAGAGATTCAGGCTAAGAATGTATTGGTTCCGCTAAGACCAGGAACTTTATGCGCGCTCGGCTCGCTTACGACAGACTTTGTATATGACGCGGTACGTTCCAGGCAAGCCTTGCTCGATGATTTTTCGATGGAGGTTTTAGGGGACGAATTTAGCCAACTTGCCTCAGAAGCCAAAAAATGGCTTGATGATCAACATGTTGCGATTTTAAAAGAATTTCAACTCTTTTATTCGATCGATGCCAGATACAAAGGCCAGGCATTCGAGATTGAATTACCGATTGATGCTGAGCAATTGGATAAAATGAATAAAGACGATCTCAGCGATTCGTTTCATGATTTGCACCAAAGGCAATATGGTCATAGTGATCGCCACGCCAAGGTGGAGACAATCAATTTTAGAGTGAAGTTGGTCGCCTATACGCCAAAATTTCAGCAGATACCTTTGGAAAAATTTGAAAAAGCCGCTCAGTTCATTGGTTCGCGTTCAATTATATGCCGGGGAGAAGTTTATTCTGCAAATATTTATGATCGTTCGGGATTAAAAGCGGGTCATATCATTGAAGGACCGGCAATCGTTGAACAAGATGACACCACAGTCTTGATTTTGCCTGGTTGGAAAGGCATTGTTGATTTATATGGCAATTTATTCATTTCCAGAATAGAAGATGGAAAGGAGGTGAACTAATAATGCGAACTGATCCGGCTACCCTGGAAATCATGCGCAATTATTTCAATTCGATTGCAAGTGGAATGGGTCATGTCATCGAGCGGACTTCCTATACTACATTTGTGCAAGAATCGGCAGATTTTGCCACGGCTTTAGCAACTCCGGAAGGAGAATTCTTTGTATATCCGCGAACCGTTGGAGTTACTATTTTTCTTGGCCTTAGCCTGGCCAAAGCGGTCGAAGAATGCGGCTCTCTGGAACCGGGTGATATTATTATAACCAATGACCCATATTCGACTGATGGTTTGGCAACACATCTTCCGGACGTACATATTTTTAAACCAATATTTGTAAACGGTGAACTAGTTTGTTTTGCATGGTCGTTTGTACATTGCAGTGACATCGGCGGACTTGTACCAACTAGTATTTCCCCGCGTGCCACGGATATTCACCAAGAAGGGCTACGGGTACCTCCAGTTAAATTATACAAATCAGGTGATATCAATAAAGATGTCCGCAGCTTATTTTTGGCAAACAGCCGTATCCCCAATTTAAATTATGGAGATATCAATGCCATGGTGTCATCGGTAAATACCGCGGAAACGCGCCTATTAAGCATGATTGACAAATTTGGGACTGCGGTTGTGAAGAATGCTATGTACGACCTTTTAGAACAAGGAGAAGAGCGATCACGCCAGATAATAGAGCGGATCCCGGATGGTCGTTATAGTTTCTCCGATTACCTGGATGATGATATGGTCTCGGATGTACCCATCAGGCTGGCTGTTGATATCACAGTATCAGGCCGCGAGCTCGTTCTTGATTTTTCGGATTGTGATCCTCAGGTGAGCACAGCCTTTAATCTGGTAACCAATGGAACGCGGCATTCTTTTCTTTTTCAAGGACTGATNAACTATATCATTAGCTCGGATCCATTCATNCCGGTAAATGGGGGTATTACCCATCCGATTCGAGTCATTGCTCCTCGCGGAACTTTGGTCAATGCGGCATATCCAGCTGCCGTTGGTTTAAGGCATCCAATTACAATGCGTTTATACAATGCAGTACTTGGAGCCCTCGCCCAGGCCATACCGGTGGAAATTCCTGCTGCAGGAGGTGGACAAGCTGCTATTGTTGTCTTGTCGACACCGGATGATGAAGCTACCGGGGCTGTAAAAGTTTCTGTAGTTGAGCCTATGGGTGGTGGCGGTGGTGGTCAAAGTGATATGGACGGGGTGGATGGTATTGACCACTCATCGGGCTTTCTTCAAAATACTCCAGTTGAGTGTTTGGAAAATCATGCCGACATTCTGGTGCGATGTTATGAATTAATGCCCGATACTGCGGGGGCTGGCTTGCATCGCGGAGGCCATGCAGTCCGGCTTGACTTTGAGATTATTAAGACAGGGTCTATCGTAATGGCTAGGGGTATGGAGAGGTTGCGTTTTCAACCTTGGGGGTTATCGGGTGGTAAAGCGGGCGCGCTGGGAAGTGTGGTCATGAATCCAGGTTTTTCAACAGAGGAGTGCATTCCGAAAATCAATACTTTATCCCCTCAACCGGGCGAGATTGTGAGTATTCGTTCACCTGGAGGGGGCGGTTGGGGAAACCCTTTTCGACGTGACCCCGAACTTATAATCTCTGAAATACGGAATGGTCTTTTAACTAAACAGCAGGCATTAAAGGAATATGGTTTGGTTATTCAAGATTTACCCGGTCATGAGATTACTGAGGATGAAAAAGCTACCGCCGAACTTCGTCAGAAAATGGCGTCTAGAAGTGATAAACTGTGGGATTTCGGCTCCGCAAGGGAAAACTATGAAGCAAGATGGACGCCTGAAGCCAGCAAGATGCTGGCACACATGCTCCAAACCTTGCCTCCGCTTCGGAGGTCCCACCGCAAGCATGCCGTTCATCAAAGAGCGGACCGGTTGGGAGAGTCGCAACCAATATTGCCGGATACTGTCCAAAAAATATGGGATGAACTTGAATTGCAGAAGGAGAAATGATGATTATGAAAATTCGCAAATATTTTATGCCAGTTCTGTTGCTTTTAGTTTTGGTTTTTTTGCAAGGATATGGTCAAATCTTAGCAAAACAGGAGAACAGTAAACTTCCTAATACCGATAAAGTTGTTATTGGGGTATACAGTGGAGATTGGGAAAAGGAAATTAGGCAGGCGGGCCTGGACAAGTTCTCCCAGGAGACCGGGATTAAAGTTGAGGTAGTTCCTGGAGCTGATGCGGAATGGTTTACTAAATTAAAAATCGCCAATGGTAAAAATCCCCCTTATGATATTCTGATTCTTCAGCCGGATACAATCCAAAGGGCTATTGCAAGCAATTTACTTCAACCGATTGATCGGAAACACGTGCCCAATATTGGGGCTCTCTATCCTTCGATTAACAGCAAGTTTACGGAACACGGCCATTTATATGCCGCTGGTTTCAGCATGGGCCAACTGGGTATTGCCTATCGCGAAGACCTGGTTCCGGAAAAACCGTCCAAATGGTCTGATTTATGGAAACCGGCATATCAAGGACATGTAGCAATTTCTCCGCTTACTTATTCCGCCGGTCTGCAATTTTTCTCCGGAGTGATTCATTCTTTTGGTGGACGGGAGAAAAATTCCTCCGATGTCGACAAGGCCTTTAATAAGTTGGCCGCCCTTAAGAAAAATATTGTTTCGTATCCGAGTAATGCCGGGGCTTTGCAAACATTGATTCAACGAGGGGATGCCTGGCTGATCCCATTTTGGGATGGACGTGTTTTTGCCTGGCAAAAGGCTGGCCTGAAAATCGGGTTTGTTTATCCTGAAGATGGTCCGGTAGCAGCTATTGCCTGCTGGTCAATTGCGAAAGGCAGCCCGAATCTTGCTAATGCATACAAACTTTTAGATTTTTTGTCTAGTGCCGATGTCCAGAAGGCTTTCGGAGAAGCTTCCTTTTATGGGATGACCAACAAAAATGTTGTTTACACGGAAGAATTTAAATCCCGCTCCCATGTAGGCGAAGATTACTATAAACATCTGATATGGGTTGATTATGCCACAGCTACTCCTAACTTGGCATTATGGACTGAACGTTGGTCGAAAACATTGGGTGATGCGCAATGAGCGGGATTTTAATTGATGGCGTAAGCCACAGTTACGGCTCTACCAGTGTTTTGGAGGATGTAGCACTTGAGATTAAAGAGGGAGAGCTTTTCTCCCTCCTCGGGCCCAGCGGATGCGGGAAAAGCACTTTACTTAATGTAATCGCCGGATTCCTTGAACCTACAGCCGGAACGATTCATATCGGTGAGCAGGATGTAACCGGTATTCCTCCTTATCGGCGTAAAATAGGCATGGTATTTCAAGATTATGCATTGTTCCCTCATTTGGATGTCTACTCTAACGTGGCTTATGGGCTTACGTTGCAAAAATTATCTCGCCCCGAGATAAAAAAAAGAGTCATGGAATATTTGACTTTGGTTCATCTGGAAGACTATGCAGATCGGATGCCCGCTCAGTTAAGTGGCGGACAACAGCAAAGAGTTGCAATTGCACGGGCTTTGGCGATCCAACCGGAAGTATTACTGTTTGATGAACCTTTAAGCAATCTTGATGCGAAACTTCGTAAGGAAATGCAGATAGAATTGATTAATTTGCAACGACGGGTAGGAATCACAACAGTATTCGTGACCCATGATCAAGAAGAAGCGCTGAGTTTATCCGACCATCTGGGAATTTTACAACAAGGACGGATACAGCAGATTGGAACCCCATTGGAAATTTACCGCCGGCCGACCAACCGTTTTGTTGCCGAGTTTATCGGCCAGGTAAATTTATGTAATGCCAGAATTGCTGGTGAACAAAATGAAGTACCTGAAGGTTGTATCGCTTTCACTTCCGAAAATTGGTCCACCGGTCCGGATCAACCCCTTAAATTGGTTGTAACTGCAAGTCCAAATTTACAAATACAGTCATCGATCTTATTAATGCTACGTCCGGAGCGCATCCGGGTAGATACGGATGATAGAAAACCAAGATCGTTTAATCAAGCGATAACGGTCATAAAAAATCTATCCTATGTTGGAAATTCGCTCCGGATTGTTGTTTCAATGAATGGAGGCGGAGAATTATTACTCCAAGTGCCTGATCCTATTTTTAAAATTCCGCCGTATATAGGACAAAAATTATATGTCAGCTGGGATTCAGATGATTTGATTCCAGTGTTGGAATAGGAGAATGCAGCTATGAAAAACAGGCAAAATTTTCATTGGATTCTCCTGGGGCCCACTTTACTTTTCTTAGGGTTTTCACTGGTAATGCCGCTTTTAATGTTGATTATTTTGAGTTTCCACAAAGTGGATCCGTTAATGAATATCCTTCCCGATTATAGTGTATCACAGTATTTGCAAATTTTATCATCGGGGATGTTTGTCAAGACAATATTTACAACTTTAATGGTGGCCTTGATAACCACTGTTTTTTGTATCGTACTGGCGTATCCGGCTGCCTATTTACTGGTATATGCCCCAAACCGGTGGATTCGGGCCTTGTTCTATACTTTACTAGTTTCTCCACTTTTAACGAGTGTAGTGGTAAGGACTTTTGCCTGGATTGTTTTATTGGCCCAAAATGGGTTAATTAATGAAATTTTAAAGGAAATGAAAATTATTACAAAGCCTTTATCGCTACTATGGAATATGAAGGCGGTTATTATTGCTTATATACAGGTTATGTTGCCTTTTGCCGTATTACCGATCGTAAACTCCATTAGTGAGATTAATCCTTCTCTCAAAAAGGCTTCAATGAGTTTGGGAGCGGGAAAAATACGTACGTTTATTCGGGTAACACTGCCATTAACGATACCCGGCATGATTTCTGGGACAGTGATCGTATTTTCTTTAGCAGCAGGAAGTTATATTACTCCAATGCTGGTTGGGGGCAGTTTACAACCGCTTTTACCGTTAATCATTTACCAACAGGCATTACAGATCATGAATTTTCCAATGGCCGGGGCGCTCTCTATTTTATTGCTACTGGCTGTGTTGATCGTTATTTTAATACTGGAAATTATCTTGAATCGTTGGGAGGCCAGATTCCATGCGTCGTAGCGAAGCACAGGAAATTTTCAATCATCCAAAGAGACAGCAACGGAAGATTAGCTGGATTTCACTTTTAGTTTGGGTTGGAGGCGGTTTGGTATATCTATTTCTGGCATTACCGATGATTGTAATTGCTTTTTCGGCATTTAGCCCGACTCCTTATCCGGAATTTCCGCCAACCCATTTTTCGCTGCACTGGTTTAGAGAGATCGCCAGTAGCCGGGAATGGAAAGATGCATTAACAAACAGTCTGATCTTGCTTTTGATTGTTACACCTTTGACAACGATCCTGGGAACATTGGCTGCTTATAGCTTGTCACGCTTGAGGTTCAGGGGAAAAGAAATTTTGCAGTCATGCATGCTTTCGCCTTTGATGATACCCCAAATTGTGCTGGGTATCTCTTTGCTCTATATCTTTACTTCCCTGGGATGGGTGGGTACATTTACAAGTTTAGTGATTGGGCATATGCTGGTAGCTTTTCCCTATGTGTTTCGCAGCGTCAGTGTGAGCGTTTCTAACCTGAAAGTCTCTTTGGAATTGGCCTCTATGAATTTGGGGGCCCGACCGTTCACCACGTTTTACCGGATTACCTTGCCGTTGATCCGTCCGGGTATTGTTGCCGGGGCTATATTTGCAGCTGTAACTTCTTTTGGTGAAGTATCCCTCAGCCTTTTTCTGACAGCACCTCAAACAATGACGGCTTCGGTAAGAATTTTTAATTATATCGAGCAAACTTTTGATCCGGGAGTTAATGCTATCTCGGTATTATTTATAGTCATTGCCGTATTTGTATTCTTTATGATTGAACGTACCGTTGGTTTAAGCAAGGTGATGTAACGAAACTGGAATCTATGTTTTAAATAGGAGGAACCCATATGTCACATTGGACTAAAAAGCAACGTTTTTTGGCTGTTGTTTCTGGAGAATCGGCAGACCGCGTCCCTGTTTCGGCTTGGCGTCATTTTATCGAACAAGAACAAACAGCAACCGGATTAGCTGAGGCGATGATAGAATTTCAAAAACAGTACGACTGGGATTTCGTTAAAATTAATCCACGAGCCACTTACTATGCGGAAGCCTGGGGCAACACTTATGATTACAGGCAATATGATGGTGTGGTTCCCAGAGTAAACAATTTTGTTATTGGTAATCCCGAAGATTTATTTTCTGTCGGTAAATTACCCGGAAACCAGGGTCCTTTTGGAGAACAGTTGGAGGTGATTCGCACTGTCCGTAAATCTTTGGGAGATGATGTGCCGATTTTACAAACTCTTTTTTCTCCTTTAGCTGTATTTGAATATTTGGCTGGACATCGCACGCTGGCAGGCAATCGGGAAGCTAATCGCTGTGAAACACCTCTACCGGGATTTTTTGCAGCTTCAGCCGCTGGAACTCATCAGGCTCTTGAAAATATTTCCAATACATTAACCGACTATGCCAAAGCAGCTATACAGGCAGGTGCGGATGGTTTTTTTTACGCCGAATTGGGATTAGCCCGTGAAGGATACTTAACTGAAACTGAATTTAAGGAATTTGGCCGTGCTTATGATCTTCAGTTATTGGAGGAACTGAATCAGGTTCCAATTGTGCTGCATATTTGTGGACCCTATGCTCATCCGGAGCGCTTTTACGATTATCCTATCCAGGCTATTCATTGGGCAGAGCATGCCCCAGGTAACCCCTCTTTGGAAGAATCCGGATCTTGGATTGGAGATAAAGCGGTTATGGGAGGGGTGGACGAAATGTTGTTTGCTTTAAAAGATCCAAATAAAGTTTTTATAGAGGCAAATCAAGCAATTGATAGAATGTCTCATCGGGCTTTTCTTTTAGCGCCGGGATGTGGAGTACCTTTGAATTCTACTCCATCGGCATTATTAGCACTACGTCAGGCAGTAAAAGAATAAATTTGCTTTGTATGCTAATAGACCGTTTCGGCATGTTTGATAGATTTTGACCCTATAGTTTTATTGACCGGATCACGAATTATCCAGCGCCTGGCTCAAATCATGGATCAAATCCTGTGCATCTTCGATGCCTACCGATAAGCGCAAAGTATCATCGAAGACTCCGGCTTGATTTTTGATTTCCTCCGGTAACCCATAATGAGTTGAAGTCGCCGGGTGGACAATCAATGATTTGGCATCCCCCACATTGACCATGTAATCAAATATTCGCACTTTTTCCAGTACCCGGCGCGCCGCATTCAATCCGCCTTTAAGGCGCACTGCTAAAATTGCTCCGGCGCCCTTGGGAAAATATTTCTGCGCCAACTTATAGTAACGGCTGTTGGGCAATGACGGGTAAGAAACCTCCAATACAGCCGGATGCTCGCTTAAGAAAGCAGCAACCTTTAAAGCATTATCGGCATGCCGTTGCATTCGCAGCGAAAGGGTTTCGATGCCCTGAATCAGATAAAATGCGCTCTGGGGACTGAGATGGGAGCCAAAATCAGTGAGATAATTCATCCGCAACCGGCGGGTAAAGGCAGTCAACTTAAGATTATCATTGTCAATATTTCGCTTGTGTTCCTCAAAAAATTGTTCGAAAGCAGGAAACTTTCCGCTAAACCAGTCAAACCCGCCTTTTTCCACCACGATGCCACTAATAACCGTACCATGCCCGCTGAGGTATTTGGTGGCGGAATGACATATGATATCGGCTCCAAACTCAAACGGACGAAGTAGGTAGGGTGTGGCAAAAGTGTTGTCGACAATAAGCGGGATTCCATTTTCATGAGCAATCTTGGCCACTTCTTCAATATCGATGATGTTCATGCCCGGATTTCCTAATGATTCGATATATAAACCCTTGGTTTTAGCTGTAATGGCGGCGCGGTACGAATCCAGCGACTCGGGATCTTCCACCCAATGGGTGACAATTCCGTATTGGGGTAATACTTTCTGTAGTAGTTTGGTACTGCCGCCATACAAAGTCTTAACGGCAGCCAATTCATCTCCGGCCCCGGCTAGGTTTAGAAAAGTATTGGAGATGGCGCTCATCCCGGAACTTAACGATAGAGTGGCAACCCCACCCTCTAATGCTGCAATTCGCTTCTCCAGCACATCATTGGTCGGATTGCTGAAACGGACATAGGAGTGTCCCTCTTCTTCATATGAAAAAAGCCGACCGCAACGGTCAAAATCTCCAAGTTCAAAAGCGGCTGTCTGATAAATCGGCACCGCTTTGGAGTGAAAATGTTGCTTGGGGTTGTATCCCGCATGCAATTGCTTGGTGTCAAATCCAAGACTGTTATCGTTGAAAGCTTCATAACTCATAATATCAACCTTTTTCTCCTGCAATTTTTTTAATGGTTTTTTTCTCCACCAGCGACAGCAACTGATTGGCCACAACGGCGAGCAACGAAGCGAGGATAGTCCCCCATAAAAGTTTCTCAGTATTGTGGGTGCGGAGTCCGTCAAATAGAATGGTCCCCAATCCACCGGCATTAATCGTAGAAGCGATAGTGGCGATACCAATCGTGGATACAATGGCGATCCGGATACCGGCGATAATCATCGGACTGGCGAGCGGAAAACGGATCCGCCAAAAGGATTGCCAAGCCGACATCCCCATGCCGGCAGCAGCCTCGACGACTGCCGGGTTTACAGCATCAAACCCCGCTAGTATATTGCGCACCAAGATAAATTGATTGTATACCAGTAAAACCAGAATGGCCGTTCCGGCCCCCAGCCCGGTTAAAGGTATCAACAGGGCGAAAAGAGCCAGACTGGGTATGGAATAGATTATCCCGAAAATGCTGACGGCGATTTGGGATAGCAGACGGGAGCGCATAATGAAAAGGGTAAGCAGGATCGCCAGCAAGATGGAGAGAACGATGGTGATTCCCACGATCTCCAAATGTTCCAGCAAAGCGCCCCAGAGTTTATCATGATACTTTAGGAAAAAGTCCAGCATTAGATATAGCCTCCCATTCCCACATCCCATTTCATGCGCTGTTCTTCCACGGAATTGACCAGCCTAGCCACAAATTCATTCGCCGGTTTATAACGGATTTCATTGGGTGTAGCATACTGTTGCACCTGGCCTTGATCCATAATCAAAACGCGGTTTCCCAACTTGAATGCCTCATTGATATCATGGGTGACAAATAAAATGGTTTTATGAAACTTACTTTGGATCTTCATCAGTTCGTTCTGCAGATTAATCCGGGTAATGGCGTCAATGGCGCCAAATGGTTCATCCATCAGCATCAGTTCAGGATCGGCGGCCAGCGCTCTGGCCAGGCCGACTCTTTGCTGCTGGCCGCCGGAAAGCTGACCCGGATAACGCTGCATAAATTCAGGCGGGTTCAATTCAACCAGTTCCAATAGCTCAATTATCCGTTCGTTGATTTTTGGCTTGCTCCAACCCAATATTTTAGGAACCGTGGCGATATTTTCGCCGATGGTCATATGGGGAAACAGGCCGACTTGTTGGATTACATACCCGATTTTCCGGCGTAATTGTACAGCATTTAAGTTTTCAACCGGTTGGCCAAAGAAAAGAATTTGCCCGCTATCCGGTTCATATAAACGGTTGACCATTTTGAGCAGTGTGGTTTTACCACAACCCGAAGTGCCTAATATGGTAACGATTTCTGCTTCGCGGATCGATAAACTAACCGCCGAAACAGCATCATAGCTTGCCCTTGGAAAACGCTTGCTTATAGAACGAAATTCAACCGCTATGCGCATAGTTATTTCCTTCTCTCGACGATACGAATGGCGTTAGCCGGACAGGTTTCACTGCAAAGTCCGCAGCCTCGGCAACGGTTAGGGTAGTATTGCACGACTCCGTCGTTCTGCTCAAATGCCCCAAAATGACACCTGGTGGCACATAGCCCACAGCCCGCGCAAGAATCCGGATTGAAAACGGCAATGAACAGTGCAGCGGGCCATGTCGGATTGCTTTGCCGCACCCGTTGCGCTCGAAAGAGATAACAACAATCATCACAACAATTACAGATTCCTCCCGGATTGACAGTATGGATTAAACCGGTCTGATCCGCCCGTTCCAGTACTTCCTGGGCCTGCTCCTTAGTTACCGGGGTTGACCATCCCCGGTGCGAAAAGGTATTGACACCGCTCCGGAAGGAGATGCAAACATCGGCCGGTAAATCGCAATTGCCGGCCAAAGTCCGGCAATCGCATCGGTTTAGCCATATTTGTCCGGTGATCGAATCAAGATAATCCTTTGCCTGTGACAGAGTAACGACCCGGTCGGCGGTTGGAACCGCAGCACCGGGAGCGAGTCTATTTAAATAGGATTCAAAATACCATTTGTCAAGCGCAACCTGGGTTTGGCGCGGTAATGCCCGGTAGGAGTCCGGTTCTGATATGGCGAAAATATCCAAGCGGGTGTAAAAACTGCCTATCTTATAGTTGGTTTGGTTCTCATCCACCCATTGAATAACTCCTCTTTTATAAGCACTATGTAACAATGCGTTTACCCGGTTTATCGTCCATAACTCCCCGGATCTCGCTTGAAGTACCGGATAGGCTTCGGCCGCCGTAAATGATTCCTGCTCCAAAGATTCTATCAGCAAAATTTCCTGGCTATTGACAATCTGATCAATTATAGTCAGAGCTACTTTGGGCACTTGGAAACGCTCGTTAAATTGGGTTGATGCCATAGGAATCGCCACCTTGCAGGTATTGCCTTTACTTTTTGATTTCTTTTTTAATGGCATCATAGTACTCTTTAGCCACATCAGTGTATTCCCGCTTTTTAACATCTATTTCCGCATTGAGTTTGATAATTTTCTCATTATCGATGGCCGCGGTGACTTTATTGATAATGGTTGCAAGCTTCGGATTCTTGTCTAAAATCTCTTTGCGAACGATTGGAGCGATGTTATAGGGGGGCCAGACGTGTTTATCATCAACTAACACAAGGAGTTTTTTGTCAACCAGATTACCTTCGGTAGTATAAGCAACCGCCAAATCTGCCTTGTCATTGGCCAGCACGTCATATTTGAGTGAATTATCGAAAACCGCCTTGGATTTAAAATTAAATTTTCCATAGGTTTTTTCCAAAGCCGGCAGTCCGTCTTCCCGGATATCGAATTCACCTTGGGAAGCGAAACGAATTTGACCGGCATTTTTTTGTAAATCGGTGATCGTTTTGATAGCCAATTTTTCAGCAATGCTGCGGCTGATAACTAAACCTTGACTGTCATTGGCTGTCGCGTAATTCAGCCAGACAATATTGAATTTTTTGAGGTATTCCGATTTGACAATGCTATACACCTTTTGAGGATCGGTGACCAACTCATGCTTTAAGATAGCCAGCAGGCCTGTTCCGGTATATTCCGGGTAAAGATCGATTTCTTTATTGACGATGGCCGTATGTACCACTGAACTGGCGATATTCAGTTTTCGTTCAACCTTGTAACCGTTATCCTCCAGTGCCAAAGCATAAATTTCCCCTAAAACCAACGACTCGGTGAAATTTTTGGAACCAACCCGGATGGGCGTGTTTTTGGCCCCAAAGCCCTCCGTATAGGTGACAAAGGTAGCCAAAAGAAAAACAATTACTAAAAAACCAATTATTTTATTTCTGCGCATGATCATTCCTCCTAGTTTTTATTTACACGCGTTGATAACGCGTAATACACTGTTCAATCAAAAAGAATGTTAAATCTGCCAGTAACGAAAGGATTGCAACCGACACGCCGCCGATGATCAGTAAATCCATTCGGTAAAGCCCCAAACCGGTGAATATGATTTCTCCCAATCCACCGCCGCCAATATATGCAGCCAAAGTAGCGCTGGCAATAACTTCAATCGTTGCGGTACGAACACCGGTTAAAATCAGCGGTAAAGCCAGCGGTAATTCAACTTCCCAAAAACGGCCCAGTCTTCCCATACCCATTCCGGTGGCTGTCTCTAAAACGGCATCCGGTATACTTTGAAAGCTTAAAACGGTATTGATCAAAATGGGGGGTATCGCTAGGATTGTCAAGGCGACGGCTGCCGGTAATACGCCGGTTCCCAGTAGGGGAATACAAACAAAAAGAATCGCCAGACTGGGGATGATCCGTAAAAGACCAAAGAATTCCGTTATCGGCCACTGGATTCGTTTTGAACGGAAGCCGGCGATTCCTAAAGGCACGGCAATTGAAATTGCTATTAAAACCGACAATATGCTGATTTGTAAATGCGCCAGCACTGCTTTCAAGTATTCATCGCCGTGCGATAATAAATAATCTTGCAATGCCGCATACAACCGTCTCATCTCCTTGATGTTTTATCATGACGTAGTAATTGTTTAGTATTCCGATGTATTTAGTATATTTTCCTAAGTATAGCTCATTAAAATTGGCAAGTCAATATTTAAGTGTATTTTATCTGTAGGTTCACTTATATTCAAAAAAGATTCTTCAGGAATTTATTAAAAACTTCATCTGGGATTTGGTATACCAAGGCTGTCTGAAAAGTATCTTTATTATGCGAAATATATGTAATACAAGGCATATCCTATGCCTTAAAGAAGCATGGGGGATAGCCCCGAATCCATGAGCTCATATGTGACCGCTGGAGGGGATTGGAATTTTAAAAAAATCGCGGGAGACGATTGACAAAAAACGGATAGGTTATATAATATTTATATATTATTAATTTAATAGGAATAGTTATATTTAAAGAGGGGAGGAAAAACTGCGGTAGTTATATTCCGATACCAAATATTAACTAAACGAGGGAGATCTTTAAAATGAGAACGTATCGAAGATTATTATTACTGATTATATCAATGGTATGGATTGGGAGTTTGATGGGTCCGGCAAATGCCAAAGAGGCAATTACTGTCGGGACCGAAGGAGTTTATGCACCTTTTACATATGTGGATGATAAAAACAACTTAACCGGTTACGATGTAGAGGTGGTCAAAGAGATCGGGAAACGGTTAAACATTGACGTGAAATTTGTGCCGACTCCCTGGGATAGTATGTTTCTTAGCTTAGAAACCAACAAATTCGATCTGATTGCCAATCAGATCGCCAAAAATCCGGAGCGCGAGAAGAAATATCTATTTTCTGACAGTTATCTGATTGCAGGCGCCCAAATTATCGTTAAAGCCGGGAGAAACGACATTAACGGTTTGGAGGATTTAAAGGGTTTAAAAGTGGGAATTGGGGTCGGAAGCAATTATGCCAAGATTTTAGAGGATGCCAATCAAGATAAGAAAATCGATATTAAGTATTATGACGGTAATCTTACCACGGTTTTGCAGGATATCGTGGCCGGTAGGATTGATGGTACTATCAACGAACGGTTGACAGTGGGCTATAATGTAAAAAAATTGGGTTTAAAGGTTCAGCTGGTTGGCAAACCCATCGCGTTAGTTCCCAGCCATTTTGTATTCCGCCAGGATAAAGACGGTGAAGCCTTACGGAATCAATTTGATAAAGCGTTGGCCGGACTGAAGAAAGATGGAACGTTGGTAAAGTTATCGGATAAATGGTTTGGGGCTGATTTTACACAATAATCAAAGCTTAAAGGAGCTATGGCGGGGATGATCCAATGAAACCAATTCTTGATTTTCAATTTATGGTCTCGATAGTTCCGGAGATTCTCAAAGTTGTTCCGATAACTTTGAATATCACCATTGTGGCGATGCTTTTTGCATTGGTGATTGGCTTAATCACTGCATTAGTGAGAATATACAAAGTTCCGGTAGCCCGCCAGATTGCCATGCTCTATCTTTCGTTTACCCGGGGAACACCGCTGTTGGTTCAAATTTATCTGTCCTATTATGGGATTCCCAAATTACTGGATTATACCCATGCCTATTATGGTTGGAATATTGATGTGAATGGTATTCCAGCCATTGTTTTTATTTATTTTGCATTTTCATTGAATGTCGGAGCGTATTTATCGGAGACTATCCGGGCAGCTATTCAAGCGATCGATAAAGGGCAAATGGAAGCGGCATTGTCGATTGGGATGACAACATGGCAGGCATTGCGCCGCATCGTTTTTCCACAGGCCTTGGCGGTGGCCTTGCCGAGTTTTGGCAATACGGTGATCAGCTTAATTAAGGATACCTCATTGGCTTTTATGATTTCCGTGGTCGAAATGATGGGGGAAGCCAAGATCTTAGGCGCCCGAGGATTACAATTTTTTGAGGTTTATATTGTGGTTGCCTTGATATATTGGATGATTTGTATTTTGGTTGAAAGGATGATCGCCATCCTTGAAAAAAGAGTCAAGCATTTTGAAGGAGGGAAGATTTGATGCTCAGGTTGCAAAACATTCACAAATCTTTCCACCGGACTCCAGTATTAAAAGGCATCAGTATAACGGTCCAACGCGGGGAAGTAGTCGCGATCCTCGGGCCGAGCGGTTCCGGGAAATCCACCTTGCTGCGTTGCATCAATTTTTTGGAACGACCGAACCAAGGGCTGATTCAATTGGGAGATCTGGTTATCGATGCCGAAAAAGTCACCAAAGATGAGATGATTATGATTCGCCGGAGTACCGCCATGGTGTTTCAAAACTATCACTTATTTAAAAATAAAACCGCTTTGGAAAATGTGATGGAAGGTTTACTGATCGTCAAGAAGTTGGAAAAGGCCGAGGCGTATCAAAAGAGTATTCAATTTTTAGAAAAGGTTGGTCTAGCCGGGCGGATGGATTTTTACCCCTCGCAGCTATCCGGCGGACAGCAACAACGGGTGGGTATCGCCAGAGCTCTGGCAATGGAACCGAAGGTAATTTTGTTTGACGAACCCACCTCGGCTTTAGATCCGGAATTGGTGGGAGAAGTGCTTG
>WSSedL1CaDRAFT_10000622_pt1 | contig 24094 bp, 22 predicted proteins | sample WetSurSL1Cattail_FD_9464 | JGI IMG/M metagenome (IMG submission 9464)
TAACAACTTTAACTACAGTACAATATTTGAATAAATTCGTATTCAATAGAAATATCAATAATTTAAAAATTAATCTAATTCAATAATGCACCACGGGTTATTGTATTTTCGCTTACCCCAAAATTCTAAAACATGAAAAAAATTGTACTTACTTTGTCACTTTGTGGCTTGCTATTAAATCAATCTTGTCAATCTGATGACAACTCAGGAGGAGAAAACGAAAAAGTTATTTTAAATACTAGTTCAGAATCTCTCAATAAAAGAATTAGTCTTAATGGTTCTGGAGTTTTAGACTTAGTTACTTCTTCAAGTATTACTGGAAAAACAACCTAAGTAGGAGCAGGAACTTTTCCAATGTCTCTATTAGCCGAAGTAAATCCTCCAGTTTATGAAGGAAAAACATTAATGGCAACCCATGTTGATGTTAATGGAAAATATGTTTATGTTTCTTATAACACGCAAGGAGAAGCTTATTTAGGAGGTATAGATGTTATTGATATTAGTAGTCCCAATAATCCTAAATTAGTAGTTCAAGCAATTCTTCCAAATGTAGATGTTAGCACAGTGCTTTATGATAACGGAAAGCTATATATTGCTGGTGCACTAGATGCCGATTTAAATAAAGTTGATACACCTGCTTTTGTTGCTCAAATGCCTCTTCAATCGGGACTTTTGACTAATGATTATGTACTGAATTCTCTAGCAGGATATGTAGGAACTGGTCTTGCAGTTGCAGATTCTAAATATTATGCCGTATCAGGGAATGCTGGAGTTATTGCTAAATTAGATAAAACAACCAATCTTTTAGAAACTACTATTGCTGTTGATGATTTAAGAGCAATGGGTCGCATAGATAATAAAATAGTTGTCTTGAGCGGAACAGAGGGAGTAAAAGTTTACAATGCTGGAACATTAAGCTTAGAATCTTCTTTCGTTACTTCTACTGATGTTGCCGAAGCAAAAAGAACAATTGATTTTCAAGGGAACAATATATTAGTTTCTCAAGGTTATGCAGGTTTAGGAGTTTATAACCTAACTGGAACTTTGTTACAAATATTTAAAAATAGTGGTGTAACCATTACAGGAACTTTTAAAGATACTTTCAATAAGTTGAAGTAATATTTCAAATTATAAAAAAAGGAGCTTCAATTGGAGCTCTTTTTTTTTACTAGCTATTCTCAAATGAAATTTAAAAATAGATTATGAAAACTACCAATTCCCCATCAACTTCAAGAGTTGCTTTTTTCTCCACGCAAGCTTACGACAAAGTTTTTTTCGAAAAATACAATGCCGACTTTGGTTTTGAATTAGATTTTTTCGAAACTCAATTAAACGAGCAAACAGTAAAATTAATTAGCAATACTGATGTAGTTTGTGTTTTTGTAAATGATGTTGTAAACGCACCGGTAATTAAAGAATTAGCCGAAAGAAAGGTAAAAATAATTGCTTTGCGATCTGCTGGTTTTAATAATGTCGATTTAGAAGCAGCAAAGAAAATGGGTATCCGAGTGTGTCGTGTTCCAGCCTATTCTCCAGAAGCCGTTGCTGAACATGCTATGGCAATGATTTTAACTTTAAACAGAAAAACACATAAAGCATACAATAGAGTTCGAGAACAAAATTTTTCTTTAAATGGTTTGCTAGGTTTTGATTTGCATGGAAAAACCATTGGAATTATTGGAACTGGAAATATTGGAAAAGCATTTGCTAAAATAGCCAAAGGTTTTGGTTGTAAGGTTTTGGCTTTTGATGTTGTTATCGATGCCGAAATGGAGTAAGATGGTGTTACTTTTGTTCCATTAGAAACCATTTTCAAAGAATCGGATATTATTTCACTGCATTGTCCTTTGAACGAAAAAACAAAGTACATTATTTATAAAAAATCACTTTCGTCAATGAAAAATAATGTGATGATTATCAATACCAGTCGTGGCGCTTTAATTCAAACTTCAGATGTGATTGAAGCATTGAAAAAAGGAAAAGTAGGTTATTTAGGAATTGATGTTTACGAACAAGAAGAAAAGTTGTTTTTCAAAGATCATTCTGGAGATATTATTGAAGATGATGAAATTCAACGTTTAATGAGTTTTCCAAATGTTTTAGTTACCGCACATCAGGCTTTTTTTACCAATGAAGCTTTGACACAAATTGCTTTAGTGACTTTAGGAAATATTCAATCATTATTGAAAGCGAATGATATTGATAATAAAGCAGCTTTATTAGCTTAAAAATAAAAAAGGAACCCCAATCGAAGTTCCTTTTTTTGTATAGATTTTTAAAAAATTAGTCTACTAATTCCACAACTTTACTTTCGCCTTCAACAGCTACTTTAGTTAAACCGTGTTTAGATAAGTTTTTCATAGACGCATCCCATTTTTTACCGCTTAAATTAGCAGAAATTTTTAATTGCATCAAATCCATTTTATTTTCACTTTTTTTCAATAAATCTACGATGAATTTTTCTTCATCAGAAAGTTCAATCTGAGCTGATTTTTTCTCCGGACGCATTTGCGGGAATAATAAAACTTCTTGGATAGAAGCATTATTGGTCAAGAACATCATCAAACGATCCATTCCAATTCCTAAACCAGATGTTGGAGGCATTCCGTATTCTAGCGCTCTCAAGAAATCTTCGTCAATAATTCCGTTTGCTTCATCATCACCTTTGGCAGCCAAACGCATTTGGTCTTCAAAACGTTCTCTTTGGTCAATTGGGTCATTCAATTCAGAATAGGCATTGGCAACTTCTTTGCCACAAACCATTAATTCAAAACGCTCTGTCAATTCAGGATTGTCACGGTGTTCTTTACATAATGGCGACATTTCTTTTGGATAATCGGTTATGAAAGTTGGTTGAATATAATTTCCTTCGCATTTAGCTCCAAAAATCTCATCAATTAATTTTCCTTTCCCCATTGTTTCATTCACATCAATTCCCATGCCTTTTGCAGCTTCAAATAATTCTGCCTCATTTTTGCCAGAAATATCAAAACCAGTAAAATGTTTGATAGAATCCGTCATCGTTACACGAGCATAAGGCGCTTTGAAACTAATTTGGTTTTCACCAAAAGTAGCATCGCTAGTTCCATTAACACCAATAGCGCAATGCTCTAACAATTTCTCCGTAAATTCCATCATCCAGTTGTAGTCTTTGTAGGCTACATATATTTCCATTGCCGTGAATTCTGGGTTGTGGGTTCTGTCCATTCCTTCGTTACGGAAGTTTTTCGAAAACTCATAAACCCCATCAAAGCCACCAACAATCAATCTTTTTAAATACAACTCATTCGCAATACGCATGTACAACGGAATATCTAGCGAGTTATGGTGCGTAATAAAAGGTCTCGCCGCAGCTCCACCAGGAATGGCTTGCAAAACGGGAGTTTCTACTTCAAGATATCCAGCGTCATTAAAGAATCCACGCATAGCGTTGAACAATTTAGTACGCTTGATAAAAGTTTCTTTTACGTTTTGGTTTACCGTTAAATCTACATAACGCATTCTGTAACGCAATTCAGCATCGTTGAAAGCATCGTGTACTTTTCCATCTTCATCCACTTTTGGCAAAGGAAGCGGACGTAAGGTTTTGCTCAAGAAAGTAAATCCATCCACTCTGATACATTGCGCACCTACTTTTGTAGTAAACAATTCTCCTTCAATTCCAATAAAATCACCTAAGTCGGTTAATTTTTTGAAAACTTGATTGTACAACGTTTTATCATCACCTTCACACAAAACATCACGATTTACGTACAATTGAAAACGTCCTTCGCTATCTTGCAATTCGGCAAAACAAGCTTTTCCTTGATCTCTAACACTCATCAAACGTCCGGCAACAATCACCTTCTTACCTTCTTCAAAAGACTCCTTTATCTTTTTAGAAGTATGATTTACAGGAAAAAGATTTGCAGGATAAGGATTGATTCCTAAGTTGCGTAAAGATTGAAGTTTTTCTCTTCGGATAATTTCTTGTTCGGATAATGCCATTATAGTCTGATTTTTAAGACCGCAAAGATAACAAATTGATTGCAGATAAAAGAATGCAGGTTTTAGATTTTTTGAAGCAGTAGTTTTAGTGTTTTTAAGGAACAGTCGTCCCGCTATTCGCTCTATCTTTTGTGCCGAAGCTCGGCACAAAAGGATGCCGCTTCTATCGGGGCTATACTAGCATTTTTTCTGCTTTTATTGGTTTGCATGGGATTCTTTTTTTTCCATAAACCACATCAAAATAAACATAGCCAAGGCAATAGCTCCAATGCATTTAAAGAGGAAACCAAGATCGTAGGTTTTACTAAGAATTCCTAAAAAATTAGTGCTAATTCCAGTACCTAATTGAAGTGAAGCCACCATTAATCCAGAAACCATAATGGCATTTTTTGTGTTTTCGGCTGTAGCCCAATTCACCGAAGTGGGAAACAAGGAAGACATACAAATTCCAGCCAAAGCCATTTCTATAATGCTTACATTAGCTTCACTACTTATTGGAATTAAATAAAATAAGAATCCAACTATCATAGCTGAAAAAAGAGTAGCCCATTTCATATTGAATCGAACAGAAAGTAAACCAAAAGCAATTCGACCAAAAGCCAAACCTCCCCAAAATAGGGCTAATCCAAACGATGCGGTTTGAACAGAGAAACCTTGATTTTTAAGAAATACGGAACCATAACTTCCTAAGGCACCTTCACAAATTCCATATAAAACAACGATTGCAATAAATCCCCACAAGCGTAAAGAAATTTTTAATTTGGTAAATGAAATTGTATTTTCAGTTTCGGATAATTTTAAAAACAAAATTAAAACCATCCATAATAGTATGATAAACATAATTATAAGTGGCAAATACCACCATAAATTGGGGTTTTGCAATAAGCCCACAAGTAGTGGAGATCCAGCAGTCCCTAGCCCCAATGAAAAATGCAATCCTGAAATAGAGGCTAAAGGATTTTTAGGAAACAATTGCAATGCCAACGGATTGAGAACTGTAATTACCAAACCAAATCCTAAACCGAGAAAGCAAGTTCCTGAATATATTATAAGTAAAGCTTCGGATTGATTCGTCATAAAAAAAGAACTCAGCAGAAGTAAAGCACTAGCTAAAAACAAAGAAATACTACCCAAAAACAGCACTTTTTTCATTCCCCATTTCGATACAAAAAAGGGCGTTAAAAGTGCCGAAAAAATAGCCAATATAATTTGCGGAATGAAGATTCCACTGAATTGATTGCTGCTAAACCCAAATTGTGCTGGATCAGTAAAAATGGTACCTAAAGCTGGATATAGGATTAAAGAAAGTCCCGTTAAAAGCCCACCCAAATAAACAACTGTAGGTTTTAGTATTTTAAAGTTCATCTATTTCATATAATTTATAATCGGTGTACAATTTTATCAAGGCCGCAACAGACCATGCTTGCTGAATCGTTCCTTTTCCTTCCTGTGGAGTAGCACCATCAAAAATTTCCGATATACAATGCAATCCTTGCTCATTATAAAAATGATTTTTTAAGGGTAAAAGTTCAGCAATTACTTTACGTTTGTTCTCTTCGCTATCACCATAAAGTTTGAAAAATACTTCATAATATTCAGAAATGATATACGGCCAAACTGTTCCTTGATGGTAAGCATGATCTCTTTCCCATTGACTTCCTTGATACATGCTAATGAATTCAGGGTTATCTTTTTCTAAAGTTCTTAAACCATAAGGCGTGTATAATTTAGCTTTTATAGCCTCAAAAATATGTTTTTGCTGATCTTCATTCAAAAGTGTGAAAGGCAGACTCAAACAATAAATTTGGTTGGAACGAAAACTAGCATCCGTTGAGATATTTGGAATAACAACATCATTTAAAGTGCCTTCTGAATTTATAAAAAAAGTTTCAAAATTGGACTCAAAACGACTGATGATATCCGTATATTTTTCTTCCAATGCTACATTTAGACTAGTACAAAATTCAGAATATATTTTTAAAGCATTATACCACAAAGCATTAATTTCAACTGGACAACCCATTCTTGGTGTAATCACTTTGCCGTTTACAATGGCATCCATCCAAGTAAGTTGAACTCCATCTTGACCTCCGTAAATAAAACCTTCGGGCGTCACATGTATGTCATAACGCGTTCCGTTAATGTGCCAATCTATAATTTCTTTTAGCGAATCCAAATGGGCTTTTACAAAAGCAACATCTTGGAATTTTTGGTAATATTCGTACACAGCAATAAACAACCATAAGCTAGCATCGATAGTGTTGTATTCAATTTCATCTTCGCTGTTATCCGGAAAACGATTGGGAATCATTCCTTGATTGATGTATTTAAAAAAGGTAGCCAAAATAGATTCGGAAGCACTTTTATTATTGGTCGCAATTGTTAAACCTCGCATGGCAATCATAGTATCTCTACCCCAATCGGAGAACCAATGATAACCCGCAATTATAGAAGCACTGTCGGTTGATTTTCGATTTACTATAAATTGATTGCCTGACTGTAATAAATCTTTATAGAAAGTATTTGATATATTTTGGTTAGTACCATTTAATCTTTCTTTTTCGGCTCTCAAAAGTGAATTGATATCTTTGTCCACAATAGTTTCATCTACAGAAAGAAGAAGGGTTAGGGACTCATTTGGTTTTAATTCATAATGTATATATCCAATTCGATAATAATCGGCTACATCGTCTAATCCTCTAGATTTTTCTAATGGCAGTTGAATATTTTTGTACCAAGCTCTTGCCTCTAAAAAATCACCTTTAGTCCAGCGGGTAAAAATAGGTTTTGCTCTAAATTTAGGATAAGTTTTGATGCTGTTTATTTCAATTTCTGAATAGAAATCTGTAACAGCGTTCTCGTGAAAAGTACTGTGAAAATCAGTAAAACTATACAAAGAATGTAATTCTAGAATCATTGCATTTGTTCCTTTATTGCAATAATTTACTAATGAAGTATTGGAATTTTGTACCATAAAAATGCTTTTTTCTAATTCCCAATCGGCTGTTTTATAGTTCCATAAAGGGAAAGGTGATGCTTCAAAACTTTCTAAATATTGCATTCCATTTGGTGATTTAACTCCTGGGTATTCATTGGTCGAGAGATCATGGTAAGTATCGTTAAAAAGCACCCGTTCTTCTATTTTTGCAACAACAACTTGGCGATTTGTAGGAGGTTCTAGTGCTGCTACCAATAAACCATGATAGCGTCTAGTATTTTCTCCACTCACAGTACTGGAAGCATAACCTCCTAAACCATTAGTTACAATCCATTCTTGATTAATTGATTTCACCATAACTTACTGTATTTCGTTAATTAAATTAGCTACTAAAGCGGTCCAACCTGTCTGGTGAGAAGCACCAACCCCTCTACCTGAATCGCCATGGAAATATTCATAAAAAAGGATCAGATTCTCAAAATTAGGATCTCTGTATTTTTGTTCATGCAAAGCGTGAACAGCTCTGTTCCCAGATGTATTTTTATCGAAAATTGCAATCAAACGTTTGGAAATTTCATCACTAATTTGATTTAAATCCAATAAATTATTGGATCCTGTGGGAAATGCAAATTTTAAATTATCGCCACAATAGGAATAATATTCTTTAAAAGATTGTATGAATAAATAGTTCAAAGGCATCCAAACAGGGCCTCGCCAATTTGAATTTCCTCCAAAAAGAGGGGTGCTTGATTCGCCAGGATCGTAATTGATAGAATAATTGATTCCATCGATAGCAATAACATACGGATTTTCATGTTTTTTAGATAAAGAACGAATACCAAAAGGACTCAAAAACTCCTCTTCATCCAGAAAACATTGCATTAAAACTTCCTTACGCTCTTTGGGAACCAAAGTCAATAATAAATCATCACCATCAATAAATTCTTGGATTACTGGATATTTAAGTGTCTCGATTCTATTCTTTTTAAACCAATTAATACTTTTACTAAATTTTGGCAATCGATCTAGTGTCTCTTTTTTTATACATAAAACAGCCGCCATGGATAATAGACCAGCAATAGAACGCACTTTTATAGGAATAAAATTGCAATTAGGAAGTACTAATTTGTCATAAAAAAATCCTTCTTCTTCGTCCCAAGTTCCAATATATTCCATGCTCATTTTATTTAAAGCTTCGGCAATAAATACAAAATGGCCAAAATATTTTGTTGCCATGTCCTCATAGGAATTGTCTTCCATGGCAATTTCTAAACTCATTTCGAGCATATTCAAACAGTATAATGCCATCCAAGAGGTTCCATCTACTTGTTCTAATTTTCCGCCACCAGGGATTCCATGGCTTCTGTCAAAAACTCCAATGTTATCTAAACCTAGAAAACCACCTTCGAAAACATTATTTTCATTACTGTCTAATCGATTGACCCACCAAGTAAAATTAAGAGCCAATTTGTTAAACATTCGTTTTAGAAATTTTACATCTCCAGCTCCATTTTGCTTTTTGTCAATTTTATAGACTTGCATCGCAGACCAAGCTTGTACAGGAGGATTTACATCACTAAAATTCCATTCATAAGCAGGAATTTGACCATTTGGAGCCATGTACCATTCCCTGGTAAGCAATATCAATTGTTCTTTGGCAAAATTTGGATCTATTAGAGCAAAACTAACGCAGTGAAATGATAAATCCCATGAAGCATACCAAGGATATTCCCAAGCGTCAGGCATGGAAATTATATCGTGATTTCTTAGTGTTTTCCAGTTGCTATTTCTAGCATTCAATCGTTCTGATGGTGGTGCAGGTTCTTTTGGGTCACCTTCTAACCAAGTTTCGACTTCGTAATTATAATATTGTTTAGACCATAAAAGTCCTGCAAAAGCTTGACGTTGAATTCGAATTTCTTCCTCACTATTACTTTTAGTTAGCAAATCATAGAATTCCTGACTTTCAGTTTGTCTTTTGGCAACGATTTCTTCAAAATTAGCATCAAAAGGATTCTCAATTGCTTGATTGGACAACCTCAATTTAACCAAATAAGATTCTCCTGCTTCTAAATTCAATAAGTATAAAGGAGCAAATTTTGTTCCTTCTGTATTTTTTGTTGCCAATGAAAAATTATCATTGATGACGGCATTGTGAAACAAGTCTTTTTTAAAAGGATGATTGTTTGGACTTCCGAAAACTGCTTCGGTATTGGTTTCATTTTCTGTAAATAAAAGTTTTGAAGCATCATCAAAATAAAAATTATAATTGCCCACATATGGATGTGAGAATGCTACATAAGTTTGATTATTTTGCACTTGCTTTTTTATAACAGGCTTTTCAATATCCTCTTTAAAACTCCAAAAATTGCGACTCCACAGTGTGGGTAAAAGATGTAAGGATGCCGTTTTTTCGCTTCGATTGCTTACCGTAATTTTGATGAGAATATCTTCGCTATCTGCTTTGGCATATTCGGTCACAACATCAAAGTACTCGTTGTTGTCAAAAACTCCTGTGTCTAATAGTTCAAATTCTAAATCATTTTGATTTCTTCTCTTGTTCTCTGTAACTAATTGATTGTAGGGGAATTCATTTTGTGGATATTTATACAAATGTTTCATATAAGCATGAGAGGGAGTGTTGTCTAAATAGTAATACAACTCCTTTACATCTTCGCCATGATTGCCTTCGGGTCCCGTTAAACCAAACAAGCGCTCTTTTAAAATAGGATCTTTTCCATTCCACAAACTAATTCCAAAACAAATATTGCAATAGCGATCTGAAAAACCAGCCAAACCATCTTCGCCCCAGCGATAAGTTCGACTGCGGGATTGGTCATGTGTGAAATAATCCCAAGCAGTTCCATAAGGACTGTAATCTTCTCTTACGGTGCTCCATTGTCGTTCGCTTAAATAAGAACCCCAATGAAGCCAATCTTTTTCTTTAGAATAATTTTCTTTAAGCCTTTTGTGTTCTTCTGATTGCATGTATTTGATTTAAAAATTATCCATTAGTTGTAAAGCCTGGGTAACAAGTCATTCCACCGTCAACAAAAATGGTTGTTCCATTGATGTATTCTGATTCATCTGAAGCCAACCAAACTGCGGTACTTCCTATATCTTCAGGTACGCCAATTCTTTTGTACGGAATTAATTTATTCAATTCTGTTAATCCTTCAGGGGTGCCCCAAGCTGATTGATTTATAGGAGTTTTAATTGCTCCAGGCGCAATACTATTGCATCTTATTTTATGGGGAGCATATTCTTGACAAATACTTTCCATAAGCATTAAAATTCCTCCTTTGGAAGCGGCATAATTAGCATGTCCAGCCCAAGGAATAATTTGGTGTACAGAACTCATATGAATAATTTTTCCTAAGGATTTAGATACTTCAGGACGCATTCCTCGTCTTAAAAATTCTTTAATCGATTCACGTGCACAAAGAAACTGTCCTGTTAAATTGACATCGATGACTAATTGCCATTGTTCCATACTCATTTCGTGCAAAGGGGCATCACGTTGTAAGCCTGCATTTGGCACACAAATATCAACAGTGCCAAAATGGTCAACAGTTTGTTTGAACATCGCCATGACTTGATCTTCTTTGCTTACATCACATTTTATTGCGATTGCATCTCCACAGAGATTGTTCAGCGAAATTTTATGTGCAATTTCTTCGGCAGCTTCAGGATTCGATACATAATTTACAACGACATTGGCTCCGTCTTGTCCCAAAGCAACAGCAACAGCTTCTCCAATACCGGAATTAGCTCCTGTTACTATGCAAGTTTGACCCGCAAGTCTTTCATTTGGTTTTTGCATATTTTTTATTTTAATAGTTCATTTTTAATATAATCTCCCACACGTAGCGCCATAGCCATAATAGTCAAAGCTGGATTGACTGCCGAACTGGAAACAAAAAAGCTTCCATCTACAACAAATAAATTTTTAATATCATGCGACCTGCAAAAAGTATCTAATGCCGAAGTTTTCGAATCATTTCCAAAGCGAATAGTTCCGTTTTGATGAGCAACCGCTTCAATAGCCATGTCTTTTCCAAAATAAATGTTCTTTGGAATGAAATGAGAAAAATGCCCCGAATGTTCTAAACTGTATTTGAGTTTATGCATTAATAAATGGTGCCCTTTTAAATTATTAGGTGTGTAATTAATTTTTATTTTTCCGTTTTCTAAAGTGATCCTATTGTTTGGATCTGGTAAATCTTCCGATGCCAACCAAAAATCCACCGAATGTTTTGCCATCAATTCGAAAGTAAATCCTGGAGATGGAACGGGACTATCAGCAGCAATTTGAGTTTTATCCGATTTTCCTATCATTTGAATATGCCCCAGAGGAAATTCAAATTCATCACTTTTGTGGTAATAATCATTAATTCCAAGGGTTTTTCCGAACTTAGAATCGTTCGGAGTTGTCGATAAAGCGATCATAGCAGAATTGTTATGAAACATATAATTCCTACCTACAATTCCAGATGAATTAGCCAAACCTGTTGGATAAATAGCATTGGCACTTTTTAATAGTAATGCCGCCGAATTGATAGCACCACAGGAAAGAATAACCAAATCAGCAGATAATGTTAGCACTTCATCCTTGTACAAAACTTCTAAACTAGAAATTTCAGTTCCTGAATTGTTGGTAAATAATTTCGTTACTTGAGCATTGGTCATTAAACTCACATTTTCGTGTTTCAAAGCTGCTCTCAATGCATTTACATGAGCATCAGCCTTATGTTCCGTTGGGTCAGGAAATCCGTCAAAACGATCTAGCACAAAAGGAGCACTAGAGGAATCTTTGTTATCAGGATTCACTCCTATGGGTAAAGGAAACGGATGTAAACCAGAAGCTTTCAACTCATCAAAAACTTGTTGAATGCGAGGTTCGTGTTGTAATGGAGGATACAAATACGGATTTTCTTCTTCGGGTTCTGTTGGATCAGTGCCACGTTCGCCATGAACAGCATACAATCTTTCGGCTTCTAAATAATACTTTTTAAGATCATAGTAGGAAATGGGCCATTTTGGAGAAACGCCGCCATAATGTTTTACATCATTAAAATCATTTTCTCGCATTCTAAATAAGGCTGCTCCATAGAGTTTGGTATTTCCACCTACATTATAATGCTGTCCAGGTTGAAATTCGGTATTGTTTTTATCGAGCCATCTTTCGGATGTGGTGTATCTGTTTTTAACAAAAACTTCTTCACTATCCCAATTTTCTTTTTCAATTGGAATAAAATCACCTCTTTCAATCACTAGAATTTGTTTTCCTGAATCAGCTAATTTATAAGCTAAACTTGCTCCACCTGCACCAGAACCCACTATAATAATATCGTAGTATTTCAATTTCTATCTTTTTAGAATTATTACTATAAAAATAAGAATATAAAAGAGATCAAAGATTTATTTAATATTTAATTAGTATTGTGTACTGCAATTAGATTTTAAAAAGTAATAAATAAAAGCCTGCTGTTTATTTTTACAAACAATAACGAATAAGCATAATGATTAAAAACTTTGTAACTTTGCAATTCAAAATAGTGCAATGAACAAAACCATAGAATTCCAAGATATAGGACTTCAAGACTATAAAGCCGCTTGGGAATACCAAGAAGAATTGTTTAAAGGGATTGTGGAGTTGAAAATCCAAAATCGAAGAGAAGAGACTGAAATTGCAACACCAAATTATTTCCTTTTTGTAGAGCATCCACATGTTTATACTTTAGGGAAAAGCGGTGACTTAGAAAATTTATTGTTATCCGAAAAACAATTGGAAGCCAAAGGAGCGACTTTCTACAAAATCAATCGTGGTGGTGATATTACGTATCATGGACCAGGACAAATTGTAGGTTATCCTATTTTAGACTTAGAAAATTTTTTTACTGATATTCATAAATACCTGCGTTTTCTAGAAGAAGCTATTATTTTGACTTTAGCAGAATATGGTTTAGAATCTGGACGTAGCGATGGAGAAACAGGTGTTTGGTTGGGCGTAGGAACGCCATTTGCTAGAAAAATTTGTGCTATGGGCGTGCGTGCTTCACGATGGGTAACCATGCATGGCTTTGCCCTAAACGTCAATGCCGATTTGGGTTATTTTGATAATATTATTCCTTGTGGAATTCGTGGAAAAGCAGTGACTACTTTAAATGTAGAATTGGGTGTTGAAAAAGTAGACGAAGCAGAAGTGAAATCAAAAATCCTGAAGCATTTTGCAGACTTGTTTGAATGTGATTTTAAAATTTAACCACAAAGACCACAAAGTAGGCGCTAAGTTCACAAAGCTTAAATGAACTTATTGAGTAAATAACGAATTAAGTTTTAGCGGTGAAGCTAAAAAAAAACTTATATGACTATATGGTTTAAAAAGAATCATAAATCTAAAACGAGTTGCTCAGGCAATAATCTAAAACTCATTCTATGGTATTTGGTTGTACCATATTTCCTTATAGCTTCACGATGTTCTTTAGTGGGATAGCCTTTGTTTTTTTTCCAATTATACATCGGGAATTCTTCATGAATTCTATCCATGTATTCATCACGATAGGTTTTTGCCAAGACCGAAGCTGCAGCAATACTTAAAAATTTAGCATCTCCTTTTACAATACTTTGATTAGGAATTGATTTTAGTAATTCAATTTCCTTAGCTGTAAATTGTTTTCCTGTGGTATTTTTTAGACCTAATTTGGCATTCAAAGCACGGTTGCCATCCACAATAATAAATTCAGGAATTACATTTAATTTTAAAATAGATTCTTGCATGCCTTTCATCGAAGCATTTAGAATGTTGATTTCGTCAATTTCATTTGGAAACAAATGCGTCACGGCAAAAGTCACGGCTTGTTCTTCTATTATGGGACGTAATTTTTCTCGAACTTTTTCTGATAATTGTTTACTATCGTTTAAAATAGAATTGTTAAAGTCAGTTGGCAGGATTATCGCGGCAGCAGTAACAGGTCCGGCAAGGCATCCACGACCCGCTTCGTCGGTTCCAGCTTCAAGAATAAGTTGAGAAAAAGTAGAGGCAAGCATATAGAAAAATTTTCGAATAGCAAAGATTATAAAATTTTTAAGATAATAGTTCGTTATTCTAACGTTTCCTTAAAATCAAGCGGCAATTAAGTTGTTTTTTTATATGTTTTTATCGTTTACCTTTGCTCAATATTAGTTTTAAAATAATAGCCCAATTATATATCTGTTCCGAATGAGAATTCTCTTTATTTTATATTTTTTAGCGTTGCCCACATTGTTGTTCTCTCAGGTCGATTCAAGAGGAGAAGAATCTAAAACAAAATTTTCAGATCGATTGAAAGGGGTAAATGAAAAAGATACTACCAAAGTTGCTACTATGGACATGTATCGTTTTATTACTTTAGAAAGAGATACCACTTATTTAGATACGGCTTTAACTATCGAAAGAGAATACAGTCATAATTATCTTAGAAGAGATCTTTTTGGATTATTGGCTTTTCCTAATGAAGGACAGCCGTATAACACGCTTCAGTATAGTTTAACTAATTATGTGCCTTACCCAGAAATGGGTTTTAAGGGAAAACAGTTTAATTTTTTAGAAGCCAATCAAATAAGATATAGCTCGGTTGCTACTCCTGTAACCGAATTATTTTTTAAATCAACAATAGGAAAAGGACATTCTGTAGATTCCTTTTTTGCAGTGAATCTTTCGCCAAATCTAAATTTTTCTATTGCATACAAAGGTTTGCGTTCCGAAGGGAAATACATTAATCAATTAACGAGTACAGGAAGTCTTAGGTTTACAATGAGCTATAATAATTCGAGTAAACGCTATTTTATGAATGCCCATTTTACAGGACAAGATGCTTTGAATGAAGAAAATGGTGGAATCACAACCGTAACTGATTTTGAAAGTGAAGATACAAATTACACTAATAGACAACGTTTGCAGGTATATTTAACAGATGCCGAATCTTTTATGAAAACCAAACGTATTTTTGTAGACCATAGTTTTAGAATCAATCCAACTCAAGGAGCGAATAATTTGTATGTAACGCATCAGTTGAATTATGAAAATAAATTCTTCGAATATTATCAGCCCACCATACTTTCAGCAGTAGGAACTCAATCCGTTGCTCGATTTGGTGATGCTATTGTGGCTTCGGGGCTTAAAGATCAAACGCATTACAATAAAATGTACAATAAAGCGGCTGTAATCTATGAGAATACAACCCTTGGGAAGTTTCAGTTTTTTATAGATGATTTTAGAAGTAATTTTTATTATGGCCGAATTTTAATCCAAGATAGTGGAGTAATTCCTTCAACTTTATCCCGAAATATTAATAGTGCAGGAGGGCAGTATGAATATCGAAAAAATAAATGGCATGGTAACTTTTTGCTTTCGAGATCAATTACAAATCAATCCTTGTCTAATTTAGACGCCAAATTGGATTATGATTTAAATGATGATTTCCAGTTTGTTTTTGGTTACCAAAATTTAAATAAATTACCCAACGATAATTATAATTTGTTCCAAAGTAATTATGTGAGTTACAATTGGTCGAATAATTTTAAGAACGAGAAAATTAATGTGATTAGTGGAGATGCTATAACGCCTTGGTTTGATGCTTCTCTGCAAATATCAGCTTTAACGGATCATTTGTATTTTGAAAATTCAGCAGCAAATGATCAGCAACAAATAGTAACGCCAAATCAATTTGGAGGAACAATTAAATACATTTCTCTAAAGTTGAGTAGAGAATTTAAATTTGGAAAATTTGCCTTAAATAATACGGTATTGTATCAAAAAGTAGATCAGCAAGAGGCAATATTAAACGTGCCTGATTTTGTTACGCGTAATACCTTGTATTTTACTAATTATTTTTTTAATAAAGCATTGTTTCTTCAAGCAGGAATTACTCTGAATTATTTTACCAATTACTATGCAAACGATTATAATCCAGTAATTGGAGAGTTTTTTATCCAAAATAAAAAGGAAATAGGAAACTATCCTAATCTCGATTTCTTTATCAATGCTAAAATTCAGCGAACTAGAATTTACATCAAAGCTGAGCATTTTAATGCAGCTTACACTGGAAATAATTACTATTCAGCACCGAATAATCCATATCGTGACATGACTATTCGTTTTGGTTTAATCTGGAATTTCTTTAACTAGTTTTATACAATGACATTTACAGCTATTGATTTTGAAACTGCAACTGCTTTTCATCCCTGTTCTGTGGGAATTGTAACGGTAGAAAATGGCATCGTTGTGGATGAATTTGTAACTTTAATTCAACCACCTAATAATTTATATTCGCCATTTACCATTCAAGTTCACGGAATTTATCCAAGTGATACCGTTAGAGCGAAAAATTTTCTTCAAGTTTTTCCAGAAATTCAAAAGCGACTTCAAAACAGAGTTGTGGTTGCTCATAACGAGAGTTTTGATCGCAATGTTTTAGCGAAATCCATGGCGTATTATGGTTTGGATTATGCCGATTTGAATATCGCTCCAAAATGGGAATGTACTGTGAAAATTTATAAAGCTAAAGGCATAAAGCCAACAAAACTAAGTGATTGTTGTAGCGCCATGAGAATTCAACTGAATCATCATGAAGCTTTATCTGATGCGCGTGCTTGCGCTCGATTGTATTTAATGCAATAAATTTTTTCTTCAAAATATTTTAGTGTAAGTTATTTCATTAAATTAGTGTGATTAATTTAAGTCTTTGCTATGAAAGAAGATTTTTTACATTATTTATGGAAATATAAAAAGTGGAATACCCTTGATTTAAAAACTACTACTGGAGAAGCAATTCTTATTTCCAATGTTGGTCAGTATTTAGAACAAGCAGGGCCTGATTTTTTTAATGCACAAATTAGCATTGGCAATCAAAAATGGGCTGGTAATGTCGAAATTCATATTAAATCTTCCGATTGGTATGTGCATCATCATGAAAAAGATGCAGCTTATGAAAATGTTATTCTTCATGTGGTTTGGGAACACGATACCGAAGTGTTTAGGAAAAACAATACCGAAATTCCTGTTTTAGAACTCAAAAATTATGTAGACAATGAAGTTTTAGTTAATTACGAAAATTTAGTAGCTCCTAAATCATGGATTTTTTGCGAAAAGCAATTGCAGCATTTAGATGATTTTGTTTTGAAAAACTGGCAAGAACGTTTGTTTTTTGAGCGCTTAGAAAGAAAATCAAAAGCGATTTACGATTTGTTGCAGCAAACCAATAATGATTGGGAAGCGGTCTTGTTTTGTATGCTGGCTAAAAACTTTGGATTGAATACTAATGGAGAAACTTTTTTAAAAATAGCCCAATCGATTCCTTTTTCTATCATAAGAAAAGAAAGTTTTGAAGTCGAGAATCTAGAAGCGCTTTTATTTGGAAAAGCTGCTTTGCTAGAAGTAGATAAAGAAGATAATTATTTCAAAGATTTAAAATTCAGGTATTTTTATTTATTGCATAAATACCAATTGGATTCAAGAACGGAAGGACAAGTTCAGTTTTTTAAACACCGTCCAGATAATTTTCCAACTATTCGACTTTCGCAATTGGCTCATTTGTATCATTTGCATCAAAATTTATTTTCAAAAATTAATAGTAATTATTCTATTGAAGTTATTTATCAGTTGTTTTGCGTAAGTACTTCGACTTACTGGGAAAATCATTATCAGTTTGATAAAGAGAGTCCGAAAAAATCAAAAAAACTATCTAAATCGTTTATTGATTTATTACTTATTAATACCATTATTCCAATTCAATTTGCTTATGCTAAAAGTATTGGTGAGGAGATTTCGGAAGATTTATTAGCGATTTTAGTGGCCGTTGCACCCGAGAAAAATAGTATTGTAGATAAGTTTCATTGTTTTGGAATCAAAGCTACTAATGCATTTGAAACTCAATCTTTACTGCAATTAAAGAATGAATATTGTTCGCAGGGAAAATGTTTAGATTGCGCTATCGGAATGGAATTGTTGAAGAAGAGTTAATTTGAATGCTATAATTTGTAAATTTGTTCAATATTAAAAAAGCACTAAAAATGTCAGCCATTATAAAACTTAAGTTTTTTTTCGAAAAATACGGATTCCAAGTTTCTTCGCGCTTAGCCGATAAATTAGGAATGCGAGTAACCAGTGTACGACTATTTTTTATTTATATCTCTTTTGTTACTGTTGGTTTGGGTTTTGGAGTTTATTTAACATTGGCTTTTTGGATACGATTAAAAGATTTAATTCGTTCGAAGCGTACTTCAGTATTTGATTTGTAATTTAAAAAAGATAAAAAAAGGGACTCTAAAGTTTAATTTTAGAGTCCCTTTTTAGTTGTATTGTGGTATGTTTATTTTGCTTTTTTGAAGCTGTAACCATATACAAAAGCATGAATTACAGAGAATAATAAAGAAAAATAAAATAAAAAAGAATCATTTAAACTAGGATCACTATGATGGATAAAAGCAATAATGATTAGTATAATCACCATTCCTAATCCAGAGCCTGCAACTGTTTTTTGATTTTTTAAACTGAATTGTCCTTTGTTTAATACACTATGTTTCATTCCGTAGAAAATATACAAATCAAAACCAATCATCATCCATACAATAAGTCTGATCCATGTGTCTAATGGTAAAAATACCATCATAAACAAACAAACGACAACACCAGCAATTGGAACAAAAGGAACAAATGGAGTTCTAAAAGCTCTTGGTGCTTCGGGCATTTTTTTACGCATAATCAATACGCCTAAACAAACTAAAATAAAGGCAAACAAAGTTCCAATACTTGTCATTTCTCCTACTACTCTTGCAGGAATGAAAGCAGCAAAAACACTTACAATAACCATGAATAATAAGTTGTTTTTAGCGGGAGTTCTAAACTTAGAATGTACTTCAGAGAATACTTTTGGAATTAAACCATCTTTACTCATAGAGAAAAATACACGGCTTTGCCCCATTAAAAGAACCATAATTACCGAAGAATAACCACCTAAAATTGCTAATAAAATAGCATTGTTTAACCAAGGATAAGCTGGAGTAATCATTCCATCTGCTCCTGTGGTTCCCATGGCTTCTACTGCAATTGCAACGGGAGCGATCCCATCTTTTCCTGCAAATGCTTGGTAGTTTACTACTCCTGTCATTACGTGTGCAAACAATATGTATAATATAGTACAAATGGCTAATGATAATAAAATACCAATAGGCATGTCTCTTTTTGGATTCTTAGCTTCCTGAGCAGCTGTAGAAACGGCATCAAAACCTATGTAGGCAAAAAATACAATAGCAGCAGCTCTAATGATTCCTGAGAAACCAAATTCACCAAACTTACCAGTGTTTTCAGGAATGTATGGAGTATAGTTTTCTGGTTTGATATATTGCCATCCCACAGCAATAAAAATAAGAACAACTGAAACTTTTAATAAAACAATTATATTGTTCACAAAAGCAGATTCCTGTGTTCCTCGTATTAAAATCAAGGACATAACCATGACTATAAATACGGCGGGGAGGTTGATAATTCCTCCTTCAAATGGTGAAAGCATGAGGCTGTCGTCAATATGGATGCCAAAAGTTCCTAGAAATTTGCCAAGATACCGTGACCAACTGATGGAGACGGTTGCCGCACCTACAGCATATTCCAGAACTAAATCCCAACCAATTATCCAAGCAATAAATTCTCCCATTGTTGCAAATGAGTAGGTATAAGCACTTCCTGCAACAGGAATCATGGAAGAGAATTCAGCGTAACAAAGCCCTGCAAAAACACAACCAAAAGCGGCTATAAGAAAGGAAATAGTAATACCTGGACCAGCGTTTACTGAGGCAGCAAGACCAGTTATTGAGAATAAACCTGCTCCGATAATTGCTCCAACACCAAGAGCAACAAGTCCTGTAGCTGTTAGTGTTTTCTTTAATCCTTTTTCAGAATCTTCGGCTTCAGCCAAAAGTTGACTCAATGGTTTTCTTCTCCAAATAGACATATGTTGTGATTTAGGTTTATTTTGCACCAAAAGTATAGTTTTTTATGAAAAAACAATAATAATGTTTTTGAATTAGGTGTGATTCATCTAAATTATTTATAAATTTAGCTTTTCTGATATGTTTTTAGTAGTAATAATTTTATGATGAGTAAAAACTATTTTCAATTTTCGAAAGAACAGCAAAGAGGGATTCTTGGGCTATTTTTTGTTGTTATTGTAATTCAGTCTATTCTCTTTTTTGTTGATTTCAGGAGTGCTCCAATTGTGAATTTGGAAGGGCAAAAATGGCTTTCATTGAATTCTGAAATTAATGTGCTTGAAAAACAACAAAATCAGCAAGTAGTTAAGATATATCCGTTCAATCCCAATTTTATTACGGACTATAAAGGCTATAAGTTGGGAATGTCAGTTTCAGAGATTGATAAGTTACTAGCTTTTAGAAAAGAAAATAAATATGTAAATTCTGCTAAGGAATTTCAGGCTGTAACAGGAGTTTCAGATTCTTTGTTGGTAGTTATTTCTCCTTATTTTAAATTTCCGGATTGGGTTAAGAATAAATCAATTTCTAAGGCAACAGGTTTTTCGAATACAAAATCAGAGTATTTTTCGAAAAAAGAAAAGATAGTTGTTAAAGATATTAATCAGGCTACTCAGGAAGATTTAATTAAAATTTATGGAATAGGTGAGGCAATTTCGATGCGAATTTTAAAATTTAAAGAAAGTTTAGGTGGCTTTGTTTCGATGGAGCAAATGAAAGATATTTGGGGACTATCGCCAGAAGTAATTGAGAAATTGAATGCTAGTTTTAAAGTTGGAGCGCTTCCGAGTTTGAAGAAAATTGACATTAATAATGCTTCTGTGAAAGAATTAGCGCAGTTTCCGTATTTCAAATATACATTAGCAAGAGAAATTGTTATTCATAGAAGTATGAATGGTGATATTAAAAATGCAAGTGATTTAACAAAAATTAAAGGAATGTCTATTGATAAAGCAACTATTATAGCGTTATATTTGGACTTTTAAAAAATTGACCAGAATGATGAATTTTGATTATAGCGAGACACAAAATATGATTGCTCAATCCATAAGGGATTTTGCTGAAAAAAATATAAGACCTTATATAATGGAATGGGATGAGACTCAGGTTTTTCCTGCTCCCCTGTTTAAACAATTGGGTGATATGGGGTTTATGGGAGTTTTAGTTCCTGAGGAATTGGGAGGCTCTGGATTAGGCTATCATGAATATATTACTATTATTGAGGAAATTTCTAAGGTGGATCCTTCTATTGGATTATCTGTTGCGGCACATAATTCTTTGTGCACAAATCACATTTTGACTTTTGGTAACGATGAACAAAAAAAGAAATGGATTCCTAAATTAGCTTCGGGAGAGCATATTGGAGCTTGGGGGTTAACAGAACATAATACAGGATCGGATGCTGCGGGTATGAATACTACGGCTAAGAAAGATGGCGATTATTGGGTTGTGAATGGAGCAAAGAATTTTATCACGCATGCTATATCTGGAGATCTTGCTGTGGTAATTGTTCGTACAGGAGAGAAAGGAGATTCGAGAGGAATGACTGCTTTTGTGTTCGAAAAAGGAATGACAGGATTTACTTCTGGTAAAAAAGAAAATAAATTAGGAATGCGAGCCAGTGAAACGGCTGAATTGATTTTTGATAATTGTCGAATTCCAGATGCAAATAGATTAGGTGAAGTAGGAGAAGGGTTTATTCAGGCAATGAAAATTCTAGATGGAGGAAGGATTTCTATTGGAGCATTATCCTTAGGAATTGCAAAAGGAGCTTATGAAGCAGCATTGAAATATTCGAAAGAAAGACATCAGTTTGGAAAAGCGATCTCAGAATTCCAAGGGATTTCATTTAAATTGGTTGATATGGCTACTGAGATAGAAGCTTCAGAATTGTTGTTGCATAAAGCGGCTTTCTTAAAAGAGCAGCATCGTCCAGTGACTACTGCTGGTGCTATGGCAAAAATGTATGCTTCTGAAGTGTGTGTTAAAGTAGCTAACGAAGCAGTGCAAATTCATGGTGGTTATGGCTATACAAAGGATTATCCTGTGGAAAAATTCTATCGTGATTCAAAATTGTGTACTATAGGTGAAGGAACTACTGAAATTCAGAAAGTAGTAATCTCTAGAAACTTGTTAAAGGGGTAGGGAAGTACTATGTGTTTTTCGATAAAAATTAATTTGTAATTAATGACTCGTAATTCATAATTAATTTTTACTTTTGCAGCCTTAACGAGAGGAGGTGTCAAAATTATGTTAATTATACCAATTAAAGACGGAGAAAATATCGATAGAGCATTAAAGCGCTATAAAAGAAAATTTGATAAAACTGGAACAGTTCGTCAATTAAGAGCTCGTACGGCTTTCATTAAACCGTCAGTTAAAAATAGAATGAAATTCCAAAAAGCGGCTTACATCCAAAACATGAAAGATGGTTTAGAGAGTTAGTAGTTTTCTTTTTGAAACAAATATAACCGTTAGTGGTCAGATTTTTTATAAATTTGATGCTAACGGTTTTTTTATGGCTACAAATTTAGAAGCATTTTCGGATTATTTGCAGAAGGAGAAAAAATATTCTCTCCATACTGTGTGTGCTTATGTTAAAGATGTATATGATTTTCAGCAATACAATGAGGTTAATTTTGAACAAGAAAATATTGATCGAGTGGAGTATACTCAAATTCGATCTTGGGTGGTGTTTTTGGTAGAGAATGGTTTGTCTGCTATTTCGGTGAATAGAAAAGTAGCTTCGCTTAAGGCGTTTTATAAATTTCTTTTAAAGGTTAAACAAATAGAAGTAAGTCCTTTGTTGAAGCATCGGGCTTTGAGAGTTTCTAAGAAAATTCAGATTCCTTTTTCGGAGAAAGAATTAGAGCTTGTTTTGGATGCTATTCAGTTGGAAGAAGGTTTCGAGTTAGTTAGAGATCGATTGTTGATTGAGTTGTTGTACTCAACGGGAATCAGGAGGTCTGAATTGATTTCTTTGAAGCTGAATGCAGTTGATTTTTCTAGTGCAACTATTAAGGTTCTTGGTAAAAGAAATAAGGAACGTATAATTCCTGTTTTGTCTGTGGTGTTAAAGCAAATGCAGTTGTATCTTAAGGAGAGGGAGGTTTTGGATGTTGTTGAGGATAGTGCGTATTTTTTTTTAACAAAAAAAGGGTTAAAATTAAATGAATCTTTTGTCTATCGTTTAATAAATTCTTACTTTAGTAAAGTCTCCGAAAAGGTAAAGCGAAGTCCTCATATGTTAAGGCATACGTTTGCTACTCATTTATTGAATAACGGAGCTGATTTGAATTCAGTTAAGGAGTTGTTAGGGCATTCTAGTTTGGCTTCAACGCAGGTTTATACTCATAACAGTTTGTTGGAGTTAAAGAAAGTTTATGTTGGTGCGCATCCTAGAGGTGGTGATGATTCTAAAGTTTAACCATAAAAAAAATGATTATGAAGGTAAATGTTCATGCCGTTAACTTTACTGTTGATGGGAAACTAGTTGATTTTGTTCAAGGAAGAATGGATAAATTGGAAAAATACTACGATAAAGTGGTTTCTTCAGATGTTTATTTAAAGGTAGAGAAGACGAGTGAGAAGGAAAATAAAATCGTTGAGGTTAAAATTAATGTGCCTGGTGATGACTTCTTGGTGAAAAAACAGTGTAAAAGCTTTGAGGAAGCTGTAGAATTATCGGCGGAATCATTGGAACGTTTGCTAGTAAAAAGGAAAGAAAAAATAAGAACGCATATATAATTTAAATTTTTTTCAAAAAATGTTTTGATTGAGAGATAAAATCTATACATTTGCAGTCCGTTAGAAATAGCGGACTTTTTTTATTGATACTGCCAGCGTAGCTCAGTTGGCTAGAGCAGCTGATTTGTAATCAGCAGGTCGTGGGTTCGAGTCCCTCCGCCGGCTCTAAAAAGCAGTAGTGTTGTGTTTAAATTTGATCGAACATAATATTAGGAATAAAAAAAGAGGGGAGATACTCAAGCGGCCAACGAGGGCAGACTGTAAATCTGCTGTGTGAACTTCGCAGGTTCGAATCCTGCTCTCCCCACAAAAAAAAAACAGGAATTGAAAATATTTCTGTTTTTAGGTAAGAACTCTCTGCCGGTGTAGCTCAGGGGTAGAGTGCTTCCTTGGTAA
>WSSedL1CaDRAFT_10000623_pt1 | contig 24083 bp, 18 predicted proteins | sample WetSurSL1Cattail_FD_9464 | JGI IMG/M metagenome (IMG submission 9464)
TTTACCTTATTCACTGGTAATCGGAAATCCAGCCAGGCATACAGGATGGATGAGCGAATACGGTCATAAACTAAAATTCGATGCCCAGGGAATTGCAATTTGCCCTGAGAGTAATGAAAAATATAAATTGATTTCTGGAAAAGTTTCGAAAATTTAATTCATAATATAAAATGGAAAAGACGCCTTATAATTTTGCAATGATTGGAGCAGCTGGTTTTATAGCTCCTCGTCACCTTAGAGCAATTAAAGATACCAAAAATAATTTATTGGCTGCTTTAGACAAATTTGACAGCGTAGGTATCATTGACAGTTATTTCCCTAAAGCCGATTTTTTCACTGAGTACGAAAGATTTGACAGACACCTGGATAAATTAAGAAGAGGCGGTAATAAAATAGATTACGTAAGCATTTGCTCTCCCAACTATTTACACGATTCTCATATTCGTTTTGCCCTTCGCAACCAGGCTGACGCTATTTGCGAAAAACCATTGGTATTAAACCCATGGAATATAGACGGGTTGGTTGAAATTGAAAAAGAAACCGGGAAAAAAGTTTATAATATTTTACAGCTTAGATTACATCCGGCTATTGTAGCTTTGCGCGAAAAAATCTTAAATGGCCCTGCTGATAAAATTTATGATATCGATCTTACCTATATTACCAGCCGCGGAAATTGGTATTTCACTTCATGGAAAGGTGATATCTCCAAGTCGGGCGGTGTAGCTACCAATATCGGCGTTCATTTTTTTGATATGCTCTCCTGGATTTTTGGAGATATAAAAGAAAGTGTGGTTCACGTTGCCAAAGCTGATAAAGCTGCCGGGTATTTTTTCCTCAAAAATGCACGGGTAAGATGGTTCTTAAGTATTGATTATAACGACATACCTGAAGAAATTAAAGCAAAAGGTCAGCGTACCTTCCGTTCCATTACCATGGATAATTCGGAAATTGAATTTAGCGAAGGATTTACCGACTTACATACCAAAACCTATGAGCATATTTTAGGTGGAAATGGTTTTGGACTGTTAGAAGCCCGCAATGCGATTGAAACTGTTTATACTATACGCAATGCAACACCAGTTGGATTAAAAGGAGATTACCATCCGTTCTGCAATAAAATATAAAAATATGTATAGAGATTTACTAACCAAAAAAGACAAACTAGCCGTTATTGGGTTGGGTTATGTAGGATTACCTATTGCTCTGGAATTTGCAAAAAAGATTTCCGTAATTGGTTTCGATATTAAACCGGAACGAGTTGAAAAAATGAAAAACAGGATTGATCCCAGTGAAGAGCTTCCTCCTGAAGCTTTTGACGGTACCGATATTCTGTTTACTTATTCATTAGAAGATCTTAAAGCTGCAAATTTTTTCATCGTTGCTGTTCCTACTCCTATCGACAAATACAATCTTCCGGATTTAAAACCCTTACTTAGTGCTACTGAAACAGTGGCTAAAGTTTTAAAAAAAGGAGATTGTGTGGTTTATGAATCTACAGTTTATCCAACTTGTACCGAGCAGGATTGTGTACCACTTCTCGAAAAAATTTCGGGCCTTAAATACATTAAAGACTTTAAAGTAGGCTTTTCTCCAGAAAGAATTAACCCTGGGGATAAAGAACATACTTTAACCAAAATTGTAAAAGTTGTTTCTGGTTGCGACTCCGAATCTTTGGAAGAAATTGCAAAAGTTTATGAATTAGTAGTTTCTGCCGGAGTACATAAGGCGAGCTCAATAAGAGTAGCAGAAGCAGCTAAAATCATTGAAAATACACAGAGAGACATAAACATCGCGTTTATCAATGAATTATCTGTTATTTTTAATAAATTGGGAATCAATACTTATGAAGTCCTTGAAGCTGCCGGAACCAAATGGAATTTCCTAAAATTCTTCCCGGGACTTGTTGGTGGGCATTGTATTGGTGTTGACCCGTATTATCTATCATTCAAAGCTAAAGAGCTGGGAATTCATGCACAGATAATAGATGCCGGACGGTCTATTAATGACTCTATGGCTGCTTATGTAGCAACTCAAACGGTTAAGAAACTTATCGCTGCCGGAAAAATAATTAATCAGTCCAGAGTACTTGTAATGGGTACCACATTTAAAGAAAACGTGAGTGATATCCGTAATTCTAAAGTGGCTGATATTATTAAGGAATTAGAATCATTTGGAGTTAAAGTTGATGCTGTAGATCCTTATGCCGATTCTGATGATATGCTTCACGAATATGGAATCAAATTGTCAGAAATAAGTGGTAAATATGATTCGATAATTTTAGCCGTAAATCATAAGGAATATCTAAATTTACCTGAAGAATATTTCAATAATTTGAGCAATTCAAATGGTATATTTGTAGACATTAAAGGTGTTTACAGAAACAAAATAACAAAACTTACATACTGGAGTTTATAAAAATGGGTAAAGGAAAAGTATTAGTTACAGGAGGGACCGGATATATTGGCTCTCACACAACAGTTGAACTGATTAACGAGGGGTATGATGTAATAATTGTGGATAATCTTTCTAACTCATCCAGAGATGTTTTGGATGGTATAAAAAGTATCACCGGTGTAACCCCTGCATTTGAAGAATTCGATTTGTGTGATAAAACCAAAGTGGATAATCTCTTTGTTAAATATCCTGATATTGAAGCAATAATACATTTTGCAGCATCAAAAGCTGTTGGGGAGTCTGTTGAAAAACCTTTATTATACTACAGAAACAACCTGACATCTCTGATGAATTTGTTGGAAGCAATGAAAGTAAGCAAGGCTAAAAACCTGGTTTTCTCTTCTTCCTGCACTGTGTATGGCCAACCCGATGTTCTTCCGGTAACAGAAGCTGCTCCAATAAAAAAAGCCAATTCTCCGTATGGCAATACCAAACAAATTTCGGAAGAAATAATACAAGACACCATTCATTCCGATGCTACAATTAAAACAATCGCTTTAAGATATTTTAATCCTATCGGAGCTCATCCCAGTTCAAAAATAGGAGAGCTTCCTCTTGGAGTCCCTATGAACCTGATTCCGTTTATTACGCAAACGGCCATTGGTCTCCGTGAACAATTAAAAGTATTTGGAAACGACTACAATACCCCGGACGGCTCTTGCATCCGCGACTATATTCACGTGGTTGATTTAGCCAAAGCTCACGTAATTGCTATTACCCGGATGTTAAATAATAAGAATAAATCGAACTTCGAAATATTTAACCTGGGAACCGGCCGTGGAGTCTCAGTTCTGGAATTGATAAATACCTTCGAAAAAGTATCTGGTGAAAAATTAAACTATAAAATTGTTGCCAGACGCGAAGGTGATGTAGAACAGGTTTGGGCTGATACCAAATTTGCCAATGATGAATTGGGATGGAAAGCACAAAGTACATTGGATGAAACTGTTCTTTCTGCATGGAACTGGGAAAAACATATTAGAAACAAGTAATTTCAAATATTGTATTAACAATGAAAAAAACTATCTTAATTACCGGTGGTGCCGGTTTTATTGGCTCTCACGTTGTTCGTTTATTTGCAACAAAATATCCTGATTATAATATTGTTAATCTTGATAAATTGACCTATGCCGGTAATCTGGAAAATTTAAGAGATATTGATAAATTACCTAATTACGAATTCGTTAAGGCAGATATTACTGATGCCAACGCTATTAATCAAATATTTAACAAATATCAATTTGACGGAGTAATTCACCTGGCTGCAGAATCGCATGTTGATAGATCTATCGCTAACCCGACGGAATTTATTTTTACCAATATTGTGGGTACTGTAAACTTGTTAAATGCTGCTCGTGAAATTTGGAAAGATAATAAAGAAGGCAAGCTCTTCTATCATATTTCAACCGATGAAGTTTATGGCTCTTTGGGTGAAACAGGTTTATTTACTGAAGAAACAGCTTATGATCCCAGAAGTCCTTATTCGTCCTCTAAAGCAAGTTCGGACCATTTGGTACGTGCATATTACCATACCTACAAATTACCGGTTGTGGTTTCCAATTGTTCCAACAATTATGGACCAAACCAATTTCCCGAAAAATTAATCCCCTTATCTATTAATAACATTAAAAACAATAAATCTATTCCCATTTACGGAAAAGGTGAAAATATAAGGGATTGGTTATTTGTTGTAGATCATGCACGCGCTATTGATATGATTTTCCACAAAGGAAAACTTGGAGATACTTATAATATCGGGGGTATTAACGAATGGACCAACATTAAGCTAATCTATCTGTTATGTAAAATAATGGACAAGAAATTAGGCAGACCAGAAGGTACTTCGGAGAAACTTATCACGTATGTTACAGACCGGGCTGGGCATGATTTGCGATATGCAATAGATTCTTCCAAATTACAGAAAGAACTTGGCTGGAGTCCGTCTCTTCAATTCGAAGAAGGTCTTGAAAAAACCGTTGATTGGTATTTAAATAACAGCGAATGGCTAAACAACATTGTCTCCGGCGAATACGAAAAGTATTATCAGAAACAATATAACAGATAATTTAATATGATGTTATTATCAAAAGAATTACCTAGAAACAAACTAGCTATTTGTATTCCTGTTTGGAATAGGGGTGAAATATTTAAAATTTGTTTTGACTCCATCTTACAAAATATAAGTGGTCTTGATGTTTCAATTTGGATTTATGATAATTCTAGTGATTCAAAAACCAAAGACATTATTCATCAATTACATACAAATAAATGCGAATTATATAAGATTTTCTTACCCCAAAATATGGGGATTCCTTATGTAGTAAACCATTTTTGTAAATCGATTATTGAAAATTGTGATTTTATATCTTATAAATTGCCTGATTATACATTAATATTAGATTCTGATGCTTATTTTAAAGATCAAATCGAAGATTTAATCTGGTTATTAGAAAAAGACTTTGATATAGGAATTATAAGCGGCCATGATTCCATTGAACATCAATCTATCAATGAAAGATATGCAAGGATTAATGGGAAAAAAAGGTTAATAAAAGATAAACAAAATGAACGAATGATTTCTATGCTTTTAAAACGTGAAGAATTATTAGGTTGCTATCCATTTCCTCATCATAGAAATAGAGATGTGGATTGGGAATTAACACAATGGAATAATAATTCTATGAAAAAAAGATCACGAAAAGTAACTGTTGTTTGTGATTATGTTTTACATCTAGGATTAGCTGTAAGTACCTGGCAGTCAAATAAAGCTATCCCAAATCACTCAGAAGAGGAAATTAAAGAAGTTAAAAAAATATTAGATAAAAATAATATTAAGTATTAAGTTAAAAAAAGCTAGAGTCTATTAATACTCTAGCTTTTTTTTATTCTAAAAATTATTCAACAGTTACCGATTTCGCAAGATTTCGGGGTTGATCCACGTTACAACCTCTTAAAACTGCGATATAGTAAGCTAGCATTTGTAAAGGAATAACTGACAAAATAGGAGCTACAGCAAAATCTGATTTTGGTATCTCAATAACATAGTCAGCCATCTTTTTTATAGTTTCATCACCTTCGCTGATAACAGCAATAACAACTCCTTTACGGGCTTTAACTTCTTGTATATTGCTAACAATCTTTTCATAAGTATGGTCGCCGGTAGCTAAAACCACAACAGGCATTTTATTGTCAATTAGAGCAATTGGTCCGTGTTTCATTTCTGCAGCCGGATAACCTTCGGCATGAATATAGGATATTTCCTTTAGTTTAAGTGCACCTTCGAGTGCAACAGGATATAAATATCCCCGACCTAAATAAAGACAATTTGTAGAATCCTTAAATTTTTCCGCAAGTTCTTTTAAATTATCGCTATGAGAAAGTATCTGTTCAATTTTTTCAGGTACCTTGTAAAGTTCGGAAACAAACCGCCTACCTTCTTCTTCGCTAAGAAAATGCCTTTGAATACCCAAAGATACTGCCATCATCGTTAAAACAGTTACCTGAGCCGTAAAGGCTTTTGTTGAGGCAACTCCAATCTCAGGTCCTGCATGTGTATAAACACCAGCATGTGTTTCTCTTGGAATGCTGGAACCTACAACGTTGCAAATTCCCAAAACCAAAGCACCGGCTTCCTTAGCCTGTTTAATAGCAGCTAATGTGTCGGCAGTTTCACCACTCTGGCTAATGGCAATAATTACATCATCTTTATAAATAACTGGATTACGGTATCTAAATTCAGAAGCATATTCAACTTCAACCGGTATCCTGGCAAACTCTTCAATCAGATATTCACCAACTAAACCGGCATGCCATGAAGTACCGCATCCAATAATAATGATTCGTTTTGCATCGGCAATACGAGGTAATACTTCGTATAAACCACCCAATTTAATTTCGGAAGTATTTTCAATAATTCTTCCTCTGAAGGTATCCATAATCGAACGGGGTTGTTCAAATATCTCCTTTAACATAAAATGATCAAACCCATTCTTTTCAATCTCTTCTATCTCAAGATTTAATGTATGTATAATAGGAGTCAATTTATCATTACTGATATTTTTAAGTAATAATTCTCCTTGTTGAATAACAGCTACATCATCATCATTCAGGTAAATAACACTGTTTGTATGCTCAACAATAGGAGTTGCGTCAGATGCAACAAAATACTCATCTTTACCAACTCCAATTACGAGTGGGCTTCCTTTACGGGCAGCAATAATTTTATCCTTCTCTTCACGGCAAATTATCACAAGGCCGTAAGCTCCAACAACTTTATGTAAAGCCAATCGCACAGCTATTTCAGCAGTTACATTGCCTTTTAAATAAATATATTCTATCAGGTTTACTAATACTTCAGTATCTGTCTCGCTTTTAAAAGTATAGTTTCTCTGCTCGAGTTTCTTTTTAAGAGAGGAATAATTCTCAATAATACCATTATGTATAAGAGTAAAATAGCCATTCATTGAGGTATGAGGATGTGCATTTACATCATTCGGCACACCATGAGTAGCCCAACGTGTATGACCGATACCAATAGTACCTTCAATGTTTTTAGTTTTTACGAAATCTTCGAGATCGCTAACCTTTCCCATTTTTTTATAGGTTTTAACGTCTCCATCCAAAATCGAAATACCGGCAGAATCATAACCTCTGTATTCAAGACGTTTTAAGCCATTTACGAGTATAGGATAAGCCTGACGGTAACCTATGTAACCAACTATTCCACACATAATTTTTAAATAAATCTAATACGTTGTTAATCTAAAATATCAACTTTCAGGAGTTGCTAATACCTTATCATAAAAAGCCGAATATTCATCAATATAGCTTTCGTTATCAATAAAGGGCAGAAAAGGTTTACCAGATGCTTTAACAGCAGATTCAACATCTTTGTTAATAGAGGCCGAAGAAAAAATCAATCCATCAGAATACTGAATGGCCAATTTATTAATATTAACATAATCCGGTTCTTCAACAGTATTAACATCCTTTTTCGTTATTCCATCCAAAATTACTTTATTTTTAAAAGCTTTATTCAAAGGAATATTAAAATCATCATCGTAAATACTATAGACGATTTTAGAATTCATAAATAAAGGATTATCCCGGTAAGCCTTCTTTATCAAAAGAGGAATCAATGAAGTAAACCAACCGTGACAATGAATAATATCCGGAGACCATCTTAGTTTTTTAACAGTTTCCAAAACTCCACGGTTAAAAAAAATAGTCCGTTCGTCATTATCTGCAAAAGGTTGATTTGAATTATCTTTTAAAGTAGATTTTCTACTAAAATAGTCTTCATTATCAATAAAATAAACCTGCATTCTGGCTGATTGTATCGAAGCCACCTTAATAATAAGAGGGTGATCGGTATCATTAATAATCAGGTTCATCCCGGAAAGGCGAATAACTTCATGCAATTGGTTCCGGCGTTCATTAATACATCCAAACCGGGGCATAAAAGTACGGATTTCTCTTCCTCGTTCCTGAATACCTTGTGGCAAATTTCTGCAAATAACAGACATCTGCGTCTCAGGGAGATAAGGCGTAATTTCCTGGGAAATAAACAATACCTTTGTACTTTCCATTAAACAAAAATAATTTGCTAAATTAAAATGCAAAGTTAGTATTTTTTTCCGGATTTTGTTTATTTTTCAAGTATTTAAAACTTGCTCAAAGTTATTCTTGATTTTAGATATGAATATTAGTTACTTTAATTGATGTAATGCCAAGAATCTCTCCCGAAAAATTATTATAAGATATAATCAATGAACTAAATAATCTTTACGTATCCATATTTGATTATTATCTATTGTCTTATAATATTGATATTTATTATGAATAAAATTAACAAGAATAGGTAACCTTTCCTCGTTTTTAATTAAATCAACTGTAAAATCATTATTTAAAATAATATATTTCACATTTTTATTTTTTATATCCACTATAACATCCCTTTGATAAAAATCGGGCTCCGCAAACCATAATACAGGAAAACGTATTGGACATGGTTTATTTACAAAGTAATACCAACTTGCCTCAAATGTTAAAGTAATAAAAGATTGATCTTCTTTTAAATCTCCTTTTAGAAATGATACTGTATTTTTAAAATTATCAGGCATATATGAAGAATCAGATACCCCTATAGGAAAATTATCTTTAATTAAATCCATTGCATATATTCTAATTCCCAAAAAACTAGTTAATAAGAAGAATACAATTAAAATAATACTTTTTGCTTTCCTTATTGTAAATATTCTTAATAAATAATATCTGGATATAATGTAAATAGTTAATAAACATATAATTGCATTTGAATATCGAATATGTTCCCAGTCAGACCGGCCTAAAGCACTTCTATAAAAAAATAATGCCATAATAAACATTATAAACTCTATAAAATAATTTTCAAAAAATCGAATAAGGGAGTTTTTAAAATTAAATTGAACATATAATTCATAGATAAAACGAAAAACAAACCAATAAAGCAGCACCGAAAAAAGAAAAATAAAAGCAAATCCTTTTTCTAAAGGGAAAACCAACCCGTCAGTTAATTCTTTATATTGAGGCATAATAATGAATGCATATTTAAAAAAATCATATAAATCTTTTCGAAAAAAGAAATACAAGGTTGCCCCAGCTACAGCTATACCTAAAAAGGAAAATATAAGAAAAATGATCTTTAAACTAGTCTCCCTAATAAAAAATATATATAGAATTGGAATTGTTATTAAAAAAACGGCAGATAGGTAAAAACCCTTATCGATAGAATAGAGAAATGTTATAAAGGGAAAAAATGAATATAAAAAAACCAATAAAGAAAATTTAAACTTTGAATTACATTCTTTGTTGATTATCTGATCCCGCATAAATAAAATTAAAATCAGATAGATAAAACTAACTATGTCTCGGGATGGAAAAATAATAAAAGGAGATATTAAAGTATAAATTAATAATACTAATATCGATAAAAAATAATTATTCTTACAGAGTTTAAGGATAAAGACAGACATAAGAATAAACATTAATACTTTTAGAATCGACTCTATAATTCTTACTGAAGCTATAGATTTTCCAAATAAGGAGAAAGCTACATGAGCTCTTAACGGATCCTGAAATAAACCATGACAAAAAATAAAATCTTTATAAGGTGTTAATCCCTTTTCATATAACATTACAGAACCTAAAGTTTCCCCTTCATGAAACGTGTCAAATAATCCGGAAGAGTGATAACTAGGATTGTTCAAAGCAAAAAATATTGAAAATATTAATATTAAATATATTACATATCTATTTTGATTAATTTCAGTATTTATTGATAATGCTTTAGAATTCAATATTTCTTTGGGTCTTCGATAAAGGAAATGTATAATTAAAAATAAACTTGGTAATATGATCAAAATTAGAAACCGAATTGTATTATTAATAGGGTTAAATCCTATTTTTGTAAGTTTTCCAACAACATTAAATTGGTTTTTAAATGGTAATGAAATATAATTCCATAGGAATAAACCTAAAACAATTCCAAAAACAAAAAGATATACATAAAATCTATTAAAAAAACTAATTATTTTATTTATTTTAACCATAAATATATATTTAAACTATTTAATTGCCCTATTTACCTATGAATTTTGATAATTTTATTAAATTTGATTTAGGGCATTCATTTAAAAATTAATTATTCTACAAATAAAATAAAGTTTAAACAAATTAAAATATAAAGTTCATTATTGAATGAAAAAAAAAGAAATATTTATAGACCTGGGCAAATTAAAAGTTTTTAATTGCGGATTAGGTCAAACAGCATATAATTATGGAATTGAACTTGGAAAGTTAAATCTTCCTAAAGTTAACTTCAATCTTCTGACCCCCAAAAACTTTAACGGGACTTTTGGTAATAATGTTAATTATATTGATATCAATTTAATATACAGACATTTTTCTTTTCTGGGAAAAAAGTTTGACTTGTGGCATTCTACCAATCAACTCACCAATTTTATGCCATCCAGAAGTAAAACCCCGGTAATTTATACCATCCATGATTTAAATTTCTTATATGAACCTCCAACAAAATCGGGAGATAAATTATTTAAGAAAATACAAGACAGGGTAAATGATGCTGCTTTAATCACTACAATTTCCGAATTTGTTGCTGATGACATCAAGAAACATTTAAACCTTAATGGAAAAGAAGTTAGAGTTGTATATAATGGTGTAAGATTAAATAATCCGGAAAAAACGACTAAGCCAACTTTTGTTAGCAATGAAATACCATTCTTTTTCTCAATAGGACAAATTGTTAGAAAAAAGAATTTTCATGTTCTGGTTGATATGATGAAATATTTCCCGGAAAAAAATCTCTATATATGTGGGGATAATGATGGGGATTATGCCGATGAAATAAGGACTAAGATTAAAGAAGATTCCATTAAAAACATTATCATAACCTCCTCTATAACAAATGAAGAAAAAAACTGGCTTTACCAAAACTGTGAAGCTTTCGTTTTTCCTTCGAAAGTAGAAGGATTTGGCCTGCCTGTAATTGAAGCCATGCAATGTGGCAAACCCGTATTTTCTTCACAACTAACAAGTTTAAAAGAAATTGGCAGTACCTATGCCTATTTTTGGGATAATTTTGAAGCTTTGCACATGGCAGACGTTGTAAAAAAAGGGCTGAAGCATTTTCAGGACAACCCCAATTTAAAATTTGAAGAGATAAAATATACCGAAAATTATACTTACCAAAAACATACCGAAAAATATCTGGCTATTTATCACGAAATACTTGGGTTAAATTACAATGGCAGCCCTTTATAATAATCTATTTTCAGATATTTATTAATGAAAACTGTCCTTTATCATGAACCTTTCATTTTATTTATCTTTTGATTAACTATCTTTGTACCTTATTTCGGAGAAAATGGAGATAATTAATTCTGTGAAAGAAATTCATGATAAAGTTGAATTTCTTAAGAAACAAGGGAAAAGGGTTGGTTTTGTTCCTACTATGGGTGCGCTACATCAGGGACACATATCTTTAGTAACAAAATCAAAGAAAGAAAATGATATTACGGTAGTCAGCATATTTGTTAACCCGACACAATTTAACGATAAAGAAGATTTAAAAAATTACCCGAGAACGCTGTCTGCTGATGCCAAGTTGTTGGAAGACGCCGGGGTAGATCTAATTTTTGCACCTTCCGAAACTGAAATGTATCCGGAACCTGATACCCGAATTTTTGATTTTGAAAATCTTGATAAAGTAATGGAAGGCGCTCATCGTCCGGGTCATTTCAACGGCGTAGCACAAATTGTAAGTAAACTTTTTGATGCCGTCAATCCAGACAATGCTTATTTTGGACAGAAAGATTTTCAACAGGTTGCTGTTATCAATAATATGGTAAAACAATTGGGTTATAAATTAAAAATTAACCCTTGCCCCATTGTAAGAGAATCTGACGGACTTGCAATGAGTTCACGGAATGCCCTTTTAAACCCGGCTCAAAGAGCGAGTGCTGTCCTCATTTCAAAAACTCTTTTTGAAAGTTTAGACAAAGCCAAAGGGTTAAATTTAAAAGATTTAAAAGATTGGGTGATAGCTACAATTAATAAAGATTCGGAATTAGATGTTGAATATTTTGAAATTGTGGATGATACTCATTTAATCCCGGTACAATCGTGGGATGAAAAATCGGTAAAAATAGGCTGTATTGCAGTAAAAGTAGGCAAAATACGTCTTATAGACAATATTAAATATAATTCGTAACTTAGAAAGATGAATATAGAAATACTCAAATCAAAAATACACAGAGTAACCGTAACTGAAGCCAATCTCAACTATGTTGGAAGTATTACCATTGATGAAGATTTAATGGATGCTGCCAATATTATTGAATTTGAGAAAGTTCAGGTTGTTATCGTAAATAATGGTGAACGATTGGAAACCTACGTCATTAAAGGCGAAAGGGGTTCCGGTGTGATTTGTCTGAATGGTCCGGCAGCCCGTAAAGTAGCCGTAGGTGATGTTGCAATTATTATGTCTTATGCTTCAATGGATTTTGAAGATGCTAAAAAGTACAAACCGGTAATTGTTATTCCAGACTCCGAAACCAACAAACTGGTTTAGGTTTTTCATGAATTTTAGCTATTTTTTACTTATTTTCGTAAAAAAAAGAATATGGATCATTTGAATTTTATTCAATCGAAAATAGTAATGGACCGTGGCGAACTGGAAAATGAGCTTGCTATTCTGCGGTTTAAGGATAAAAAAATAGTTTTTACCAACGGATGTTTCGATATTATTCACCGCGGCCATGTTGAATATCTGGCCAAAGCAGCATCCCTCGGAAATGCCCTAATACTCGGATTAAATACCGATGCCTCAGTAAAAAGGTTAAAAGGCTCTTCCAGACCTGTTCAGGATGAAAATACCAGAGCCCTTGTTTTAGCTTCCTTTAGTTTTATTACCAAGGTGGTATTGTTTGATGAGGATACTCCCTACGATTTGATAAACTTAGTAAAACCTGATTTTCTGGTGAAAGGTGGAGATTATTCACCGGAAAGCATTGTAGGTTACGATATCGTAAAAAATCATGGAGGTCAAATAGTTACTATTGATTTGGTAGAAGGACATTCCACCACTTCAATTATTAACAGGATGACTGAATAATGGCTAAGGAAAAGACTGTTTATGTTTGTCAGTCTTGCGGGGCAGAATCTCCAAAATGGCTCGGAAAATGCACATCATGTGGTTCCTGGAATACATTTGTAGAAGAAACTGTCCGCTCCTCTCCTGTTAAAGGAAACCTTCCATTACCAAAAGGACTGCAAAAGCCCCAGCGAATTACTGAAATTACTTCTGGTACAGAACATCGGGTAGATACTACTGTTGGTGAATTTAACCGTGTTCTGGGCGGGGGTTTGGTAAAAGGGTCGTTAGTGCTTTTGGGTGGAGAACCGGGTATCGGAAAATCTACTCTGGCTCTTCAGATTGCCTTAAATATTAAAAATCAAATTATTCTTTATATCTCAGGTGAAGAAAGCCTGGAGCAGATTAAACTGAGAGCTAACCGCATCAGTAAAAACGAAAACAACTGCCTCTTTGCGAACGAAACTACTCTTGAAAATATTTTTTCATATTGTCAGGACATTAAACCTGATATAGTAGTTATAGATTCCATTCAGACTATTGCCTCAGAAAATCTTGAATCAGCTACAGGGAGCGTTTCCCAGGTAAGGGAATGTACTTCGGCATTGCTCAAATATGCCAAAACCAATTCTACTTCTATTATTCTTATCGGGCACATCACCAAGGAAGGATACCTTGCCGGGCCAAAAGCACTAGAACACATTGTGGACGTTGTCCTTCAGTTCGAAGGAGATCAACACAATATATACCGTATGCTGCGGTCTAATAAAAACCGGTTTGGTTCTACTTCAGAATTAGGTATTTTCGAAATGCGTACAGAAGGACTGCGCGAAATTACCAACCCCTCAGAAATTCTTATATCATCAAACGAAGAAAAACTCAGCGGAATAAGCATTGCGGTTACTCTCGACGGAGTAAGGCCCTTTCTGCTTGAAGTTCAATCTCTGGTGAGTTCAGCTGCTTATGGAATGCCTCAGCGGTCAACAACCGGTTACGATTCCCGAAGATTAAATATGCTGCTTGCAGTACTCGAAAAAAGAGCCGGCTTTAAACTAGCAGCCAAGGATGTTTTTTTAAATATTACTGGAGGAATTAAGGTGGATGATCCGGCTATTGATCTAGCAGTAGTAATATCCATACTTTCTTCAAATCTCGACATGTATGTTCCGCACGATTATTGCTTTGCCGGAGAGGTAGGCTTGTCGGGCGAAATCCGTTCGGTAACCCGCATTGAACAACGCATCAAGGAGGCAGAAAAACTTGGCTTTAAAAAAGTATTTATTTCAAAAAGTAACCTTCAGGGATTGGGTCGTTTAAAATTTAAAACAGAAATTGTTCCTATTGGGAAAGTGGAACATTTATTCCAAAATTTATTCCATTAGACCATGTTGCTTAGCGTTAACAACCTGAATATCTCAAAGGGTAATAATTCTGCAGATTTAATCTGTAAAAATATTAGTTTTCAAATAGATAAAGGGGAAACATTAGGCATCTTAGGAGAATCCGGATCTGGAAAATCCATAACGGCTTTATCGGTATTAAACTTACTTCCCGGCGGACTTAATATTTCCGGGGGCGAAATACTCTTTACCCAATCAAATGGATTAGTTGTAAATCTTTGTAAACTCAGTAAAATAGAACTTCAAAAAATCAGGGGTAAAGAAATTGCTATGGTTTTTCAGGAGCCTATGACGTCTTTAAATCCTGTTTATACCTGTGGAAACCAGATTATAGAAATGCTAAAAGTTCATCTTTCTATGAATCAAAAAAATGCCTACGATTATACCCTGGAATTATTTAAAAAAGTAAGATTACCAGACCCCGAACGCATCTTTAAAAGTTATCCGCATCAACTCTCCGGGGGCCAAAAACAAAGGGTTATGATTGCAATGGCAATATCCTGTAAACCACAATTATTGATAGCAGATGAGCCAACTACAGCCCTGGATGTTTCAGTACAAAAATCTATCTTGGAACTGTTAAAAAGCCTTCAAGAGGAAATGGGAATGAGTATATTATTTATTTCTCATGATATCAGCGTTCTCTCCGAAATTTCTCACAGGTCTGTTGTATTTTTCAGAGGAGATTTGGTTGAAGAAGGTTTTACCAAAAATATTATTAAAAATGCACAACATCCTTATACAAAAGGATTGATGAGTTGCAGACTTTCGATTAACAATAAGAATGAGAGACTTAAAACCATTGATGATTTTCTGAACCCATCTTTAGATAATACTGAAAATGTTACGGTTAAACCCAAAGATGTAGAAAAATTTTCCATTTTTGAAATTAAAGGGTTGGAAGTCGCATTCCTTCAGCCCAGAACAGGCTTTTTAAAAAGACCCTCGGAGAAAAAAATATTAAATAATTTAGACCTTACTGTATTTAAAAATGAAACACTGGGTATAGTTGGGGAATCCGGATCTGGAAAAACTACACTTGGACGTACATTATTAAAACTCATCAATAATTCATCGGGAACTATTAAATTCCATGGCAAAGATATTTCAACTTTAAATAGGGATGAATCAAGATTATTCCGGCAAAAAGTTCAAATAATATTTCAGGATCCTTACTCTTCTTTAAATCCTAAAATTTGTATTGGTGAGGCCATAGAAGAACCCTTAAGAGTATATAAAATAGGAAAGTCGGCCAAAGAACGAAAAGAGAAGGTGATGAGCCTTTTGCATCAGGTTAATTTAACCGGCGATATTTATAATCGTTATCCCCATGAGTTCTCTGGAGGACAAAGACAACGTATCGGAATAGCTAGGGCCCTGGCCGTAAATCCAGAATTAATTATCCTGGATGAATCGGTAGCTGCTTTAGATGTATCCGTGCAAGCTCAGGTTCTTAATCTGTTAAACGATCTGAAAAGAGATTTTAATTTAACCTATATGTTTATTTCTCACGATTTAAACGTAGTTCGTTATATGTCAGACAGGATTATAGTACTAAACCAGGGTACAATTGTTGAGCAGGGAAATGCTGAACTTATATTTAATAACCCCCAGAATAATTATACAAAGACCTTAATTACTTCGACACCTCGAATTTATTAAGCTTTAATGAAGAACATTTAAATTCATCTAACTTACCAATAACATCCTCAGGCGATATACTTTCGATACATTTGCAATGATTGGATTTATAACAGTTGTGACATGTTTTATTAAGAACCAAAAATGTTGCATTTCGTCCAATAGGAGCCCATCTTCCCGGATGAATAGGCTGCATGGGAGCATACAACCCAATGGCTACTTTACCAAGAAATGCTGCGATATGCAATGGCCCGGTACTAGCGGCAATTAATCCATCGGCATTACCAATAAATGATATAAATTCAGGTAAAGAGGTCATCCCGATAAGATCAGTAATTTCGCTACCCCATTTATCAAACAATGGTTTTAATTCAGCTCGATCTTCTTTAACCCCCGAAATAAAAATTTTGTATTTATCTTTAGGTAAAAGCTCTATCAATCTATCAAAATTTTTTAACCCCCACTCTCTGGCACTTCCCTTTGATTTAGGATGAAGGATCAGATTAAATTTATGCGGAGAAAGTAATTGACGGTGATTTTCCGACAATCTATCAAAATTTAAAGTTTCAGTATATTTTATAAGTTCCTTAATATGCGGAATGGTATGTATCCCTAATGGTTTACCAAGAAATGTATTTAATTGAGCTTCGTGCCAGATAGAACTTTTTCGGGAAAAATTAACCAGCTTATTGCAGGTAAACCAATGAAATAAACGGTGTGAGGTTCCTATCCTGGCAGGTATTTTAGCTTTTAAACATATTTTGGAAAATGATTTATTAGGAAAAACATGGATTACAGCATCGGCATTTATTCCTTTAATAATTCCAATTTGTGTTTCAAGCGGTAGTTTTGAAAGTTCATCCCAATTAATAAAATTATCTATCAATGAGCAGGAAGATATTATTGCTTTGGTATAATCTCTTCCCACAAACCAAATTTTACAGTCAGGATAATATTTTTTTATTAATCCGGCCAGAGGCAATGTGAGTATCACATCTCCAATACCATCGGTACGACTTATTATAAGTCGGGATATTTGAAGCATGTTATGATAAAATTAGGTCTGTTTTCAGGGGTAAATATAATAATTTTATATTCAACCAAACCATTAGCTAAACCTTTTAATTGCTGATTATAAAACACGATTAAAACAATTCTTTATAATCCCGTTCAGATTCCTCCTTCACCGATGGGCAATTAAAATCGACATTAAAACCTTCAGGTTTAGGTAAATCAGTCTGATTTATCTGTATACTTTTATCCTTTTGTATATTCTGCATAAATAATCCAAATATTGGAAGAGCCATGGCAGCACCACTACCATCTGCAAGGTTTCGGAAATGTATGGTTGCCTCTTCTCCTCCAACCCAGGTTCCGGTAACCAAATCGGGAGAAACACTCATAAACCAGCCATCGGCATGTTGCTGAGTAGTTCCGGTTTTACCTCCAATACGATTCAAATTTTCAATTTTATAATTATGCAATGGATAACCGGTACCTGAAGCTATCACATATTTAAGCATTTGATACATCAAATAAGCTGTATTTGCATCGATAACTTCTAAATTCTGAGTTTTGAAAGTACTAATAACATTACCGTTTTTATCTTCAATCCGGTTTACAAAAACAGGTTGAGAACATACCCCAGCATTAGCAAAAATTGAATAAGCACTTACCATATCGTACATATAAACCTCAGAAGTACCATAAATAACAGATGGAACAGGTTCAATATGACTACGGATTCCCATTTTATTTATCAAATCAACAACGGCCTGCTCGCTAAATTGCTTCAATAACCAGGCTGAAATATAATTTGATGATAATGACAATCCAAGTCTCAATGAAATCATTTTACCATCAAATTTTGATTTATCAGAATTTTTCGGAGTCCAAACGGTATCGCCTAATTCAAAAATTATGGGAACATTAGGAGCCATAGTACAAGGAGTAAAGCCATTTTGCATAGCCAACGTATATAAAAACGGTTTAATGGTAGACCCTACTTGTCTTTGTTGTTGAGTGACCCCGTCATATTTAAAATATTTTAACGATGGCCCGCCAACATAAGCCTTTACTTTCCCGGTTTTAGGCTCCATTGCCATAAAACTGCTTCTGAATAAATATTTATAATAAATAATAGAGTCCCAGGGAGTCATAGTGGTATCAATTTCTCCCTTCCAGGAGAATACTTTCATATCTGCAGGTTCTTTAAAAATTTTTATTATTTCATCTTCAGATAAACCGGCATTATGTAAGTTTCGATATCTATCAGTTCCTCTCATGTAAAACATTATCCTATCTTTAACCTTTTCTTTAGTCATTTTAGGATCGAATGGCCCATTTTTAGCCCCCTTACATGCTTTATTATATTTTGGCTGAACAGTTTTAGAAAGATGTTCTGTAACAGCATCTTCGGCACATTTCTGTATTCGCGAATCAATAGTTGTATAAATTTTCAGCCCGTCACTATACAAATCGTAAGGTGTCCCATCGGGTTTTAAATTTTTATTACACCAACCATATAATGGATCTGTTGCCCATTGGGTAGAGTCCATTTTGTAGGATTCCATATTTTTATATTTACTCCTTTGGGGTTTGTTGCAAGTCATAATTTTTCGAAGATATTCCCGAAAATATGTAGCCATTCCCATATCATAACTTAATGACTGGTATTTTAAAATAATAGGGATTTTAGAAACAGAATCATATTGGTTTTTTGTAAGAAAATCCTGTTCATACATCTTTGATAAAACACTGTTTCTGCGAATTAAAGCGTTCTCAGGATTTCTTTTGGGATTATATTTTGTGGTTGCTTTTAACATTCCAATTAAAACAGCAGCCTCTTCGATTTTAAGAGAATCAGGCGATTTACTGAAAAAATTCCGGGCAGCAGCTTTTATTCCATAGGCTTCACTACCAAAAGAAACCGTATTAAGATACATGGTAATAATTTCTTCTTTAGAATAATTTCGTTCCAGTTTTACTGCAATAACCCACTCCTTAAATTTAGTTAATGCCAAAGCCGCGTTTTTAATAAAACCGAGGCTGTAATCAGATGTATCTCTTGGAAATAAGTTCTTTGCAAGCTGTTGGGTAATAGTGCTGCCTCCACCTTCATTGGTTTTCCCCATTAAAACCGTCTTGCCGAAAACCCTGAGTAATCCGGGACCATCAATGCCGGAATGTTTTTTAAACCGTTGATCTTCTCTGGCAATTAAAGCTTGTACCAAATAAGGCGATAAATCCTGATATTCTATATTGTTTCTGTTTTCAGTTTTATAAACAGTACCCATAATTACGCCATCCTCCGAATAAAATTCAGAAGCCAGGTTACGTTCGGGGTTTTCAAGGTCTTCGAAAGTAGGCATAAAACCTAACCATCCCATTGAAATAAAAAAGAACAATAAAATAAAGAATACTACGGGTGAAAGGAATATTATCCAAAATATTTTTAAATATTTTTTATGTCTATCCTTCATGTTTTTTAAGTTTTGCATGAGTTAATGCGGTAAAAATAGTAAATAATATTTAAATTAAAATTTTGAGAATAGCCAGCTATTTTTTTTACTTTGTGAAATTTTTAATAAATCAGGTTCAGTTGTTATGGTTGATAATTTGGTTATAGTAGAATCTCCGGCAAAAGCCAGCACTATTGAAAAATTTCTGGGTAAAGATTATCTTGTTAAATCCAGTTTTGGTCATATTCGAGATTTGGAAAAAAAAGATCTGGGCATCGATATAAAAAAGGATTATAAGCCTGTTTATGTTGTTCCGGAAGATAAAAAAAAGTTGGTTTTTGAGTTGAAAAAACTTGCGAAGGATGCTAAAACCGTATGGTTAGCCTCCGATGAAGACCGCGAAGGAGAAGCCATATCCTGGCATTTATTTGAAGTTTTGGAACTGGATATTAAAAAAACTCAAAGGATCGTTTTTAACGAAATTACCAAAGAAGCGATCTTGAAAGCTATCAAAAATCCGAGAAATATCGATATAAACCTGGTTAATGCACAACAAGCCAGAAGGGTGCTTGATCGCATTGTTGGTTTTGAAATTTCTCCCATTCTTTGGAAAAAAGTTAAACCATCGCTATCGGCCGGTAGAGTGCAATCGGTAGCTGTAAGACTAATTGTTGAACGCGAAAGAGAAATTCAGCATTTTAACTCTTCTTCTTCTTTTAAAGTAGGCGCAAACTTTATTTCAGGAGATAAAAAAGTGCCGGTATTTGCAGAACTTTCTGAAAAAATGGAGACTAAAGATAAAACACTTTCGTTCCTTGAAAAATGCAAAAATGCCTCCTTTAAAATTTCAGATATAGTTACAAAACCTGCAAAAAAATCACCGGCTGCACCATTTACTACTTCAACTTTACAGCAGGAAGCTAGCCGAAAACTTGGTTTTTCGGTGTCTCAGACTATGGCTGTGGCACAACGCCTTTATGAAGCCGGTAAAATTACCTATATGCGTACCGACTCTGTTAATCTTTCTGAAATGGCAATTAATTCAGCCAAAACAGCGATTATACAGAATTATGGCGAAAAATATTCATTCCCCAGACAATTCAAAACCAAGACCAAAGGAGCTCAGGAAGCGCATGAAGCTATCCGTCCCGCTTATCTGGATAAAGATGATATAGACGGCTCTGCTCAGGAAAAAAGGTTATACGAACTTATCTGGAAAAGGACTATTGCCAGCCAAATGAGTGATGCAGCTTTGGAGAAAACAACTGCAACCATCGATATTTCAACAACAACCGAAAAATTTACCGCCGTTGGGGAAGTTTTAAAATTCGACGGTTTTCTAAAAGTTTATATAGAATCAACCGATGAAGAAAATGAAGAAGAATCTTCAAAAATGCTTCCTCCATTAAAAGTTGGAGAAATATTAACACTCAACAATATTAAAGCCACCGAGCGCTTTACCCACCACCCCGCGAGATACACCGAAGCCAGCTTAGTTAAAAAACTTGAAGAACTCGGAATAGGCCGTCCTTCAACCTACGCTCCAACCATATCAACAATACAACAGCGCGGCTATGTTGTTAAAGAAGATCGGGAAGGAAATGAAAGAAAATATCTTGAATTTATTCTTTCTAAAAATGAAATTACCGAAAAGCTCCTGAAAGAAATAACCGGAGCCGAAAAATCAAAATTGTTTCCAAGCGACATTGGTTCAATTGTGAATGATTTTTTAGTTGGTCATTTTAAGGATATTCTGGATTATAACTTTACAGCCAGTGTAGAAAAGGAGTTTGATGAAATTGCCATGGGCCAGCTTATCTGGACTAAGATGATTGATAAATTTTATAACCCTTTTCACAAAAACGTAGAAACAACCATCGAAACCTCGGAAAGAAGCGTAGGCGAAAAAACAATAGGCACCGATCCGGAATCCGGAAAACCGGTAATTGTTAAAATAGGTCGATACGGTCCCATGGTTCAGATTGGAGAAGTTACAGATGAAGAAAAACCTAAGTTTGCGGGGTTGCTTAAAGGTCAATCTATAGATACCATAACACTTGGAGAAGCTCTGGAATTATTCAAACTCCCAAGACTAGTGGGTAATTTTGAATCTAAAGACATTGTTGCTGCCATTGGAAGATTTGGCCCTTATATCCGGCACGATAATAAATTTTATTCGATAAAGCCTACTGTGGATAATCCGCTTACAATTCAATTAGATAGAGCTATTGAAATAATTGAACAAAAAAGGATTGAACAACAAAATAAAACCATAAAAGATTTTAAAGGAAACGAGGATGTAAAAATCTTAAATGGACGATGGGGGGCTTATATTGCGGCAAAAGACGGGAATTATAAAATACCCAAGGGGAATAAACCAGAAGATATGACATTGGATGAATGCTTGCAGATAATCAATTCTGCGCCTAAGCCTAAACCTAAAGGCCGTTTTGGTTCAAAATCTTCTGCAGCCAAAACAACTGCCACTCAAAAAGAAAACAAAGCCAAAGCTAAACCCAAAACAACTGCTGCGGCAAAAACAACTGCAGCAAAAAAGACGAATACAACTGCTAAAAAGAAATAAATGAATCCTCAAATTGATTATTCCATATTATTTCAATTGGCAACAGGCAAACCCGAAAACATACCTGCGGGTTCCTTTATTAAAAATATTTCATTTCCCGAAGATGAACTGAAAGAAATTGATGTAATTCTGATAGGATTGCCGGACAATGATGATGGAATAAGTTATGAAGCAGCTGACAGTGTTAGAAATCAACTGTATAGATTATCATCTCTTACTAAAAATTTGAATATCCTTGATATTGGAAATTTTATTACAGGGGGTAAAATAAGTGAGACGAATGAACGGTTAAGATATATTGTTGAGCAAATTCTTGATACTAGTGTTAAACTGGTATTCTTAGGTAAAACGGCTATATTTAATAGCCTTATTTCTAACTGTTTTATTAATAAAAAAATCCCATTAAATCAGGTTTGGATAGATTCGACTATTAGTTGGGAACATTTTTTAATAGATCCGCTAAGCAAAGATCCACTCGAATCGACCCTTGAATCGGGGAATAATTTTATAAATATTGGCTATCAAAGCTATTTTACAGAAAAAGAACTTCTTGATTTTATAACTGATGCAAATTACGAATCGTATCGATTAGGATTGGTACGTAATAAAATTCAGGATTATGAACCTGTTTTAAGAGATTCCAATTTCGTAAATATCAGTTTAAACTCAGTAAAATATTCAGATTCACCGGCTTCAATTTCCACATCACCAAATGGACTCAGTGGAGATGAAGTTTGCCAGCTTGCATTTTATGCCGGATATGGGAATCGTTTAAATATTTTTTCAGTTTATGATTTTAATCCAGTCCTTGATAACAGAAACATCAGTGCCATGCTTATGGCTCAGGTAATCTGGCATTTCCTCGAAGGTTTAGCTGTTAGAGTCATTGAAGACCCTGCTATTTTTGAAGAGGGATTTTCAAAATATCACATACATTTAAACATAAGCAACCAAAATATAGCATTTTATCAGAGTAATCTTACTAACCGTTGGTGGATGGAAATAGAATTCGAAAAACCCAAAAGAGCAATATTATTATCCTGTTCTGAAAAGGATTACAATATTGCCTGCCAGCAAGAAATACCAGATCGGGCATGGAAACTTATGAATAGATTATAAAAACCTTATATTCTAATTGTTAAAGGTTAGTTTACAAATTATTATAACAAATAAATAATAAAATTCTACAAATACCGTTAAAGTTATTAACAATAAAATGTGGGTAAGATTTGTAGGTAATTGATATTTTTATTTACTTTACTAAATTAATGAATGTATAAACGGTTTATGATCCGGTATTTTTTAGTTTTATTTTTGTTTCAAATGTCTGCATGGGTGCTATTTTCTCAACAAGATGCCCAATTTAGCCATTATATGTTTAATAACATGGCTATTAACCCAGGATATGCCGGAAGTAAAGAAGAAGTTAGTGCAACGCTAATACACAGACAACAATGGACGGGACTGGAAGGTGCTCCGACAACATCGACAGTTAATATTCATGCGCCATTTAAATTGTTTAACCAAAATCACGGTGTAGGTATTTCCATTGAAAATGATGCATTGGGGTTTAATACAAATATTGGGATGCAATTGGCTTATGCCTATAGAATTAATATTAATAATGGAGCTGGCAAACTTGGGCTGGGTATAAGCGGAGGATTTAAAAATGAAGCTTTAAAGGCAACCTGGAAGGCTGTCAGTGGTTCATCTACAGAAGATTCCAACATCCCAGGAGCTAATGAATCAGCAACCACATATAATATAGACTTAGGTATATTTTACAAAACAGACAATATTTACTTTGGAGTTTCAACAACCCATTTAACTGAATCTAAAGTAAAATATACAAATACTGAGGTAACGTTAACCAGACAATATTATATTACTGC
>WSSedL1CaDRAFT_10000624_pt1 | contig 24045 bp, 17 predicted proteins | sample WetSurSL1Cattail_FD_9464 | JGI IMG/M metagenome (IMG submission 9464)
GTTTATGATAGGTGGCATTTGTTCAGTTTTAGTCTATCGTAAAATATCTGTTTCGTCCACAATAGCAGTATGCCGTTTTGAAGCGCCTATTGGTTCCCGTGCTGTGACCTATCTGCCCGATGGAACCAAAGTTTGGTTGAACGCCGGAAGTTCCCTGGAATATACAACAGATTTTAATGCAAAAAAACGAGAGGTTAAACTTTCGGGGGAAGGTTTCTTTAAAGTAAAAACCGATCAATCAAAACCATTTGTCATAAAAGTGGATAACCTGTGCGTTAAGGCTTATGGTACTTCATTTAATGTAAAAGCTTACCCTGAGGAAAAAGAAGTAACTACAACGCTGGTTGAAGGAAAGGTTGAAATTGAAGGGAAAGGAATAAATAATAAACCCTTTACTTTTGCAATGCTGCCAAAGCAAAAAGCAATTTATTATAAAAAAGAAAAACAAGTTCTTGCAAATAAAAATAGTGAGCAAAAAGAGGTGAAGGAAAGCCCTCAAGCTGTGGTTGCCATACAACCAGTATTGGTAGCTCCGATCATTAGAGATGTAAACGTTAAAACTGAGTTATATACGTCATGGAAAGATAGTCTTTGGATTATTCAGGCCGAAAAACTGGAAGATCTTGCTATAATGTTAGAGCGGCGCTATAATGTAAATATTTCTTTTAATAATATTGAAGTTAAAAAATATCGGTTTTCTGGCACCATCCAACACGAAACGTTGGAACAGATTTTTGAGATTATGCGTTTAACCATGCCGGTTTCCTATTCGATTGATAAGGGACAAGTTTCTATTATGCTCGATCAAAGTTTACAAAAAAGATACAAATCTGCTTTTCATAAGCAAACTTAAATTATATTTGATATTAATATAACAACTAACCATGAAATGATTGATTATTACCCTTAAAAAAGAATTGGAACTATCAGATAGTCCCAATTCAGTTAAGTTACATTTTTTAGATATTCTACTGCAATAGAATACCAAAATTCAATTATTAACTATTCAACTACAAAACTATGAAAAATTTTTGTACAAGGTGTTTTTTGTCAAAACTAAAAACAGATTACAAAACCTTACTAATTATGAAATTTACAATTCTATTAACGCTACTTACTACTTTAAATGTATCTGCAGTATTATACTCGCAGGATACAAAACTAAGTCTTGCAATAAAGGACAAGACTTTACGTGAGGTAATCCAAAACATTGAAAGTCAAAGTAACTTCAGGTTCTTTTTCAGTGATGATTACCTGGACCTCAACAAAAAAGTAACTGTTTATGCTCAGAATAAGGGGATCAATGAGATTCTCCCGGAATTGCTTGAGCAAAGCAAAATTACTTATAAGGTTATGGACAACAACGTCGTAGTTATAATCCCTGCGACTGCAAAACAAACCAATTCAATTAACGGTATCATTACCGATGGCAGCACAGGCGAGCCATTGATTGGAGTTAATGTAATTGTAAGAGGAACCACCAGAGGTGTTGTTACAGACGCTAACGGAAAATTTTCGCTGGAAGCAGCTCCAGGTGAAACCATCGTTGTTAGTTATGTTGGTTACCTAAGCGAAGAAGTTGTTTTAGGCGACCAAAAGACAATTACAGTTACACTAATGCCTGATGTTAAGAGACTTGATGAAGTAGTGGTAGTTGGATATGGAACTATGAAGAAGAGCGATTTAACAGGAGCTGTAGCATCAGTTAAGGCATCCGATATCACTGGTACCAAGTCGTCAAATGCTATCGAAGCCTTACAAGGTAAAGTAGCCGGTCTTGACATGACCCAAAGCAGTGGCCAGGCTGGTGCAGGTTTTAACGTTCTTCTCAGAGGTGCCCGTTCATTAACCGCTTCTAACGACCCTATTTATATAGTTGATGGTGTTGACTATGGTAGCAATGTAAATATAAACCCAAATGATATAGCATCCATGGAAGTACTTAAAGATGCTTCTTCCACTGCAATTTATGGATCAAAAGGTGCAAACGGAGTTATCCTTATAACAACCAAAAAAGGATCTCCAGGTAAAATGTTAATTTCTTTTGATACATATTATGGTTATACTACACCTCTGGGCAAAATAAAAAATGGCAAAAGAGATTTTTTCCTGAAAGAGGCAAGAGATTTATATCGTTCTACATCAAACAATTGGGGTTTAACGGATGATGAAATTGACTTAAGTACGGTAAGTGTATTAAGCAACAATGAAAAAGTAGGTTATGAGAATGGCACTAATTTCGATTGGGTAAAAGCACAAATGCTTGACCATGGCAGTCAGCAGAATTACCATTTAACCGTTTCTGGAGGCAACGATAGAACTTCCTATTCTGTGTCATTGGATGATTTTGTCCAAAATAACTATATCCCTAATGACAATTTAAGCAGGTATTCCATAAAGTCCAACATTGATACCAAGGTAACCAAGTTTTTTGAAATGGGTAATTCAACGATGTTGACCTATTCGAAAAACAGGAGAGGAAATGGCATTACATACAGCATGAATCCACTTACAACTCCATATGATGCAAACGGTAAACTTGTAGTTTTACCGGATGACAGAACACCTTTTACAAATCCTGTCATTGACCTTGATCCAAATAATACCATCAATGAAGTTTATAATACTGCATTATTTTCAACTTTTTATGGTCAGGTAAACCTTTTAAAGGGTTTGACATTTAAGTCATCTTTTAACCTTAACTTATCGTTCAACCGCGCAGGTACCTACCAAAGAGAATTATTAGTTGATACAACAAAAAACAGGGTAAGCGCAGCTACCCTTAGAAATCAACAAAACTATAAATATACTTGGACAAATGTATTGACCTTTGACAGGAACTTTAATAAACATCATATCCAGTTTACAGGTGGTACCGAAACCATGTACTCCAGGATCGAGAGAGCTTATGAGTCCGGACAAAATCTTGCTCTGAAAGATTCTTGGTGGTATACATTAAGTTCAGCCAATCAGAATACGACTATTACCGATCCAAACACAAGTACCACTGATCCAAATATTGCATTCCCTCTTGTCGAATCTTCGCTGGTTTCATTCATAAGCAGATTACACTATGGATTTGATGGTAAATATCTTTTAACTTTAACAGGAAGGTACGATGGAGCATCACAACTACGTAAAAAATGGGACTTTTTCCCTTCGGCATCAGTAGCATGGAGAATAAGTCAGGAAAATTTTATGAAAGGCATCAGTGCTATTTCTAATCTTAAACTTCGTTTGGGATACGGTGTGGCCGGTAATCAGTCTGTTGCTCCCTACGCGTCTTTTGGTGGAATTATTACCCAACCTTTAACCTATGAGTTTGGATCCCCTGAAAAATATCTTCCAGGTTATCGTACAGGCAGGGTTGAAAACCCTGAATTAAGATGGGAAAAAACAGCTACTACCAACCTTGGTCTTGATTTTGGAATTTTTGCCGATCGAATCAGCGGTAGTGTTGATATTTACAAATCAAAAACATCTGATTTATTGCAAAGTCGAACATTACCGCCTACATCCGCTGTTCCTTACATTGTTCAGAATGTTGGGGCAACGGAGAATAAAGGTATAGAAGTAACTTTGAGGACAGTTAACATTGCTACAAAGGATCTCACCTGGACAACGGACTTTACCTTTGCCTCCAATAGTGAAAAAATTACAAGTCTTGTTGGCGGTGTAAGCCAGGATATCGGAAATGGCTGGTTTGTAGGAGAACCGGTATATGTGTATTATGGGAAAAAGAAAAGCGGTATATACCAATTAACTGATGCAGAAGAGGCCGCTAAATCTGGAAAAGCTCCAGGAGATATCAGATTTAGAGACGTAGACGGGAATGATACCATTAACGATAAAGATCGTATGGTGTTGGGTTCTCCCCGTCCAAAATGGACTGGTGGTTTAAATTCAATGGTTACTTATAAAAATTTTGACTTTTCAATCTTTGTTAATGTACGCTTTGGTCAAATGATCAATGATGTTGCTGCAGGTTACTTTAGTCCTGATTTACGTGAAAACGCTATTGAAGTAAATTACTGGACGCCCGAAAACCCTACAAATCAATATCCGAAACTTAACAAAGATATGACCAGGAGTGGGTATACTGATTTGACCCTCATGCAATATATGGACGGATCTTTTGCAAAAATAAAGGATATTACTTTGGGTTATACCTTACCCAAAAGTTTAACCAAGAAAGTTTTAATATCATCTCTCCGGATTTACGTTAACGCCAAAAATGCATTTGTTTTCGGACCCTATTTTGACAAGGGGAGATATGATCCAGAAGGCACCAATGCTCAAGGACAAACTAACGTTAATTATCCCAATCCTAAAATGTTTACTGTTGGAGCTAACGTAACTTTCTAATTATGAACACTAATACAATTAAACACGAAAGACTTATGAAAACATATAAAGCATGTATCTTAATAATTTTGACGCTTGGGCTTTTTTCCTGCGACAAGTTTCTGAAGGAAGATTTCAAATCCGGAGCCAGCACGGATTATTACAAAACATCAGATGGAATGGAAGGTCTAATTAGCGCCTGTTATGTTACAAACAAAATTTATTGGGGACAGGAAGAGGGCTCCGATTTCAGTGATTGCGGTACGGATAGTTGGGATTATGGACAGCAAAGCCCACAGCCATACCAATTTACATTTACAACAGACTTTAATGCTGCAAATTCAAGACTAGTTGTATTATGGGTAGAATTCTATCGGGGGATCAATGCATGTAACAGTGCTATTGAGATACTTTCTAATCCAGCCTTAACACCTTTTGACACTACAAAAACAAAGAAAAGACTTGCTGAAGTGCGCTTTTTAAGGGCCGAATACAACTGGCTTATTGTAGAAACATGGGGTGGTGTAGTACTTAATACAAAACCGATTGTAGGTTTAGTGACTACTGCTAAAAGATCTCCGGTTTCTGACTTCTACAATTTAATTTTTGAAGACCTTGATTATGCCGTAAATAACCTTACAGCTACTGATAATACAAAGGTAACCACTGAATATGGGAGAGTGACCAAAATGGCTGCGTTAGCGTTTCGTGCACGCATGAACCTTACCTGGGCATCGTATAATAATGATAATTCCTATTATACCAAGGCTTTAAATGATGCACAAGCGGTTATTGCCAGTGGAAAATTTACGATGTATGATAAATACTCTGATGTATGGGCAATGGCCAACAATACCACAAATACTGAAGATATCTGGTGTATTAATTATTCATACACCCAATACGCAGGATTAGGTGTAAATGCTGCAGATTATACTATTTATCAACGTACTGGAGATAAAGCTTGGGCTCCAAGAGAAGGTGGCAATCATGAGCATGAAAATTATGGTACTCAATATGATGCGATACCTGGAATGGCCAGGGATCTGGCCAATGGCCGTCCATTCAGAAGATATGTGCCAACAAAATATCAAGTAGACGTTTTTAATGAAGATATTGATCAACGATTCTACGGAACATTTAAAACTACCTGGTTTGCAAATAATGTTGCTAAACTTACTTTGAAATGGCCTATCGCTGGATTCCATTCAGCAGATGCATTAACAGGGAAAGTCATTATTGCCAAAAATGGTGACACCTGTCTTTTTATGACTAAAAAACATATTCCCGATAATATAACTACAAAGTCAATTAATACAAATTACTATTGGAATTTGGACAGAAATTACTGGTGCCTAGATTATGACAATATGTTTAACGCTGATGGAACGATTAATGATGCGGGATGTTTTAACCGCAATCTCTGCCTGGAACTTCATAAGGTATACGATGATGGCAGGGCTGCTGCAAATGGTACTGGTTCAGAAAGAGGAGCACGTGATGCATACTTGATGCGTATCTCCGAAATGTACCTGATTGCTGCAGAAGCAGCTTGGAAAACTGGTCAGAGCGATGTGGCTTATACCAACTACCTGTTACCTCTTGCCAATAAGAGAGCAGTCGCCGCTAATGGAACAGGGATGTTAGCTTCATACGGGATCAATAGTGGAGCCGATCTTACGCTGGATTATTTTCTTGACGAACGTGCTCGTGAATTAACTGGTGAACAAATCCGCTGGTTCGATCTTAAACGCACTGGTACCTTAGTTGCCCGCATGAAAAAATATGCCGGAAATGCGCTTGCACGTGCTAACTTCGATGATCATTTTGTTTTAAGACCAATTCCTCAGATTCAGTTTGATGCTATAACAAACAAAGGTGAGTTTGCGCAAAATCCTGGATACTAATATTTTAAAATATATTTATAATAAAAAACGCCTGGAGCTTTAAGTTCCGGGCGTTTTTTTATGGTTATGTTGAAGATAGGATAGGTTGTTAAATTCTCTACCTTAAGGAGAAAAAGCAACATTCTAAGCTAATCTGAGTATTTATTACAAAACATATTAAATTCGTCCATTCCTGAAACAATTCTTAAAAATGACATTTCCATTAACCTACTCAAAAAACTCAAATAAATATTGCTCTTCAAATTCAACGTCAAACCGTCTTAATAACTCAGTGTACTCTTCTTTAAAACATCTTTTTTTATGATGTTCTTCCTGATTGTGTTTATAAGAAAGTTACCTGCGGATGGGAAACGCTTTTTGTCCCTGGGTTGTTAGAAGCTATCCTAAGATTCTCAGTCTTTAGTGTTTATTTTTCAATGGGTCTTGTCTGTTGTCCCAGAAGGTTATGAGTTCTATTTCCCTTTTTCTTGGTTTTACCCGATAATAAAGACTATTGTGTTCGGTTATAAAGCCTTTTCTTACACTTTTCTTTTTCTTTGATGCTTTAAACATGTAAGGATGTTCGGCTATTTGGGCAATAGCATGGTCTGTTTTATAAATAAAATTTTCTACTTCTCTTCTTGTCCAGGCCTCTGACAAGTAGTCAAGTACCTTAAAATAAGTCTGGCGGGCTGTTGGGGTCCAACTAATTTTCATTAATCAAGCTTGTATTTTGCCTTAACTTCTTTCATAACTGTTTCATGTGGGATAAGTTCCCCCCTGTCTGCTTCTGCAAGCCCCTTTTCAATAGATTGGCGTTCTGCATCACTGATTTCATCCCACCAATCCGATTCTTTCTCTCCTTTTAATACGTCTTCCACCTTTCTTAAGGTTAAAGGCTTTTTGGTATTAATAATGAGCTGAACCAGTTCGAGTTTCTTAGCCTGTAAATTCATAATTATTTTCATTATTTCTACAAATTTAACGTTTTTAACTCACTTTTGGTTATGTTTTAAGGGGTGATATTTTTCTAATTTACTCTGCAGATTCTCCATAACATTATGGAACCTATACAAGGTTCTCAGTTCGGACCTTAAACGTTATTACTACAATAATGTAACTTCTACAAAGTTGGTTTTTCTATTCATAAATTCTTACTAATTAGCTTATTTGTCAAATATTATGCATTATGGTAAAGTATTTAAAACAACCGCTTTTTATATCGCTGTAGGCGATACATTATTGTAGTAATTATTTGATCCATAAAGGATTCTCCAAAATCCTGTATGGGTTTCATAATTTCTTATTACCCATTTATTCGAAGAACTTCTGGTGTTGTTTTTACATGTTCTGGTAGCCCGCTTTCCTTCCATAGCTCTATGGCCAGGTAAATCTCTTCCTGAGTATTTTTCTTTTCTAAACCTGGTCATTTTTACAAAAAAAGGCCGACTCATTTAATTACAGAGTCGACCTTGTCTAATTATTTAGAATCTGAAATCTTAACTCTTCTCTAGTTTTACTGTATAAACCTTTCCTTCCATAGTTAAAACCATCAAATATGTTCCGGATGGTAATCCCGAAGCACCAATGGTTACAATACCGTTCGCTTTTTTGAATTGTTTTTCAATGACTTTTACACCTGCAAGGTTAACAATGGAAATTATGACATCCTCATTTCTGTCGGTTAGGTCAACATTGACAATATCGTTAAATGGATTTGGATAAACAACCAATTGATCCGATTCTGCATTTTTAACACCACTAACACCTGTTGCAGTAACCGTAATATAGTTCGTTATTGTTAGAGAATCTTTGCAGTTAATATTGCTGATTGAAACCAATTTAATAGTTTGCTTCCCAATATCGTTAAAATAAATACCAATATTTTGAGTGGTATAATGTTCCGTACCGACTGTCCATATCCATTTTGAAGAATTAATACTAGCGTTTGTAAAATTGACCGAATCTCCTTTTTTTACAATAGTTGTACGTGCAATAAAATCTGCTTTTATATTATCTATCCCAATGGTAAAACTCCTTTCATTTATACATTTATTGCCATCTGTATATTTGACGGTAAGTGGAACATCCTGCATAATACCTGCTATTTTATATGATTTGTCACCTCCTGCAGAAGTACCTCCACTTAACCACTGTATGCTGTATGTATCTCCATTTTTTAAAGTCAAAGTCTGTTCACTTCCTTTACACATGATATATTGTGGATCAACTGCAAATTCTGGCCAGGCAGGTTTGCCAGCATCATATATGGTTAAAACTGTATTTGCAGCATTAATACAACCTGTTTTTGAATCAGTATAGGTGTAGGATAATGTCTGTGCCCCAACCAAGCCTGCTGGGTTAAACACACCATTGGTTACACCACTTCCGCTTACTGCAGAATAAATGCCACCTGCGGGCGAACCTCCTGTAAGCGTGAATGCATTGGCATCCTTGCATACAGGTGGTATTTGGTCGAAAGTAACCAAGGGAGATAATACCCTAATAGTATTAGTTATAGTGCTAGTGCACTGATTAGCATCGGTATAGGTATAGGTTATTGTTTTCAGACCTGCCCCTGCATCAGGAGGACTAAAACTACCTGTTGCAGGAGTAACACCTAATCCTGTATATGTTCCTCCAGAAGGTGTAGCCTTCATAGTTATAGGTAGAGAAACAGCGGGTATGTTTAAGCATGCCCGTGCAGTATCCAATGTCAGTGTTGTTAGTGCTTTAACATCAATTGTTTTTGTTACACTGTTGGTACAACTATTACCATCTGTGTATGTGTAGGTAATCGATTTTGAACCAGATCCTGTTATTGCAGGGTTAAAATTATTGCTGGTAACTCCCGTGCCGGAGTAGGTACCCCCTGATGGAAGTCCTCCTCCCAATAAAACAGGCGATCCGTTTACACAAATTTTGGCTGGTACTACTGTGAGTGTAGGAATTGGTAATGCATTCACAGTAAGTGTGCTGGTGGCTGAACTTGCGCAACCATCACGATCAGTATAAGTATATTTTACTGTTTGAGGCCCGACTCCGGCTGTGTTTGGACTAAAGGTAATACCACCAGAAACTCCAGTTCCGGAATAAACTCCAGTTCCACCAGTTGGAGTTCCTGATGCCGCTGTGAGTTGAAATGCAGCCTTATCTATACAAACACTTGCCATACCTGGAAATGAAATTACAGGCAGGCTTATAACATTAATGGTAGTTGATGTGTTACTGGTGCAATTATTACCATCCGTATAGCTGTATGTAATTGTTTTTGAACCAGCTTGGGCAACTGATGGTGAAAAGGTTGTTCCACTAATCCCAGGTCCACTAAATGTTCCGGCAGCTGGGCTTCCTGACAAAGTTACTGGATTATGATCAACACAAATATTTGCAGGAGCACTGGTTATACCAACTACAGGAGCTGCTATGACAGTAAATGAGGCAGTAGGAGATACAGTTTTAGGGCAAACTCCATCGTCATAGGTATATATTATTGAATAACTTCCAGGATTCAAAATACCTCCGGTAACACCTGACCCTGAATATGAACCACCGGATGGACTACCACCAGTCAAAGTAACAGGAATATTTGAACATAATAAAGTAAATGGCAAAGTTAGAGTAGCAGTTGGGGTCTTCTCTATCTCAAGCATCCCAGCTCCTGATTCATTATCATAAGCTTGTTCCTCCCAAGAACTGCCATTCCACCAGTATGGAGTAACTATAAAAGACATATCAATATCTGCCAATCCATCTGGTCCAAAAGTAAGGATAAAATAGGTCTTTGGATTAAATGCTTTGTAGTTTGAAACTGTATTTAAATTTAGCGTAATAGTAGCACCATTATGGGTTGCTGAACATGCAGAAATAACATAGGAGTATATCTCACCACCGACAGGTGGTGCGCTAGGCCTTGTGAAGCTGCCTAAATTTGATTCTAAATCAATAGTTGTGTTTTCACAATATGTTTGTCCATACATTCGTCCATACATTGCTGGATTAGCAATCACGAAACTCAACATGAATAGTAAAAGTAATTTTTTCATAAGCATTGAATTTTTTTGGTTAATGTAAATTAAAAGAGAAATAAGGGAATTTGGTTATTCTCTTTAATAAGACGCAAAACTATTAAAACGTTTCATATTTTAAGAAATAATAATCAAATTTCTAACATAATAAGCTCTTTTACTGCATAAATCATTCAGTCCGAACAAGCATTACCCGCACACATCCATTTCCGTGTTACCAATAAGTTAAAAACGATATCCATAAAAAAATAAAGTGGTACATATATTAATGCTAAAACCTTCCAAAGGTCATCCATTAAAAAGTAGGTATTTGCACATTTGTGCTGAACAACATGTTTCTGACGATTTACTTATTTCAATCACCATCAAGTATTAATTTGATATTTAAATAGTTATTATATAACAACATAATGCTCCTAACAATTCTGAGTTAACCGAAAAATTTAATAATCTTACACATTCCCAAAATCACCAATTTGGAAATTGAGAATAAAATAGATATGTTTGTTTTAGGGGAGAACTTAATAGCTTATATTTTAAGTATCAATAAATACAATCGTTTATCTTATTCATCATCCAAACTTAAACTCATGGATTACAAAATGTAACATTTCATGAATCGTCCTTAACTAAATACTATATTCAATGAAATATCTACTACTTATAAGTTTCATATTTATTGCATCAATTACAGAAGCGCAAAAGCCGCTTGCATTTATAGTCCAGACGGGACAAGAGATTAATGTTCAGCCACTTGAAATATTTTTGAGCTGGAAGTCATTAACTGACAAGATTAATGGGTTACAAAAAGAACATCTGGCTATTATTGATTTAAATAACGATTTAGAAATAATTCCGTCAATTGTAGATACTGATCAAAATGGCAAACCCGAAGGAATTTATTTTATAACATCCGGGGGAGGTAATAATCTGCCAATAACAGGAAATAGCAATACAGAAAGCATACGTACTTTTGGGTTAAGGCAAAATGCGCCGCTTGAGAACAAAACAATAACAACGATGCCAAAGTACGATAAGTATACCATCACTTATCTTACAGATGCAGATACCTATCTATCTTGTCATGCCAATTTTGAATGGGGAAAGTGCATTGCTAATACCTTCATAAGTAAATACCCAAATCCGGCAGATTTTGAAATTTATTCAAAAGGCCGATGGAATTATACCAATGGATATTACCTAAATGCCCTTTCAGACTATTATCTGGTAACAAAAAACCCTGAATATCTGAATTATATTAAAGATTGGGTATCCATATTTGTGAATGATAAGGGAGAGCTCGACCCCAAAAAGTACAAAATGAACGATTACGAGCTCGATAATATCCTGCCCGGTCGCTTATTATTGTTTTTATACCAGCAAACCGGAGATCAAAAATATGCAAAAGCCGCGTCCATCCTTGTTGATCAATTGAATAGCCAGCCAAAGACCAGTGATGGTGGCTTTTGGCATAAAAAGGTATATACCAATCAAATGTGGCTTGATGGAATTTATATGGCCGATGTATACTTAGCACAATATGCCAAAGTATTTAACCAACCCAAATATTTTGATGAAGCAGCAAAACAAATGGTACTAATTTATCATCATACAGTAGATGCAAAGACGGGGCTGCTTTACCATGGATGGGACGAATCCATAAATAAAATCTGGGCTGATCCTAAAACAGGTACCTCCCCTGAATTTTGGGGCAGAGCCTTAGGATGGTACATTATGGCATTGGTTGATGGACTTGATTATTTTCCGGCAGACCATCCAAAACGTGAAAAAGTTTTAGAGATACTAAAAAATTTATCTTCCAGTTTAGCTAAATATCAGGATACAACTTCCGGATTGTGGTATCAGGTAGTTGATAAAGGCAATTTGCCGGGTAATTGGTTCGAATCGTCATGTTCAGCAATGTTTGCATATGCCTTTGCCAAAGGTGCTCAAAAAGGCTATCTGGGAAGTGAATATCAACAATTGGCTTTAAAGGCTTTTAATGGATTAGTGAAGCGTGAAGTTTATTTTGATGGTTCAGGAAATTTCTATTTAAATGGTACTGTTAAAGTTGGAACGCTTAATTTTAAGTATTCTAAAGGAAATTATGAATACTATATAGGCGTAGATCGCCATATCAATGATTTTAAAGGAGTGGCTCCATTTTTTAATTTAGCTTTGGTGTTGGGAAAATAAATATTTATAATGAACCTATAACCTGAACAAATTTTTGCAAAATATTCTGTACCTATCAAGGTTGTGGGTACCTGAAATCCCATTAAATAAACGTATTTTTGACTTATTAATTCTTTGAATGATGGTTACTAAAGGTTATATTTTTACATGTTTATTGGTAATTGGTATTCAACAAGCTTATTGCCAACAGGAAAAGGTGGCAGAAGACTACTTATATAAAGACCTTCCGTTTAAAATGGAAAAAGTAAAACAACCTGTTTTTGCCACTTATCAAGTTGATATTACAACATTCGGGGCTAAGAATGATGGTGTTACTTCCAACACAAAAGCGTTTGCAGCTGCCATAACTGAAGTTGCAAAAAAAGGTGGTGGAACTGTTGTTGTGCCTGAAGGAATATGGCTTACGGGACCCATTGTACTTCAAAGTAACATAAACTTACATACTGAAAAGGGAGCGCTTATAGTATATACCAAAAACTATGATGAATATCCGCTTGTTAAGACCTTTTATGAAGGTCAAACCAGCTGGCGTGCAATGTCACCAATATACGCCGTTAATGCTGAGAATATTGCTATCACGGGTGAAGGAGTATTTGACGGTAGCGGAGAAGCATGGCGACCTATGAAGAAAGCTTTTGTAGATGAGTACCGTTGGAAATCCTTTGTATCAAGCGGTGGGATATTAAGAGAAGATGGAAACTTATGGTTCCCAAACCAAAGTTCTTTAGATGGTAGTATGTCTACCACTTACCCCGGACTCAGAACTAAAGAAGAAAGTGAAGCAATAAAAGTATTTCTACGTCCCGTATTAGTTAATTTGGTGAATTGCAAAAAGATTTTAGTGGAAGGGGTTACCTTCCAGAATTCACCAGCATGGTGTTTGCACCCCTTACTGAGTGAAGATATTACGATAAGAAATGTAAAAGTTGCAAACCAGGAATGGATGGCAAATGGAGACGCACTTGATTTGGAGTCTTGTCGTAATGTATTGATTTACAATTCTATTTTTGATGCCGGAGATGACGCTATTTGTATGAAATCCGGGCGCGATGAAGAAGGAAGAAAACGTGGAGTCCCCACCGAAAATGTAATCATTTCAAATTGTTTAGTTTACCATGGTCATGGAGGTTTTGTAGTTGGTAGCGAAATGTCAGGCGGAGTGCGCAACATTAAAGTTTCCCATTGTACTTTTATGGGAACGGATGTTGGTCTGCGCTTTAAGAGCAGACGAGGACGCGGTGGAATAGTAGAAAACATTTACATATCCGATATCAACATGATAAACATTGAACGCGAAGCTATTTTATACGATCTATACTACCAGCCGAACCGTACAGAAATAATACCTGAACATGCCAGTGAAACTACTCCTCAGTTTAAAAACATTTTCATGAAAAATATTGTATGTAAAGGAGCTGGGAGGGCGATTCTTTTTCAGGGTTTACCGGAGATGTCTCTGAAAAACGTGTCTTTGGAAAATGCTGTAATTGAGGCCCAAACCGGGGTAATTTGCGTTGATGCAGATCAGATAACGATGAAAAATGTGGAGATATATACCAAAGCATTACCTGTAATCGATATCGAAAATGCTGTTAATATAAAGATTGAGAATTTTAAATGTTTAGAAAATCAAGAAGCTGTGTTTTATGTAAAAGGTGAGAAATCAAATAATATCCTTTTTACACAATCCATCAAAAATTCTCAAATGCTTAAAATTAATCCCAATGTTAAACCCAACGCAGTAAAAATTGTGCAATAAGAAGAAAATTCATGCCGTTTTCAGGGTTCATCCTTTCCCTGGTCTTCTTTTTGTGCTTTACCAATGCAAAAATTAATAAAAAGTAAACTGATTTTCAGGCAAATATTTTCTGATGATAAACCTTACCGGATACCATGCCGCCAAATAACCTATAACCATAACGGTAACAAATACAAAAATGATATCAGGGATTCTTATTGCTACAGGGTAAGAATCAATAATGAACGAACCACTACCCTGAAGTTTCACCAACCCATATTTCATTTGTAACCAACAAACCGTAAGTCCCAATAAAAGCCCCAATAATGCCCCAATGAACGAAATAATGAAACCTTCATATAGAAATATGCGTCCTATAAGTTGACGATCGGCGCCAATACTCTGAAAAGTTGAAATGTCTTTTTTCTTTTCGATGATCAACATGGAAAGCGAACCTACAATATTAAAGGACGCGATCATAATTATAAAACTCAAAATCATGAAAATAGTCCATTTTTCGTATTTCATGATACGGTAAAAAAGCTCATTTTGCTGATAACGGTCTTTAACTATGAACTTTGATCCGAACAATTGCTGAACTTCCTTTTGTATTTTCTCATGATTACCACTTTTAGTAGTTTTAATTTCTACTGCGGTCAGCGAAGTGGAATCCTCCAGCAATTCATATGCAAATTTGAGCGGAACTATCATATATTTAGCATCATGTTCCTGTTCCACAGCAAAAATTCCGGATGGGAAAATAAACTTTTGGTTCGGATTCATTGAAATAGTTGCATTCTTAGGGGGAACATAAACAATAATGGGATTAATAAATTTCAGCCCAATTTGCAAATAATAAGCTAACCCTTGTCCAACAATCGCATAGGACCGATGCCTATCCTGAAGTGTAAAGTTTCCTTCAACTACCATCGAATCCATACCATTAACTTTCAGATAGTTTTGATCGACACCTTTGATAGTAGCCGGAAATTGTTTTTCGCCATACTTAAGGAGCGCATTATCTTCTACTACTTTTGAAAATGCTACAACACCTTTAATGTCAGACAATTTTTTTAAAACATTCTGATCTATCGGGAAATGCTTGCCTTCAACAATGGTAACTTTCAAATCAGGGTCAAATGCATTGAATAATGAACGAATAAGATCGTCAAAACCATTAAATACAGACAAAACAATAATTAATCCTATGGTACCTACGGTGACTCCTGTTACTGAAATGGCCGAAATGATATTAATCGCATTGTGCGACTTTTTCGCAAAAATATATCGTTTCGCTATGTAAATTGGAAAATTCAAGGTTATGAGTTTAAGGTTCAGTCACCAAAGTTTTGAACATTCTATTTCCATGCTTTTACAATTAAACCTGTGCCTGACTTATGTTTAAATGCTACATCTATATAATTTAATATCAGTACAAACTGAAATGTAATCAGGTAATAGAAAGGAAGTATCAGCAGAAATATTTTATGTGCGTTTACCATAAGAATGGGATATTTCATGGATAGTTTCCAGGAAATTTTCCCCGGACAGCCATACGAATAGCCGACTTCAACACTTGTAAACCCGGAGCCAATTAATTTGTCTTCGATTTCTTTAAAATTATAACCATCGCGTACATGTTCCCCTATGAATGAATGTTCATTATCATCATGCACATCCGATCCTCCCTGATCCGAAGGGGTAGAAATCAGCAGCACTCCTCCTGGCTTTAGGGATTGATTAAAATTATTAAATACCAGAACATCTTCCAAAATATGCTCCATTACATCAACCGAAAGGATCATGTCGTACTTAGCAGGTTCTTTAAGAACTGTTAGATCCGCTTCCTCAAAAGTTACCTTGTTTCCACGGCCAAGTTTCGTGAAAAACTGGTTGCAATCAGCAACTTGCTCATCTTTAACGTCAACTCCCTTAATCGTCCAATTCTTTGACAATGTGGAAAGATAATACACATATTGCCCAAAGCCAGACCCTGCATCAAGAATCATGGCATTTTTAGGAAACATTTTTTTTATTTTCCTGATTTCCTTTTTAATATGCCAAGTTCGGAGCAATAAAATATCCAGAAGTTTGTAAAACAGAACCCGAAGGTAAGGTTTGGAATTAAAAAGTTTTCCGAGGAAACTTTTGATAGGATCGTATTGCATTGAATAATTTATTTTTTTAATAACTGGTCGATTTTTTCTACATAGTCAAGGCTATCGTCTATAAAAAAGACTAATTCGGGTACAATACGCAACTGATTTTTAACACGTTGCCCCAATTGATTCCGTATGATTTTATTGTATTGCTTAAGATGTTCGAGATATTGGATTTGTTCTTCGGAAGGGAAAATGCTTAGGTAAATTTTTGCCACACTGAGATCCGGACTCATCCGAACAACGGTAACTGTTACCATGCGTCCCTGAAGTGCTGGTTTCCCCAACTGCTGGATGATCTCTCCCAGATCTTTTTGTATTAAGCGTGCTACTTTATTTTGACGGGTCGACTCCATAAATAATTTCGTATTTTATATTCAAAGTGCTCACCATTATTTAATCATATCTTAAACGCACTTTTATGATCATTATAATTAATTTACGAAGATATTAATTGTAAAGAGAGCTACCAAAAAATGAAGCAGTTCTCATCATATTTTTAAATCATTTTATAGTTTTGCAACTTCAAATAGAACAAAGCGTCTAGATTCAGGAACAAGAAAAAATTAAAATATGGAAATCGTACTTAGTGGAATCCGCCCCACCGGAAACCTGCACATGGGCAATTATTTTGGTGCAGTTCGTAATTTTGTTAAGATGCAGCATGAATATAAATGCTTTTTCTTTATAGCCGATTTACACTCGCTTACTACACACCCAACCCCCCTGGACCTTCATGACAATGTGCGGAAGGTTTTGGCCGAATACCTTGCATGTGGAATCGATCCCGAAGCTTCGACGATATATGTTCAAAGTGATGTTCCTGAGATTTCCGAATTGTACCTGCTGATGAATATGAATGCCTACGTAGGAGAATTGCAGCGTACAACTACCTTTAAAGAAAAGATCAGAAATCAGCCCGATAATGTAAATGCAGGGCTACTAACCTACCCTGTGTTAATGGCTACGGATATTCTTATCCACAGGGCCAATAAAGTACCAGTAGGCAAGGACCAGAAGCCACACCTTGAAATAACTGCAAAATATGCCCGGAGGTTCAATCAAATTTATAAAGTTGATTATTTCCCGGAGCCCGAAGCGTTTAATTTTGGTAAAGATTTGGTTAAAGTCCCCGGACTGGATGGAACTGCAAAGATGGGCAAGTCTGCAGGAAATGGTATTTATTTAATTGACGAACCCAAGGCCATTCAAAAAAAGGTTATGTCGGCTGTTACAGATGCAGGTCCCACAGAACCTAATCAGAAAATGGTTGAAGCCGTGAGCAATTTATTTGCCATCATGAAAATTGTATCTTCCGAGGATACCGTTAAACACTTTAAGGAAAAATACAACAAATGTGAGATCCGGTATGGCGACTTGAAAAAACAATTAGCCGAGGATATTATCAATTATCTCACTCCTATTCGGGAAAAAATACTTGATATTTATAAGGATGATGAGTATTTGCGCAAGGTTGTAACAATGGGTAAAGAGAAAGCAAGGGAAAGCGCATCAAAAACCTTAAAGGATGTAAGGGAAATTATTGGATTTAAGCCGTTTTAATAAAAAATAAAAGCCGGGTTTTTTGTGCCCGGCTGCCCGTTTTGTGGGGTATATTGTTTTGACTTTCTGATAATAATTAACTGACAAATGTTGTGCCAAAGAAATAGTTCTTAACATAATTTAACCTTCCGAGAAGTAATTTTATAAATTCTTGATTTCAAACTACAGGACTTCCGCAAATATGAAAGATTACAAAGTAAACCCCTGACTCTAAAATTGAATAAGTAATATCTAAATAGCTAATGTCTTGGTATTTTGGCACCTAAGCCCGAAGGGCTGTTATATTTATAGAAAAAGTTTTATAAGGCTTTTAGCAAAAACCCTGAAAGGGTGACATATTCTTAATGCCACCCTTTCAGGGTTTAAAGGTTATGAAATGTTTTTTTATTCTATAAATATTTCAACCCTTCAGGTTTGGTCGTAATTATCAGAGTTTAAATTACCAAAAAAAAGGATTTCCTACATTCCTGGCATATTCACCAAACTGGCACGCTTAAATTCTTTGGTACGGTCGAAAAGAAAGCGATAGGTAACGTGTGTTTTATTAATGGTAGCTCCAATTTGTTCTATCATTTTCATCATGGTAGGATTAAAGTCGCCAATCCAATTAAGCTCCATATCCCGATAAGGAAACTTAGGATCCCATGCAATTTCTGCAAACTTCATCATCTGAGCACCATCAATACCTTTCTTTCTGTATTCGGGAACTACACCAAATATTTGTCCCAGCACTTTATTGCACTTCCCGCGTTTAAGTAAATATGCGAATTTTAATTTTGCCCACCAGTTGAGCTTTCCGTTGATATGTTTTATAAGCTGGTTAATTTCAGGATGCATAAGAAAGAAACCTACGGGCTCATCTTTAAAATAAGTAAATATCATTAACCGTTCATCTAGTATAAACCAAAGCCTTTTTATCATCAGCATAGCTTCCGGCAATGTCATTTGTTTTACACCAGGGAAACGCGCCCAGGCCCTGTTATAAACTGTACAAAAATCCTGAGCATATTTTTCAGGGTTTTTCTTTTCGATGTTCCTAAATTCAAATTCAGGGTTTTGACGAATTCGTTCGGCTTTTTCAGCCACTTCCGGTTTAACATCTGATTTAGTTACCGTTCGGTAATAAGTATATTGGTTAAAGAAGTTTTGAAAGCCATATGCCTCAAATAAGTCATTGTAATATCCAAAATTATAAGGCATGGCATAATTGGGTTCGGTAAATCCATCCTTCAGGCAACCCCACCAACGATCTCGATCTCCAAAATTGATAGGACCATCCATAGCTTCCATGCCATTTTGCTGAAGCCAGTTTTTACAAGCATCAAACAGGGTAAAAGCGGCTTCTTTATCGTTAATACACTCAAAAAAACCCATTCCGCCAGTAGGTTGATCATACTTACTTGCAGTGATTCCGTTAATAAATGCAGAAACCCTTCCTACATTATTCCCAGCATCATCCTTTAATATCCAGCGAATGCATTTGCCGGTTCCAAATAATTTGTTTACCGTAGGATCAAAAACATCTTCAATATCCTTATCGAGTGGACGTATCCAATTTTTTTCGTTTTTATAAAGTTTTACCGGTAACATCAAAAACTCTTTTTGTTCTTTCTTGGTTTTAACTTCTATAAGATGGAACATATTAGTACAGGCTTAGTTAATAGATAATATTGCTAAAAAAACAACAAATATAGTGTGTTAATTTATATTAAGTCTGGTTGTATTATAAAAATTTACTTAACGCTTTAATTCTAATTACAAATTAAAAACAAACGGCCTTACTAAGTAAAAGGCCGTTTTATAAAGTTTTAAAAATTTCAGATATTGCTAAACAGCTATTCCCTATCAATTTTAACATTCACTGCATTAGGACCTTTAGCGCCTTTTACGATTTCAAATGTAACCTTGTTGTTTTCCTTTATGGTTTCTAATAATCCACTAACATGAACGAATACGTCCTGTTGGGTTGAAACATCCTTAATAAAACCAAACCCTTTGGAGTCGTTAAAAAAGGATACTATACCTTTCCTTATTGTTTCATTAACGTCTGATGCCAGACCTCTGGGTATTCCAATTTCAATATCTTCTACATTAATTGCTACCCTTTTGGATAAATCAGGTGGTGTAGAGGTGAGATTTCCAAATTCATCAACATAAGCAAATTCGCTTTCGTCGTTTTTCCCCCCTAGCTTTCTATCTTGTTTTTTTTTCTCTTTGTCTTGTCTTTTTTTTTCCTTTTTTTTCCTTACTTCTTTTTTGCTAAATGTTTCATGCGATCTACCCATAGTCTTCTTTTTCGTTTTTTAATTTATAAAATCACCATACCATTTGAATAATTGTTAATATTTCGCATGGAAAGATATCAGAGACAAAAGTAATTAAAACTTTACAGTTCTATCATTAAATTAAGATTTCATCAGTACAAAATAATGTTTAATAGGTCAGATGCTTCTCTCATACTTGTTTGTTCATGTAATTAATTTAAAACATACCAAATTATGATAAATTTCCGGCAAAGTCTTTATTCCTTACATAAATCAATTTAAATTTCCCCTTCTGAGTATCTCTTTGTTCAATCTCAAATTTATTAATAGCATTGATCATTGGCGTTAGTTTTTGAAAGCCATAATTTCTTGAGTCGAAATTGGGTTGCTTTTTTTGAAGTAAGCTACCTACGTCGCCTAAAAACGCCCAACCATCTTCATCGGCAAGATCAGATATGGTTGAGGCAATCAAATTGATTACTTTCGGGGTAATCTTTTCGTTGTCATCCTTCTTAACATTGCCTTTCTTTTCTTTGGAATCTTCTTCTTTTGTTCCTTTCAATATCTCAATATAAATAAACTTGTCACAGGCAACAATAAAAGGTTCCGGTGTCTTCTTTTCACCAATCCCTATCACTTTCATTCCTGCTTCCCTCAATCTAATGGCTAATCTTGTAAAATCGCTGTCGCTTGAAACAAGGCAAAATCCGTCTACTTTCTCCGAATACAGAATGTCCATTGCATCAATAATCATAGCAGAGTCCGTAGCATTTTTACCTGTGGTGTAAGCGTATTGTTGCATTGGTGTAATGGCATTCGCTAAAAGCATACTTTTCCACTTACTCAGGTTTGGCTTTGTCCAATCTCCAAATATTCTTTTAATCGTTGGATTGCCATATTTTGCGATTTCTTCCATCATTTCTTTCACATGTTCTGATGGAATATTGTCCCCATCGATCAACACGGCAAGTCTTATATCTGTGCTCATTTGTTTTTCTCTTTGTTTTTCGTCTTCCTTCATGACAAAAATTATGAAGTGAAAATCTTATTCAAAGATATATAATATATACGAATTATGGATTCAAGTATTTCACATGAAATAATTTACAACTCAACATCATATTAATTGTGAATTCATTTTTTTACAATTTAAAATTTTGAATTACTTTCGGTTGGTTCATTTTTAAAACTTACAACCCATGAAAAAATACATTTTAACTTTTATAACAGCCTTATTATCTGTTACAATTAATATTTTAGGACAGGTTCCGGTTAATAAGGTACCTGAAAAATCAGGAATAGTTACTGGTAACGCAATACGCCCACCAAGTCCAGCATGGGTTGATAAAGCGGTTTTTTATCAAATTTATCCTCAAACTTATTATGATTCCAATGGAGATGGTGTCGGAGATTTGCAAGGTATTATTGAAAAATTGGACTATATAAAAAGCTTAGGAATTAGTGCTATTTGGCTAAATCCTTTTTATGAATCACCTTTTAGGGATGCCGGCTATGACGTAACTGATTTTTATAAAGTTGCACCAAGATACGGAACCAATGATGATGCTAAAAGGCTTTTCGCCGAAGTACATAAAAGAGGTATGCATATTATCATTGATTATGTACCAAGTTATACAAGCATCGATCATCCATGGTTTAAGGCTTCATGTGATCCAAAACCCAACAAATACAGCAATTGGTTCGTCTGGACAAACGGTACCTGGTTCCCCGGAATGGATAAATACAAGTCAAATTTTATCCAGGGATATTGCGAAAAGGATGGCATGTACATGATTAATTTTTTCTGGCATCAGCCTGCGCTTAATTATGGTTTCGCTCATCCCGATCCTGCACAACCATGGCAATTGGCCACCGACCATCCGGATGTGATGGCCTTGAAAGAAGAAATGAAAAACGTGATGCGTTTCTGGCTTAATATGGGATGCGATGGTTTCCGAATTGACATGGCCGGCTCTCTGGTTAAATATGACGATGGCTCAGTAACCAGCCAATACTGGAAAACCGTTCGTGAATTTCTTGATAAAGAATATCCCGGCACTTTCACCATTGCAGAATGGTCATTTCCCAAGGATGCAGTCAGAGGCGGGTTCAATGCTGATTTTTTCCATTGGTTCAACGGTTATGATGATTTATTTCAGAAAGAAAAATTCAGAAACCCTAACCACGACGGACATAGCTATTTCGATTCTGAAGGTAAAGGAGATATTTCTCATTTTCTCGACGTATATCTGGATCAGTATAATGACAGTAAAGACAAAGGCTACATATCGGTGCCTTTTGGAAACCACGACATTGAAAGAATAAAAAATAATGGCAGGACTGATAAGGATTTGCAGGTAATTTTTGCATTCATGCTCACAATGCCGGGTACTCCATTTGTTTATTATGGCGACGAAATTGGGATGAAACAACTTCACAATTTACCTTTTACAGAAGGCAGTTACGCAGGACGTGCAGGCGACCGGACACCAATGCAATGGAACAATTCGCAAAATAAGGGATTTTCATCAGTTGAGACTTCAAAATTATACCGTGCTGTGGATGCAGCAACTGATGCTCCGGATGTTGCTACCGAGGATAAGGACCCTAATTCATTACTCAATAAAGTAAAAGAGCTCATTAAACTTCATAATACAGAGCCAGCATTGCTTGCATATGCTGAATTTGTTCCTGTTTATGCTCAAAAAGATAAATATCCGTTGGCTTATATCAGAGCAAATGGGAAAAACAGACTATTGGTCGTTCTGAATCCTGCCAACAGAGATGAGACAGCAACATTTACATTAAATTATAAAAGCCAGAAACCGCAGTTGATTTCAGGTAATGGAACTGCAGTGCTAAAAGATAATTTGATGACAATTAATATGAAAAGCGCAACTTATGCGGTATTCCGATTGAATGAGAAGTAATTCATTTACATGTTAAGTAATTATAAATGAATATGTTTAAACCTTCAAGGTTTTCAAAACTTTGAAGGTTTTTTTAAGAATTACCCAAGTTTTTGACAACACATTTTCTTTTTTATTCAAAAAAAAACTTTCATATTTAACAAATGTTTAGTTAATAATTACCCTATTAAATAATTTTTGATTCTTGTAAATGTTTTATGTTGTTTTAATTAATCAATTAACCAAAACCTGTAGCTTATGAAAAATTTTACCATTCTAAAATCAAACATTTTGATTTTGTTTAGCATGATTTGCTTTTTGTTAACCAATCCATTATTGGGTCAAAAAACAAAAATTGCACAAAATCTCAAAGACCTTAGCAAACCTCAACAACTAGCTAAGAAACAACAAGTTTCGCCAAAACTGGTGCCTTATTCCGGGCTGATTCAAAAAAAAGGAAATTATGTATTGGTGGAAGCTATTCCAAAAACTGATTGCGCAACGCTTGCCGCAAAACTTGAAGATTTGGGCTTGCAAAAAACATCCATCTTCGGAGGTAAAGTTCAAGGATACCTTCCTGTAAGTGCAATTAGTAGCTTGGAAGGTATAGCAGAGCTTGCTTTCATTGCTCCTACCTGCCGACCAAGAACTAACAGCGGAATTACCACTACCCAGGGGGATTTTGCCCTTCATAGCTTTAACGTACGAGATACGTATGGCGTTAACGGTGCTGGCGTTAAAATCGGTGTATTATCCGACAGTTATAATAGTCTCATGGGCGCTGATACCGGTGTTATAAGTGGCGATCTACCAGGTCTCAACAACCCGGATGGTTTTACCACTCCTGTTGAAGTTTTAAGCGATATCACCGATGGAACCGATGAAGGACGTGCCATGATAGAAATCATCCATGATATGGCTCCCGGTGCCACCTTAGCCTTTAATACCGCAAATACTG
>WSSedL1CaDRAFT_10000625_pt1 | contig 24032 bp, 17 predicted proteins | sample WetSurSL1Cattail_FD_9464 | JGI IMG/M metagenome (IMG submission 9464)
AATCTGCCGCCCGCCCCGGCGCCAGGCAAAGCCGGCTCGCCGGCGGTGAGCGCCAAGTCAGCCAAGCCTCTGGCGGTCGTCGACGACGATTTTGACATGGAAGAATTCGACCGCAGCTTTACCGATTCAAGCGTCATGGCGATTGATGTCGAGCACGATATTGATCCCCTGCAGGCGGATCTCGAGCAGGCCGTCGTGCTCTTTGCCAATGGTCAGGATGCGGCGGCCCGCGGCCTGCTCGAAGCCCTGGTTCGCGCCTATCACGGCAGCGAAGGGCGGCGTTTCTGGCATCTGCTGTTCGATCTGTTGCAGATCATCGGCGATCGGCCGGCCTTCGAGAAACTCGGCTTCGAATTTGCCGAGGCCTGTGAAACTTCGCCGCCGACCTGGCGCCAGGAGCCGCCGCAGGTGGCGCGCTCGGCCAACGGCCCGCAGTTCATTTCCCTGCAGGGCGTGCTGACCGGGGATGCCATTGCGCCGCTGGCCGAGATGGAATCGGCCATCAAGCAAAAACATCCGGTGATCATCGACTGCGGCAAGCTGATCGGTTGCGATGACGATGTCGCCGGTCGCCTGGCTGACTTGCTGACGCGAGCCCGGCGTTTCGGTCCCGAGGTCATGCTCGATCAGCCGGAAGCTTTTCTGCGACGTCTGAATGATCGTTTGCTGGCCGGTGAGGCAACGCACCTCCAGTCCTGGGCGCTGCTGCTTGAACTGTTGCAGCGGCATGGCAGCCAGGAGGCTTTCGAGGAACGCGCTGTCGATTACGCGATCACCTTCGAACTCTCACCGCCCTCGTGGGACGCGCATCAGGCGATTTCGCCAAACAAGGCGGCGCTGCCGATGCCGCCGCGTGACGATGCGCATTACCTGTCCGGCGATCTGAAAAGCTGCCGTTTCGAGGACCTGATTCCGGTCATCGAGGGGCAGGAATCACCTATCCTCGATTTCTCCGGCGTGCGCCGGATGGATTTTTTCTCGGCCGGGCAACTGGTCAATCGTCTGGCCCCGTACAAGGCCGCCGGATATGAAATCGTGGTGCGCAGCCCGAATCATCTCGTGGCCGAGTTGATGGCGGTGGTCGGCCTGAACAAGCAAGCGCGTATTATCGTTCCCAAGTTCTAACTCAGGAAAAGACATGGAGCAATATCACGGCACGACGATCCTGTCGGTGCGCCGGGGCAATGTCGTCGCCATGGGCGGCGATGGTCAGGTGACCCTGGGCAATATTGTCATCAAGGCGACTGCCAAGAAGGTACGCCGCCTGTACCAGGGCCGTATTTTGGCTGGTTTTGCCGGCGGCACGGCCGACGCCTTCACGCTGTTCGAGCGTTTTGAGGCGAAGCTGGAAAAACATCAGGGCAATCTGACGCGCTCGGCCGTCGAACTGGCCAAGGACTGGCGTTCCGACCGCGCCCTGCGCCGCTTGGAAGCCATGCTCTCGGTCGCCGATCAGGACGTTTCGCTGATCATCACCGGCAACGGCGATGTGCTTGAGCCGGAGCAGGGCATCGTCGCCATCGGCTCGGGCGGTTCCTACGCGCAGAGCGCCGCGCGGGCCCTGCTCGAAAATACCGAACTGGCACCGCGCGACATCGTCACCAAATCGTTGGAAATCGCCGCCGACATCTGCATCTACACCAACCGCAATTTCACCATCGAGGGGCTGGAATGAGTGCTGCAGAATCGATGACGCCGCAGGAAATCGTTTCCGAGCTCGACAAGCACATCGTCGGTCAGAAGAATGCCAAGAAATCGGTGGCCATTGCGCTGCGCAATCGTTGGCGGCGTTCGCAGGTCGCCGAGCCCTTGCGCCAGGAAATCACCCCGAAGAACATCCTGATGATCGGCCCGACCGGTGTCGGCAAGACCGAAATCGCCCGTCGCCTGGCCCGCCTGGCCAACGCGCCCTTCATCAAGATCGAGGCGACCAAATTCACCGAGGTCGGCTATGTCGGGCGCGATGTCGAAACCATCATCCGCGATCTGGTCGAAATCGCCATCAAGAGCCATCGCGAACGGGCCATCAAGCAGATGCGCGCCCGGGCCGAAGATGCGGCCGAAGATCGCATCCTCGACGTGCTGCTGCCGCCGGCGCGCAGTCCTGGCTTTTTCGCTGAAAACAGCGGTACGACCGACGAAAACACCACGCGTCAAAAATTTCGCAAGAAGCTGCGCGAGGGCGAACTGGACGACAAGGAAATCGACATCGAGCTGGCCGCGCCTGCCGTGCAGGCCGAAATTTTCGCGCCGCCCGGCATGGAGGAATTGACCCAGCAGATCCAGGGCATGTTCCAGAACATGGGCGGTGGCAAGAAGAAGTCGCGCAAGCTGAAGATCAAGGAAGCGCTGAAACTGCTGACCGACGAGGAAGCCGCCAAGCTGGTCAATGATGAAGAGGTGAAGCTCGAGGCGGTGACCGCTGTCGAGCAGAACGGCATCGTTTTCCTCGACGAACTCGACAAGATCGCCAGCCGCTCGGAGATGCAGGGCGCCGACGTTTCGCGCCAGGGCGTGCAGCGCGACCTGCTGCCGCTGGTTGAAGGCACCACGGTGTCGACCAAGTACGGAATGATCAAGACCGACCACATCCTGTTCATCGCTTCGGGGGCCTTTCACCTGTCCAAGCCGTCCGATCTGATCCCGGAGCTGCAGGGGCGTTTCCCGATTCGTGTCGAGCTTGATTCGCTGTCGGTCGCCGATTTCGAATGCATCCTGACCCAGACCGATGCCTGCCTGACCCGTCAGTACCAGGCGCTGCTTGAAACCGAAGGCGTGGTGCTCGAATTTGCCGCCGACGGTATCCGCCGGCTGGCCGAAATCGCCTATCAGGTGAACGAGAAAACCGAGAACATCGGGGCCCGTCGTCTGCATACGGTCATGGAAAAACTGCTCGAGGAAATTTCCTTCGAGGCCGGCAAGGCCGGGCAGGAGAAAATCCTCATCGATGCTGCTGCCGTCAATGCGCGGCTCGGCGAACTGGCGGCCGACGAGGATCTGTCGCGTTACGTGCTGTAAGTGGCGCTGGCCGGGCTCAGGGTCATCCCTGATAGCCCGGCGGCGCCCGCCGCCCTGACAATCGAGGCATCATTTTCTATTTTTCAAGGCGCCCACGTGGACGAGCAAAGCCTGAGTTTTCGCCTGCTGGCCATCCTTTTCCCGATTTTTGGCATTATTGCCGCCGGCTATTTCTACGCCCGCCAGCACAAGCCGGAAATGGCCGTCGCCAACCGGCTGAACATGGATGTTTTCGTGCCGGCCCTGGTCTTTGCCGCGATGGCCGGCAAATCCTTCGATCTGGCGGTCTATGCGCCGTTGGCGCTCGGTGGTTTCCTGGTACTTGCCACCTGCGGCCTGCTCGCCTGGCCGATTGCCCGGTTGTTCGGCATCCAGCCCAAGACGCTGGTACCGCCGATGCTGTTCAATAATTCCGGCAACATCGGTCTGCCGCTCGCCGTGCTGGCCTGGGGCGAAAATGCGCTGCCGGCGGCGGTGATCCTGTTCATGGTCGAGAACACGCTGCATTTCTCCTTCGGCGCTCGCCTGCTCGACCCGACGACGCGCCTGCTGACCTTGTGGCGTATCCCCGTGGTTTTTGCCGCCATGGTCGGCCTTGCCGTGGCGCTCTTCAATATGCCGATCTGGCCACCGGCAGTGATTGCCATCAAGATGCTCGGCGATGTTTCGGTGCCCTTGCTGCTTTTTTCGCTCGGCGTACGGATGACCGATGTCAGCTTTGGCGAATGGAAATTGTCGCTGGGCAGCGCGCTGCTGCGGCCGCTGGCCGGCATGGCGGTGGCCTACGGGGTGATTGCCCTGCTCGGTCTGCACGGGCGTGATGCAGCGATGCTGCTGGTGTTTGGTGCCTTGCCGCCGGCTGTGCTCAACTTCCTGTTTGCCGAACGTTACCGGCAGGAGCCGCAGCGGGTGGCGTCGATCGTGCTGGTCGGCAATCTGGCGGCCCTGATTTTTCTGCCGCTGGCGCTGTATCTGGTGCTTTAAGACTCAGGACAGCCGGTTCAGTTGCCGGCGGTCGCGCTTGGTCGGCCGGCCATGGATCTCGGCGGCGGGTTCGTGTTCGAACTTGCGCCGGGCCTGTTCAGCTTCGCGGGCGGCGATGCTCTCGGTTGTTTCTTCGTAGAGTAAGCGCGCTTCGGCGGCTGGGCCGCGTTTTTCGGCAAGCGCCTGAATAACGACGCTCCAGCGCGTGTCGGCATTGAACACGTCGAGCCGGTCGCCAATTTTCACGTCACGCGCCGGCTTGGTCGGTGTGCCGTTCAACTTGATCTTGCCGCCGCTGACGGCATCGGTGGCCAGGCTGCGTGTCTTGAAGAAACGCGCCGCCCACAGCCACTTGTCGATGCGGACTCCACTCAAGCGGGCAGGACCTGCTCGCCGGCGTAGAGTTGTTCGATGGTTTCGCGCTGGCGAATGACGTGGACTTGCTCACCATCGACCATCAGCTCGACGGCGCGCGGCCGGGTGTTGTAGTTCGAGGCCATGGCCATGCCATAGGCGCCGGCCGACATCACGGCCAGCAGGTCGCCGGCTTCGATGGCCAGCGGCCGGGCCAGGCCGAGGAAATCGCCGGATTCACAGACCGGGCCGACGACGTCGTAGTCGCGCGTCGCACCGGGGCGCGGCACGACTGGCAGGATGTCGTGCCAAGCTTCGTACAGCGCCGGGCGCATCAGGTCGTTCATGGCGGCATCGATGATCGCGAAATTCTTGCCTTCGCCGGGCTTCAGGAATTCGACGCGGGTGAGCAGCAGGCCGGCATTGCCGACTAGGCGACGGCCGGGTTCGAGCACGACCTTGAGGCCGCGACCGGCCAACTTGTCGAGCAGCGGCGTCAGGTAGGCGGCCACTGTCGGCTGAACCTGATCGTCCTTGTACTTGATGCCGAGGCCGCCACCGAGGTCGAGGTGATGGATCTGGATGCCTTCAGCGGTCAATTGGTCAATCAGCACCAATACGCGGTCAAGCGCTTCGACGAAGGGTGCGGGATCGAGCAGTTGCGAACCGATATGGCAGTCAATGCCGGCGACCTCGATATTGGGCAGCGCGGCGGCGCGGCGGTAGAGGGCCAGAGCGTCGTCGTAGGCGACGCCGAACTTGGCTTCCTTGAGGCCGGTCGAGATATACGGGTGGGTCTTCGGATCGACGTTCGGATTGACGCGCAGGCTGACCGGTGCCTGCTTGCCGCACTCACCGGCAACCTCGTTGAGGCGCTCGAGCTCGGGGGCGGATTCGATGTTGAAGCAGAAGATACCGACCTCAAGCGCCAGCTTCATTTCAGCAGCCGTTTTGCCGATGCCGGAGAAAACCACCTTTTGCGGATCGGCCCCGGCCGCCAGGACGCGCTGCAACTCGCCACCGGAAACGATGTCGAAACCGGCGCCGAGACGGGCGAACAGGTTGAGGATCGCCAGATTGGAGTTGGCCTTGACGGCATAGCAGACCAGCGCACCGCTGCCGGTCGGGTGCTTGTTCAGGACGTCGAGGAATTCGCGCAGCGCGCCTTCGAGGGCGGCGCGGGAATAGACGTAGGCCGGCGTGCCAAATTGTGCGGCGAGGGCGGGCAGGGCGACGGATTCGGCGTGCAGGACGCCGTTCTTCAGGCTAAAGGAGCTCATTGGGGATTCGAGATATTGGTTTTGGTGTCCGTGCTAACATCCGGGACGCTTGCCGTGGGTTGCTTGGTGGTGGATTTGGCTGGCGCCGGATTGCCGAGCAAGGGTTCGGGAGCCGGTCTGGCCGGCATGACCAGCGGGGTTTTCATGCCGCAGGCGGCAAGGCTGAAACTCAGCACAACGGCGATAATTTTGGACATTGGTGACGAAGCGGTCAGCAAAGAGCGGGATGGTAGCATACGATGGAAGACAAGGAATTTAACGCGCTGGCAGACCTCGCGTTGACACGGATAGACACGGGACTTGAAGCCAGTGGTGCAGATGTCGACTGCGAACTGGCCGCTGGCGGGGTGCTGGAAATCGAATTCGCCGACGGCAGCAAGATCATTATTAATCGCCATGGCGTGGCCCGGGAAATCTGGGTTGCCGCCCGCGCCGGCGGCTTTCATTTTCGCTGGGATGGCGAGGTTTGGCGTGATACCCGCGCTGGCGAAGAGTTGATGGCGAAATTGTCTGCTCTTGCCAGCCAGCAGGCCGGCGAGAGTATTAATTTGCGTTGATCAGTCGGTGGGCGGCTTTTCGAGTTCCGCCTTGGCTGGTGGCAGCGGCGCTGGCTCTTCCTCGGGCGGCCGTTCCTTGTCGGCATTTTCGCTATAGACGAGTGCGCGATTGCGGCCTTCACCGTAGGCAACCAGACCATCCGGCATGGTCGGTACCTGGACCGGAACATCCTTGAGCGCTCGGCTCATGTAGCCGATCCAGATCGGTAGTGCTGCCGCGCCCCCGGTTTCCTTGTCGCCGAGCTTTTTCGGCTGGTCGAAGCCGATCCAGGCGCAGCCGGCAACGGTCATCTGGTAACCGCAGAACCAGGCGTCGACATATTCGTTGGTGGTGCCAGTCTTGCCGGCCAGATCCTGGCGCTTGAGCGTGACGGATGCCCGGGCAGCGGTGCCGAAGATAGTTACATCACGCAGCATGGAATCCATCATGTAGGCATTGCGGGCGTCAATGGCGCGAATCGATTCATCGCCGGCCTGAACCTCGGCCGAGCGGGCGACGACCTGGGCTCTCTCGTCGCGGATTTCGCTGACAATATAGGGCTTGATCCTGAAACCGCCGTTGGCGAAGACCGAGTAGGCCGTCACCATCTGCCAGGGGGTCACCGAGCCGGCACCCAGGGCCATGGTCAGGTAGGGGGGGTGCTTTTCCGGATCGAACCCAAAGCGTCCTGCATAATCTTGGGCATACTGCGTACCGATCGATTGCAGGATGCGGATGGAGACCATGTTTTTCGACTTGGCCAGCGCCGTGCGCATTTTCATCGGGCCTTCATACTTGCCGTCGTAATTGTGCGGTTGCCAGGCCTGGGCACCGGTCTGGCTCGGTGGGATGACGATGGGTTCGTCGGCGATCACGCTGTTCGGCGTAAAGCCCTTTTCCAGTGAAGCTGAATAGATGAAGGGCTTGAAACTCGAACCCGGTTGGCGCCAGGCCTGGGTGACGTGGTTGAACTTGTTGCGGTTGAAATCAAAACCGCCAACCAGTGCCCGGATCGCGCCATCGTTCGGCGTGACGGCGACGAAGGCGGATTCGACCTCCGGCAACTGACTGATCTGCCAATTACCCTTGTCGTCCTTTTGCAGGCGAATGATGGCACCACGCTTGATTTTCTTGTTTGCTGGCGCCTTGTCGTCGAGCATCCGGACGGCGAATTTCATTGCGTCGCCGGTCAGGGTGAGACTCTCGCCGCCCTTGCGGTAGGCGCGGATCTGTTTGGCATCGGCGGCCAGCACTACGGCCGGGATCAGATCGCCGGCCTCGGCGATGTCCTGCAGCGCTTCGTCAATGGCTTCATCCTGGTCGGAGTGCATTTCCTGCATGTCCAGATAGGATTCCGCGCCACGGTAGCCGTGACGCCGGTCATAGTCCATTACGCCGCGGCGCAGGCTGGTATAGGCGGCCTCTTGTTCGGCCTTGATCAGCGTTGTATAAACCTGCATGCCGCGTGTATAGACATCTTCCGGGAAGCGTTCGGCGGTAATCTGGCGAGCCATTTCGGCGGCAAATTCGGCATGCACCGCGTAATCACCCAGTTCTCGTTTGAGTACCAGGGGCTCCTTGATCGCGGCTTCCTGCTGGGCAACGGTAATGAAGCCGAGTTCATGCATCCGGCGCAGGACATATAGCTGGCGGAGCTTGGCGCGTTTTGGATTGACTATGGGGTTGTAGGCCGATGGCGCCTTCGGTAGGCCCGCCAGCATCGCAGCTTCGGCGATGGAAATATCCTTCAGCGGTTTGCCGAAATAAATCTGTGCTGCAGCGGCAAAACCATAGGCGCGCTGGCCAAGGAATATCTGATTGATATACAACTCGAAAATCTGATCCTTCGAGAGATTGCTTTCAATCTTGAAGGAGAGAAGAACTTCATAAAGTTTCCGGGTGTAGGTCTTTTCACCCGTTAGAAAGAAGTTGCGGGCAACCTGTTGGGTGATGGTCGATGCACCCTGGCGCTTGCTACCACCGAGAAGATTTGCTGCTGCTGCACGAATTATGCCGATATAATCTATGCCGCCGTGCTGATAGAAGCGGTCGTCCTCGGCAGAGAGAATGGCTTGTTTCATGACGTCCGGGACGTTTTGTATATGTACGACGGCACGACGTTCTTCGCCAAACTCGCCGATCAGGTAACCGTCCGCAGTAAAAACGCGTAAGGGAATCTTGGGGCGGTAGTCAGTCAAAACTTCCAGTGATGGGAGATTCGGATAAGCGAGTACCAGAACGATCAGGCCGATGGCAATACCCATTGCGGCAAGTCCTGCCAGAATGAAAATGGGGTAAAGGATGATTCTGAGCGGCAGCGGAAGGGGGGACAAGGCAGTATTCGGGTGGGATTGGCGTAGCGCGCATTATACGCTGCGCCTTATGACTGCTGCGAAAGTGCTTTACATGCCTGGGGCTTGTTGCTACGATTTCAAGTAGATTATTGGTTGTTATGCTAACTTCGCATTTTGTAAGGACTTTTTGGGGGTCTGGTGCGCTTCGATATCTCAGCGTTAATAAATCCCAAGGCGCGTTCATTGCTCGGATTGGACATCAGTTCATCCGCAGTCAAGATGGTCGAATTGACCGCCAACGGGAAAGAGGGCTACCGCGTCGAGCGCTACACCATTGAGGTGTTGCCGAAAGACGCGGTTTCGGACGGCAATATTGCCAATCTTGATGGTGTGGTTGACTGCGTCAGGCGTGCCTGGAAACGCTTGGGGACATCCACGCGCAATGTCGCGATGGCTTTGCCCGGATCGGCAGTCATTACCAAGAAAATCATCGTGCCCTCCGGGTTGCGCGATGACGAGCTGGAGGCTCAGGTCGAGTCCGAGGCGAATCAGTACATTCCTTTCTCGATCGAAGAAGTCAATCTCGATTATCAGGTCCTGGGGCCAGCCCCTTCGGTGCCTGATGAAATGGAAGTCCTGATTGCCGCCTCGAAGAAGGAACGGGTCGAAGACCGCGTTGCCGTTGCCGATGCGGCGGGGCTCAAGGCGGTTGTCGTCGACGTCGAGTCGCTGGCTTCGCTGGCGGCGTTCGAGTTGATCGAACGGCAGCTTCCCGAAGCCGGCAAAAACCAGATCATCGCCATGATTGATGCTGGTGCCAATGTCATGAACCTGACGGTTTTGCGCAATGGGCAGCAGGTCTATGCCAGAGAGCAGGCTTTTGGCGGTGGGCAACTGACCCAGGATATTGCCAGGCACTATGGCATGAACTATGAAGATGCCGAGGCAGCAAAGCGCAGCGGCAATCTTCCCGAAGGGTATGAGGCCGAGTTGCTCAATCCGTTCATGGAAAATCTGGCACTGGAAGTCTCGCGGGCCTTGCAATTTTTCTTCACTTCGACCCAGTACAACCAGGTTGATCACTTGATTCTGGCCGGTGGTTGCGCGGTGATACCTGGAATTGACGAGGTTGTCGCAACGCGCACCCAGGTCAATACCCTGATCGCCAATCCGTTCGCCAATATGGTGTTGTCGGATCGTGTTCGGGCGAAAAGCCTGCTGGCTGATGCCTCCTCGCTGATGGTGGCGTGTGGTCTGGCTTTGCGGAGGTTTGATCCATCATGATTCGCATTAACCTCCTGCCGCATCGCGAAGAGGCCAAAAAGGAAAGGCGTCAGCAGTTTTTCGTCCTGGCCGGCTTGGTGACGGTGCTCGGTCTTTTGATTGTTTTCGCGGTTTATACGGCAATTGCCGGTTACATCAGCAGCCAGGAAGGCGCCAACGATTTTCTCAAGAAAGAAATCGCTGTTCTCGACAAGGAGCTTGACCAGATCAAGCGTCTGAAAGAGCAGACCCAGGCTTTGCTGGCCCGCAAGCAAGTCATTGAAGATCTGCAGCGTGATCGCGGTGAAACCGTTTATCTGTTGAGTGAAATGGTCAAGCAGGTGCCGGAAGGCATCTATCTCAAGTCACTGAAACAGGACGGGCTGAATGTAAATGTCACCGGCTATGCCCAGTCCAATGCCCGCGTTTCTGCGTTGATGCGCAATCTGGAAGGCTCGCCATGGTTCCAGGCGCCGCAGCTCGTCGAGGTCAAGGCAGTTGTCCTGAACGGCCGTCGCAGCAATGAGTTCACGATGAACGTGGCCTTGAAGCGCGTCCAGCCGGAAGATGGGAAGGTGAAGAAGTGAGCGCCAAATCCATGTCTATGCCGAAGATCGATTTCCAGTCGATTGCTGATGATTTCCGGTACATGAACCCGAATGAGCCGGGCTCGTGGCCACTGGTTCCCAAGGTAACGATACTGGTCAGTCTATTATTGTTGATATTGCTTGGCGGCTGGTGGTTCGTCTGGGCTGATCAACTGGCCGAACTCGAAACCAAACAGCGCGAGGAAGAAACCCTGCGCCAGCAATACCTCGATAAAAAGCGCCAGGCCATCAATCTGGATCTGTATACGCAACAGCTGGCTGAGATTGATCGTTCTTTTGGTGCCTTGCTCAAGCAGCTGCCCGACAAGTCGGAAGTCGAAGCGCTGTTGATCGAGGTCAATCAGGCCGGGCTGGGCCGTGGTTTGCAGTTTGAGCTGTTCCGTCCAGGGGCGGAGGTCGTCAAGGATTTTTACGCGGAATTGCCGATCGCTGTGAAAATCAATGGCTCATACCATGATCTGGGTGCCTTTGCTGCGGATATTGCGAAATTGCCCCGCATCGTGACCCTGAACAACATTTCCATTGCACCGATGAAGGATGGTGGTGTGTTGACCCTGGATGCAACGACCAAGACTTTCCGTTATCTTGACGATGCTGAAATTGCCAAGCAGAAGAAACCTGCGCAAGGAGCGGCCAAGTGAAACGACTGATCCTCCTCGCCATGTGCGCTGCCTTGGGGGCCTGCTCGAGTGGCGAACATGAAGACTTGAAGCAGTGGATGGCTGAGAACACCAAGGACATGCGGGGCAATATCCCGAAATTGCCGGAAGTGTTGCCCTATCAGCCCGTGCCCTACGACGTCGAAGCGCTGCTTGACCCATTCAAGGCCAGCAAGATTGAGCCAGAGTCAAAGTCTCGGCAGGGCTCCGGAAAGAGCGGCGCCTTCCAGCCGGATTTTGAGGCGCGAGAACTGCGTAATAGTCTTCTCGAAAAGTACCCCATCGAATCCCTGAAAATGATTGGCTATTTGAATGTCAACAAGCAGCCGATGGCGGTTATCCAGGTCGAAGACAAAGTCAAACAAGTCAAGGTCGGCGACTACATCGGGCTCGATTTCGGCATGGTGACAAAAATTTCCGACAAAGATGTCGAGTTGCGTGAATTGATACAAGATTCTGCTGGTGACTGGAGTGAACGCAAGAGTTCGCTGTACCTGCAGAGCAAGGAGGGAAGCAAGAAATGAAATTTATCAACTATGCCTTGGTCGCAGCTTCAACCTGCCTTGCCCTGGTCTCTCCATTGCAAGCTCAAACGGCGCTGGCTAATACAATTGAGGCCATCAATGTGGCCAAACAGGGAGCGGAGATTGCCGTCAAAATCGACCTCAAGGAAGCTCTAGCAACACCACCCGCCGGGTTCAGCGTGGCTAATCCGGCAAAGGTGGCCTTTGATTTTCCGGCTACGGCCAATGGCCTTGGCAAGACGACCCAGATTGTCAATGAGGGCGATCTACGCAGTTTCAATGTGGTTCAGGCGGGCGACCGAACACGTCTGGTTCTGAATCTGACCAGTTCGATGAATTACAAAACTCGGCTGGATGGCAAGTCACTTTATGTCATGTTGGCGCCAGTTGCACGGATCAGCGATTCAGCGGCGCAGAGATCAACGCAGTTTGCTGAGGAGCGGGTGATTGGTGAGCGTCACAGCGTTCGTGATGTCATCTTCCGTCGAGGTAAAGATGGGGAAGGGCGCATCGTTGTGGACTTAAGCGACGCCGGCACCGGTATCGATATTCGTCAGCAAGGCAGCAGCCTGATCGTCGACTTCATGAAAACTTCGGTTCCTGATCATTTGCGCCGGAAGCTTGACGTAACCGACTTTGCGACGCCGGTTACGGCAGTGGAAACCAAGGCGCTGGGCGACAATGTCCGGATGACGATCACCCCCAAGGGTTTGTGGGAACACAATGCCTATCAGAGTGACAACCAGTTCATTGTCGAGGTCAAGAAGATTATTGAAGACCCCAACAAGCTGGTTCAGGGCACTAAGGTTGGCTATCAGGGCCCCCGGGTCAGCATCAATTATCAAAACGGTGATGTGCGCGCGTTGCTGCGTCTGATGGCCGAGGAACTCGGTTTGAATGCGGTGATCAGCGAAACGGTCACCGGCACCACGACGCTGGTTCTCAAGGATGTTCCGGCCGATCAAGTGATTGACATCATTTTCCAGCAAAAGGGGCTGGATATGCGCAAAAAGGGCAATATCATCCTGATTGCGCCGCGTGATGAAATATCCACCCGGGAAAAGCTTGAGTTCGAGGCCAAGCAGCAGATTGGTGATCTTGAACCCCTGCAGGCAGAACAATTTGTCCTGAATTATCAGAAGTCAGGCAATGTCGCCAAGTTGCTTGCAGGCTTGTCGCCGCTGCCTGGTGCTGCAACAAACTCGGCGCTGAAGATGTTGAGCAAGAGAGGCTCTGTCATTGCCGACGATCAGACAAATATTCTTTTTGTCAACGATACTCCGTCGAAGCTGGATGAAATTCGTGCCTTTATCAAGGCCATTGACATTGGGTCCCGGCAGGTTTTGATTGAGGCTCGGGTGGTTGAGGCGAATGACAACTTCAACAAGGAACTCGGGGCCAAGCTCAATTTCATAAATTCCAAATCGATCAAATTGGGCAACAGTGGTGTGAGTGTTGTCGGCGGAAGTGTCACTCCTGGCACTTCGACAACGACAACGACCAATGGGGTTACAAGTACGACTGGGACTAGTGCAGTCCTCAATCAAAGTTCAAATATCGGGGTGAATTTGCCTTCCTATTCATCCTCCGGAGGGACCTTGGCGCTTTCGCTGTTCAGTTCTTCACTGAGTCGTATCCTGAACCTTGAAATTTCGGCGCTGGAGACGGACGGGACGGGTAAAGTGATTTCTAGTCCGCGCGTTATTACGGCCAATAATGTCAAGGCGAAGATTGAAGATGGTACCGAGATTCCATATGTGACGACAAGCACATCGGGGTCAATGACAACGCAAACTGTAAGTTTCAAATCTGCAAAACTGTCCCTCGAAGTAACTCCCCAAATCACCCCCGAGGGAACTGTCAAAATGGCTCTTCTCATCAAAAAAGAAGACGCGGATTATACAAATTTGGTTCAAGGTCAACCGCCGATAAAAAGTTCGACTGTCGAGACGAATGTGGTTGTCGAAAATGGAGGAACAGTGGTTGTCGGGGGGGTTTATATTACAAATAATTCATCTTCCATTGAGAAGGTTCCGTTGCTTGGTGATATTCCCGTTTTGGGGGCTTTGTTCCGTGTGACAACGGATACCGCCAAGCGTCGTGAGTTGCTGATCTTCATTACACCGCGCGTTATTTCCGATCAGGTTCGCGTCAATTGAGATTTTCATCCTTCCAAAAAAGCCGGCTTTGCCGGCTTTTTTTTGGCTTCGCGGCGGAGTCGGATAAAATCGGGCTGTGAATAATCGTACCAATATCTATCTGGTCGGCTTGATGGGGGCCGGAAAAACAACAGTCGGGCGTCAGTTGGCGCGACGCCTGGGGCGGGTGTTTTTTGACTCGGACCACGAAATCGTCGAGCGGACCGGGGTGCCCATCCCGACGATTTTTGAAATCGAAGGTGAAGAAGGTTTTCGCCGTCGCGAGGCGCAGACCATTGCCGATCTGGCTGAAAGCAGCAATATCGTCATGGCGACCGGAGGTGGAGTGGTCCTCAATCCGGAAAACCGGCGCCGTCTTCACGACACCGGCTGGGTGGTCTATTTGAACGTGCCGCCCCGCTTGTTGTACGAGCGCACGCGCCACGACCGCAATCGCCCTTTGCTGCGCGTTCCCGACCCCCTGGCCAGACTCGAAGAGTTACATGCCGTGCGCGACCCGCTTTACCGCGAGGCGGCGCATTTTGTCGTCGAAGGCTCCCACCTGCTTGCTTCCGGCATCGTTCAGCATCTCCTGCGAGAGTTCAACCGTCTATGCAAAACCTGATTCAAACCCTCGATGTCTCGCTGGCCGAACGTTCCTATCCGATCCATATCGGCAGTGGCGTGATCTCCCTGGCGGAACTGATCGCTCCCCATATCAAGCAGAAAAAGGTTGTCGTGGTCAGTAACACGACCGTCGCTCCTCTATATCTCGGGGTGCTGAGTGCGACCCTGAAAACCCTGGGGATTACCGTCTTGCCGGTTGTCTTGCCCGATGGTGAGCAATACAAGACTTGGGAAACCCTGAATCTGATCTTTGATGCCTTGCTCGGCGCTCATTGTGAGCGCAGTACGACCCTGATCGCGCTGGGTGGCGGTGTCATCGGTGACATGGGAGGATTTGCCGCCGCGTGTTACCAGCGTGGCATGCCTTTCATTCAGGTACCGACCACCTTGTTATCCCTAGTTGATTCTTCGGTCGGTGGCAAGACGGCAATCAATCATCCGCTGGGCAAAAACATGATCGGCGCCTTCTATCAGCCCAAACTGGTGCTGGCCGATATTTCGACCCTGAAAACCCTGCCCGATCGCGAATTGAAGGCCGGCTTGGCCGAGGTCATCAAGTACGGCCTGATCCGGGATCCGGAATTCTTTGACTGGCTGGAAATCAATCTGGACAGACTGCTGGCCCGTGACGAGGCGGCACTGATCTACGCCGTCCATCGCTCCTGTAGCAACAAGGCCGAAGTGGTCGCTGCCGATGAACGGGAGAGCGGGGAACGAGCCCTGCTCAATCTGGGTCATACCTTCGGTCATGCGATTGAAACGGGCCTGGGCTACGGCGTCTGGCTGCATGGTGAAGCGGTGGCTGCGGGTACGTTAATTGCTGCAGAACTGTCACGCCGCTTGGGCTGGATTTCTGACGAAACCTTGCTGCGCATGGAGCGCTTGTTTGTCCGGGCCGGTTTGCCGGTATTCGGTGCTCCGCTTGGGGCAAGCCGTTACCTTGAACTGATGCGTCATGACAAGAAAGTGCAGGATGGCAAAATGCGTCTGGTGCTGCTCAAGGGAATCGGCAAGGCGGTCGTCTCTGATGTTGCGGACGAAGCTCAAATAGCCGCCGCCATTGAGGCAAGATGCACTGAGGTGGGGAGGCTTTAAGCTGAACCGGGCCGCATTGGTGCATCGCAGCATCTTGAATTGACAGGGGTTTACCAGTATATTTGATGGTTGCCTCTAATTTTCGTACAGGCCGACGCGTCAAAAATGACGTTCGGCTTTTTTCATCATTGGCCTTGAATCATCGGCCAAGTTATTTGAAGGAACGCGTGTGATGGAACCGGCAGTACCTGAGCAGCAGGGTTTGTACGACCCCGCGAATGAGCACGATGCTTGCGGTGTGGGCTTTGTAGCTCATTTCAAGGGCCACAAAAGCCATAGCATCGTCGAGCAAGGTTTGTTGATCCTGAAGAACCTGGATCACCGCGGTGCCGTAGGTGCCGATCCGCTGCAAGGCGACGGTGCCGGTATTCTGATTCAGATTCCCGATCAGTTCTATCGTGAGGAAATGGCCAGGCAGGGCGTGAATTTGCCGCCGCTCGGCGAATACGGTGTCGGTATGGTCTTCCTGCCGCAGGAGGCTGCTTCGCGCCACGCCTGCGTCGAGGAAATCGAGCGTTCGGTCAAGGCTGAAGGCCAGGTCGTGCTCGGCTGGCGCGATGTGCCGGTCAATGCCGAAATGCCGATGTCGCCAACCGTGCGTGCCAAGGAACCGGTGATCCGCCAGATCTTCGTCGGCCGTGGTCCGGACGTCTTCGTGACTGATGCGCTTGAGCGCAAGCTGTACATCATCCGCCGCCGTGCCGCCAATGCCATCAAGTCGCTGAAGCTCAAGCACGGCCAGGAATTCTACGTGCCGTCCTTCTCGGCGCGCACCGTGAACTACAAGGGCCTGCTGCTCGCCGATCAGGTCGGCGTGTACTACCTCGACCTCCAGGACAAGCGCACGACTTCGGCGCTGGCCCTGGTGCACCAGCGCTTCTCGACCAATACCTTCCCGACCTGGGATCTGGCCCACCCATTCCGCTACATCGCCCACAATGGCGAAATCAACACGGTGCGCGGTAATGTCAACTGGTTCAAGGCGCGCGAACAGGCGATTTCCTCGCCGATTCTCGGCGACGACCTGAAGAAGGTCTGGCCGCTGCATTACCCAGGCCAGTCCGACTCCGCATCCTTCGACAATGCGCTCGAACTGCTCGTCATGGGCGGCGGTTACTCGCTGGCCCAGGCCGTCATGCTGATGATCCCGGAAGCCTGGGAAAAGCACACGACGATGGACGAGAATCGTCGCGCCTTCTACGAATACCATGCCGCCATGATGGAGCCGTGGGACGGCCCTGCCGCCGTGGCCTTCACCGACGGTCGCCAGATCGGCGCGACGCTCGACCGTAACGGTCTGCGTCCGGCCCGCTATCTGGTGACTGACGACGACCTCGTGGTCATGGCTTCCGAGTCCGGCGTGCTGCCGATTCCGGAAAAGAAGATCGTCAAGAAGTGGCGCCTGCAGCCGGGCAAGATGTTCCTGATCGACATGGAACAGGGTCGCATCATCGACGACAAGGAACTCAAGGATTCGCTGGCCAAGGCCAAGCCCTACCGCGAGTGGATCGAGAAGATCCGCATCAAGCTCGACGAAGTGCCGGCCCCGGCCGAACTGTGCGACCAGGCCACGGCCTCGCTGCTCGATCGCCAGCAGGCCTTCGGCTACTCCCAGGAAGACATCAAGGTCATCCTCGGGCCGATGGTTCAGAATGGTGAAGAAGCCAGTGGCTCAATGGGTACCGATTCTGCCCTGCCGGTGCTGTCGGCCAAGAACAAGACGCTCTACGCCTATTTCAAGCAGTTGTTCGCGCAGGTGACTAATCCGCCGATCGACCCGATCCGCGAGGAACTGGTCATGTCGCTGGTGTCCTTCGTTGGTCCGAAGCCGAACCTGCTCAATACCGCCGATATCAATCCGCCGATCCGCCTGGAAGTCTCGCAGCCCGTGTTGACCAAGGGTGATATCGAGAAGCTGCGGCACATCGGCAAATACACCTCGGACAAGTTCAAGTCTTTCGAACTCGATATCTGCTATCCGGTGGGTTGGGGCAAGGCCGGTGTCGAAGCCCGTCTCGCCTCGCTGGCGGCCGATGCTGAAGACGCCGTGCGTTCCGGTGCCAACATCCTGATCGTTTCCGATCGCAAGCTCGATGCCGATCATGTTGCCATTCCGGCCCTGCTGGCGACGTCCGCCATTCATCAGCACCTCGTCAAGAAGGGCATGCGCACCAGTACCGGTCTCGTCGTCGAAACCGGTTCGGCGCGTGAAGTCCATCATTTCGCGCTGCTCGGTGGCTACGGTGCCGAGGCGGTTCACCCCTACCTGGCGCTCGAAACCATCGAAGGCTTTGCCAAGGGTGATGCCGAGAAGGCCGAGAAGTACGTCAAGAACTTCGTCAAGGCGATCGGCAAGGGCCTCAACAAGGTCATGTCCAAGATGGGCATCTCGACCTACATGTCCTACACCGGTGCCCAGATTTTCGAAGCCATCGGCCTGCAGAAGGATTTCATCGAGAAGTACTTCACCGGCACGCCGTCCAATGTCGAAGGTATCGGCCTGTTCGAAGTCGCTGAAGAAGCCATCCGCCTGCACACCGAAGCCTTCTCGGCTGATCCGGTGCTGGCCAGCATGCTCGACGCCGGCGGTGAGTACGCTTACCGGACGCGTGGCGAAGAGCACATGTGGACGCCGGATTCGATCGCCAAGCTGCAGCACTCGACGCGTTCCGGCAAGTACGAGACCTACAAGGAATACGCCAAGCTGATCAACGATCAGACCAAGCGTCATCTGACCCTGCGCGGCCTGTTCGAATTCAAGCCGCAAGGCACGCCGGTGCCGATCGAAGAAGTTGAATCGGCCAAGGAAATCGTCAAGCGCTTCGCCACGGGTGCCATGTCGCTCGGCTCGATCTCGACCGAAGCCCACACCACGCTCGCCCTGGCGATGAACCGCATCGGCGGCAAGTCGAACACCGGCGAAGGTGGCGAGGATGCCAAGCGTTTCGCCCCGGTCAAGGCGGGCACCATGCTTTCCGAGATCATCGGGGCTGGCCGCATCGAGCGCGATATCGAGATGAAGGAAGGCGATTCGCTGCGTTCCGCCATCAAGCAGGTCGCGTCCGGCCGCTTCGGGGTGACCGCCGAATACCTGGTCAATGCCGACCAGATCCAGATCAAGATGGCGCAAGGCGCCAAGCCGGGTGAAGGCGGCCAGTTGCCGGGGCACAAGGTTTCCGAGTACATCGGTTTCCTGCGCCACTCGGTGCCGGGTGTCGGCCTGATTTCGCCGCCGCCGCACCACGACATCTACTCGATCGAAGATCTGGCACAGCTCATTCATGACCTGAAGAATGCCAACTCGCAGGCTTCGATCTCGGTCAAGCTGGTTTCCGAAGTCGGCGTCGGCACGGTCGCTGCCGGTGTTTCCAAGGCCAAGGCCGATCACCTGGTGATCGCCGGCTTTGACGGCGGCACGGGTGCTTCGCCGCAGTCGTCGATCAAACATGCCGGTACGCCGTGGGAGCTCGGCCTGTCCGAAACCCAGCAGACGCTGGTCCTCAATCGCCTGCGTTCGCGTATCCGCGTCCAGGTTGACGGCCAGATCAAGACCGGTCGCGACGTCGTCATCGGCGCCCTGCTCGGCGCTGACGAATTCGGCTTCGCCACGGCGCCGCTGGTCGTCGAGGGCTGCATCATGATGCGCAAGTGTCACCTCAACACCTGCCCGGTCGGCGTGGCGACGCAGGATCCTGAGCTGCGCAAGCGCTTTACCGGCCAGCCGGAACATGTCGTCAATTTCTTCTTCTTCGTTGCCGAAGAAGTCCGCGAAATCATGGCCGAGTTGGGCATCCGCAAGTTCGACGACCTCGTCGGCCGCGCCGACCTGCTCGACACCCGTCCGGGTATCGAACACTGGAAGGCCAAGGGTCTCGATTTTTCGAAGATCTTCTACCTGCCGAATGTCCCGGCCAGCGAGCCGCGTCGCCATACCGAAACGCAGGATCACGGTCTGGCCAAGGCACTCGATCACAAGCTCATCGAGCAGGCCAAGCCGGCCCTGGAAAATGGCCAGAAGGTCCAGATCGAAACTTCGATCATCAACGTCAATCGCACCTGCGGCACCATGCTCTCCGGCGAAGTTGCCAAGCGCTATGGCAACGACGGTCTGCCGGACGACACCATTCACGTCAAGCTGACCGGCACCGCCGGCCAGGCCTTCGGTGCCTTCCTGGCCCGGGGTGTGACCCTGGAACTGACCGGCGAGGGTAACGACTACGTCGGCAAGGGGCTCTCCGGTGGTCGTCTGATCATCAAGCCGAGCCCGGATTTCCGTGGCAAGACGCAGGAAAATATCATCGTCGGCAATACCGTGCTGTACGGTGCGACGGATGGTGAGGCCTTCCTCGCCGGGGTTGGCGGCGAACGCTTTGCCGTGCGTAATTCCGGCGCGACGACCGTTGTCGAGGGCGTCGGCGACCACGGTTGCGAGTACATGACCGGCGGTACGGTGGTCGTGCTGGGCATGACGGGGCGCAATTTTGCGGCCGGCATGTCGGGCGGTATCGCCTACGTGCTGGACGAGGATGGCAGCTTCAAGCAGCGTGCCAACCTGGCCCAGGTTGCCCTCGAAAAGGTGCTGCCGGCCAGCCGTCTTGCTGCTGGCGAGCCGCTGCATCTGGGCGTTGCCGATGAAGTTCTGCTCAAGGAACTGATTACCCGCCATGTCGAGTACACCGGCAGCGCCACTGCCAAGGCGCTTCTCGCCAACTGGGAGATCAGTCGCGAGAAGTTCGTCAAAGTTTATCCGCACGAGTACAAGCGAGCGCTCACCGAGCAGGCCGCTGCACAGAAGGAGGCCGCATAATGGGCAAGCCGACTGGCTTTATGGAATTTGAGCGCCTGTCCGAGGGTTACGATCCTGTTGAACAGCGCCTGAAGCACTACAAGGAATTCGTTCATACCCTGAACGACGACGATGCCAAGACCCAGGGCGCACGCTGCATGGATTGCGGCATCCCATTCTGCAACAACGGCTGCCCGGTGAACAACATCATTCCCGACTGGAATGACCTGGTTTATCGCGGCAACTGGAAGCAGGCTCTGGATGTGCTGCATTCCACCAACAACTTCCCTGATTTCACCGGCCGCATCTGTCCGGCGCCCTGCGAAGCTGCCTGTACGCTGGGCATCAACGCCGCACCGGTGGGCATCAAGTCGATTGAGCATTTCATCATCGACAAAGGCTGGGAAATGGGCTGGGTCGTGCCGCAGCCACCGAAGGCGAAGACCGGCAAGAAGGTCGCCATCGTCGGTTCCGGCCCGGCCGGCCTGGCTGCCGCGCAGCAGTTGGCGCGCGTCGGTCATGACGTCACCGTGTTCGAGAAGAGCGACCGCCTCGGCGGCCTGCTCGGCTACGGCATTCCCGACTTCAAGCTGGAAAAGACGGTAATCGATCGCCGTGTCGCCCAGATGGAAGCCGAAGGCGTCGTCTTCAAGACCAAAACCATTATTGGCGCCAAGGAGCTGCCGGCCGGCATCAACAACGACGCCGTCAATTTCATTCCGGCTGAGCAGTTGAAGAAGGATTTCGACGCCGTGATCCTCGCTGCCGGTTCCGAAGTGCCGCGCGATCTGCCAGTGCCCGGGCGGGAGCTCAAGGGCATCTACGCCGCGCTCGAATTCCTCATTCCGCAGAACAAGGAAGTCCAGCAGGGCAAGGCCAACCCGATCAACGTCAAGGGCAAGCACGTCATCGTCATCGGTGGCGGCGATACCGGTTCCGACTGCGTCGGTACCTCGAATCGCCACGGTGCCGCCTCGGTGACCCAGTTCGAACTGATGCCGATGCCGCCGGAGCAGGAAAACAAGGCGCTGACCTGGCCGTACTGGCCGTACAAGCTGCGTACTTCTTCGTCGCATGACGAGGGCTGTACGCGCGACTTCGCCGTTGCCACCAAGGGCTTCGTCGATGACGGCAAGGGCAATGTCAAGGCGCTGAAGGCCGTTCGTCTGGACTGGAAGGACGGCAAGATGAGCGAAGTCGCTGGTTCGGAATTTGAACTGCCGTGCGATGCCGCCTTCCTGGCCATGGGCTTCACCAATCCGGTCGGTGGCCTGCTCGATGCTTTTGGTGTCGAGAAGGATGCCCGCCAGAATGCCAAGGCGACGACCGATGACGCAGCTTGCTACAAGACCAATGTGGACAAGGTCTACGCCGCCGGCGACGTGCGGCGTGGTCAGTCGTTGGTCGTCTGGGCGATCCGCGAAGGTCGTCAGGCAGCGCGCGAAGTCGACGTTTTTCTGATGGGCGCTAGCACACTGCCGCGTTAAGTTTTTCCCGTATCAGCTCAAGGCCCTGCCGATGTATGTCGGCAGGGCCTTTGTTTTTTTCCCTGGCGCGCCTGATCGTGGGAAAATGCCGTGAAACTACTGGGGGAATAAACATGTCGACTGATCTGCAAACCGCCTTTCAGGTGACTGCACCATCCGGGGGCTTGGATGGACACATGCTGTTGATTTTGACCATCATGGTCTGTGCCGGCGTGCTTGGCGGTGTCGCCAATTACTTCCTGGCCGACCGGCAGGGCGAGCCCGGGCGGCGCGACTGGCTCAAATACCCCTTGCTGGGCATCGTTGCCGCACTGACCGTGCCGCTTTTCCTGAACATGATTTCCAGCACCCTGCTCGAAGGGGCGCGCACCAAGCCGGTCGATTTCTTCACCTTCGCCGGTTTCTGCCTGATTTACGTGGTCGCCGCCCGGCGCCTGCTTGAAAACGTGGCGCAGCGTCTGAGCGGCCAGCTTGATCAGGTACGCCGCGAAGTCGTCCATCTGAAGCAGCAGAAACAGGCTGAGCAGATGATCCTGAGCAGTCGCGAAGAAGTTGCCGCGCCGGCCGAAGCCAAGCCCGAACCGCGCGAAGTATTGTCCTACAACGATGTCGAGATCCTGCGCGCGCTTTCCGAGGCGAATTTCGTTTACGGCAATCTGGCCGCCCTCTGCGACAGCACCGGCCTGGCCCGCGATTTCATCAGCCAGCGCTTGACCGTGATGAAGACGCTGGGCGTCATCGAAACCCGCATCACTGACAAGAATGTCCTGCACTGGGGCGTTTCGGCGCGCGGCAAGGCGCTGCTCGGCGAAATTCTGAGCGGTCAGGACGACAAGAAAACGGCATGAATCCCGCCTGCGCCTGACCGGCATCCAACTGAAAAGCCCATGAATATCGTCATTCTCGCTGCCGGCCAGGGCAAGCGCATGCATTCCAATCTGCCCAAGGTACTGCATCCGATTGCCGGCAAGGCGCTCGCCCAGCACGTTATCGACACGGCCCGCGAACTGGCCCCGGAAAAACTCGTCGTGGTGTACGGCCACGGCGGCGATACGGTGCGCTCGACACTGGCCGCCGACGATCTGGCCTGGGCCAAACAGGAACCGCAGTTGGGCACCGGCCATGCCGTGATGCAAGCGCTACCCGGCCTCACGGCTTCCGGGCAGACCCTGGTGCTCTATGGTGATGTGCCGCTGACCAAGGCCAGTACGCTGAAACGCTTGCTGCAAGCGGACAAGGATAGCTTGTCCATCCTCACCGTAGAATTGGCCAACCCGACCGGCTATGGCCGCATCGTGCGCGATGCTGGCGGCCAGGTACAGCGCATCGTCGAGGAAAAAGATGCGACAGGCGCCGAAAAGGCGATTACCGAGGTCAATACCGGGATCATGGCCATTCCGTCGGCCAAGCTGGCCGATTGGCTGGGCCGGCTGTCAAACAACAATGCCCAGGGCGAGTATTACCTGACCGATGTCGTCGCGCTGGCCGTTGCCGAGGGTGTGCCGGTACATACCGCGCAACCGGACGGTGAGTGGGAGGTGCTCGGGGTCAACAGCAAGGTGCAACTGGCCGAGCTGGAACGCGTCCATCAGCGCAATATCGCCGATCAGCTGCTCGTTGATGGTGTGCGGCTGGCTGATCCGGCACGTATCGACGTGCGCGGCGAATTACGCCATGGCCGCGATGTCGCCATCGATGTCGGCTGTGTTTTTGAAGGCAAGGTTGAGCTCGGTGATGCCGTCGAAATCGGCCCCTACTGTGTGCTGAAAAACGTCAAGGTCGGCGCCGGCACGCGCATCGCCGCCTTCTGCCATTTCGAGGATGCGCGCATCGGTCCGGACGGCGTGCTCGGCCCTTATGCCCGCCTGCGCCCGGGTACGGAACTCGGCCCGGAAGTCCATATCGGCAATTTTGTCGAAGTCAAAAACAGCAGGATCGCCGCCCAGTCCAAGGCCAATCACCTGGCCTACATCGGTGACGCCGAGATCGGCCGGCGCGTCAATGTCGGCGCCGGCACCATCACTTGCAACTACGACGGCGCCAACAAGCACAAGACGATCATCGAGGACGACGTCTTTATCGGTTCCGACACGCAATTGGTCGCACCGGTGACAGTCGGTCGCGGTGCCACGCTGGGGGCCGGCACAACGCTGACCAAGAATGCGCCACCCGATACATTGACGGTTTCCCGGGCTCGGCAAACCAGTCTGACTGGCTGGGTCCGTCCACAAAAGGTTAAAAAATGATCGATTTCTGGTTCATGAGTTTTGTCCTGGTCGAGGCGCTGCTGCTCGCCGTGGGCGTTGCGCTGCTGCTCGTCGGCTACCTGTTTACGCTGCCGGCTTCCTTCTCCTGCGGCTGGCGCTGCTGGCTGCCCA
>WSSedL1CaDRAFT_10000626_pt1 | contig 24029 bp, 23 predicted proteins | sample WetSurSL1Cattail_FD_9464 | JGI IMG/M metagenome (IMG submission 9464)
AGTCCGGTAAGTTATGCTTCGGCTACGCTCGGAGCGCCAGGCGATTTAAATATAATAAAAAGTCGCGTGCCAAATGTGGAAAGAGTAGCAGAAGGAACTATGGACGACAATGGCATTTGGTGGGGAGTATATGGTATTTTTGGAGTTAAAAAGGGGATTTCAGGCTTTAATGGAAGATATATATTAAAAATTGACAAAAAAACAGGAAATGTCCTCGATTCAGTTTTAACCCCTGATTATAGTGATGGAGTAGATACATATTCTCAACTCTGCGTTGGAATTGCTTATAACCCTGCGGATAAATTAATTTATTTCCTGACTGTAGGAGAAGGTGCCGGCCGTCCTGCTTTGAGCAAAAGCGGTAATTCCATTTCCAAAATTGAAAGTTCGAATATCTATAACTTTTATTCATTAAATCCTAACAACTTGTCCGATATACGTCTGGTAAAATCTTTTGGCTCTCTTGGAGCGATAGGGTTAGCGTGCACAAATGATGGAACATTTTTTACTGCAACCAGCTCCCCTGATGATACCTTATATATAGCTAAATTTACTACTGGTTCTAAAGCTCTTGAGTTACTTAACGTAAAGATAGATGAAGAGAATACCAGCCTCGATTTAATTGATTTAGAAACAGATCGGAATACTAATAAAGTTTATATGTTATATACGGCAGATTCTACTGTAAACAAAGCTGCTAGTAAACTGGCTATAGCATCTCGCGTTTATACAAAATTAAAATTAGTTGATCAATCTACAGGGCAAACTCAAACGGTCTATACTTTTGAAAAGAATAAAGCAGCTTGTGGATTAGCCTTCGATTATACGCCGGTAGTAGCAGGCAACGGTAAATTATCAATAACGGCTCCTAATGGGAACGAAAAAATAAAAGGCGGCTCATATTATAATATCAACTGGCGTAAAACAGGCGGAATAGTATATGGCACAATACAGATTGAATATTCACTAGACGGCGGCGAAACATGGGTAAAAATAAATAAAACTCCAATAGCCGGACTAACCAGATATAGCTGGTCTGTTCCAAAAGTAAACTCTACAAATTGCTTAGTCAGAGTAAGCAATTATACAACGCACCAGGTATTTGACGTAAGCGATAAAGCCTTTACAATAACCACAACAACAGGCGTAAAGAATTATCCAAATCCTTTTAATCCAAGCACAAAGATAGTATTTGGCTTAGAGAATAAAGCTCAGGTATCGCTGAAAGTGTTTAACAGCATAGGGCAACAAGTTGCAGAACTTGTAAACAAACAGCTTGAAGCTGGAAATCACGAATATGAATTTAACGCATCGAATTTAACAAGCGGCGTATATTTTTATAACCTGAGCATAGACGGAAAATCACAGGTTAATAAAATGATCTTGATGAAATAAGACCTCCCCTATATCTCTTCATTAAAAAAGGAGGGGACAACTTTTTATAGGATTCGTAGCCGCAGGTTTTTAGCTTTGATAAACTCAAAGAATAAGTCTGCGGCTTTTTTTTGTTCGCTTAGTTAAGCTTATTACACTGGCAATCCGTAATAAATTACTTCGGCTTATTTACTTTGATTAAGGAATACTAATAGTTAAATTTTAGTTATAAAATAGAAGAATTATAATATGAAAAACGAAATAATCTGCCCCATTTGCAATACTGAAAACCCAGCGTATTCACTTACATGCGGAAATTGCAAATCATATTTAAGAGAGCGGGTTGTAAATATAGATTTATGGAAAACTTTGGCTACTTTGACTGTTAGTCCAAGCGAAGGATTTATATCTATTCGGAATTCGGAACATAAAAATTTTATTGCGCTTATATTTTTTGCGGCTATATTAAAAATACTTCATGATACAATGTTCCTGTCTTTGTTTTATTATAGCGAGCCCGAAATAACAAAAAATCTTTTAACAAATCTTGCAATTGTCGGCGGGATATTTTTAGCGTTAACGGTTGTCTTTTCATTATCGCTTAAAGCAATAGCGCTAATTGGACGCGTTAAGTTACGGTTTAAGGATAACTTAGCTATATTTCTCTATTCTTTTTTCCCCTATATAATTGGCGTTATTATTCTTTTGCCGCTGGAATATATTATCTTTGGCGAGTATCTGGTTTCTCGCAATCCAACCTGGTTTAGGCTAAGCAGTTCGTTTGCTTATATGTTTACCGCTCTTGAAGGAGCCATTTTGTTATGGAACATTTTCCTGCTAATCGTAGGGATTAAGACTCAAACAAACAGCAAGTTATTTTCGGTATGCTTCGGTTTGGTATTTATTTTTATTACATATTTCGCATATTTTATAACATCAAAATATTTATTTATGTAAGAGACATATAATGGAAGAAATAAATTGTACAAGGTCGGTATTTGAAAGGGATAGGGAGGTATTTTTACATACTTTCAATAGAATCCCTTTAGAAATAGATCATGGAGAGGGAGTTTTTCTATTTGATAAAAAAGGGGATAAGTATCTTGATTTCTTTTCCGGACTTGCCGTTAATGCCTTAGGTTATGCTCATCCCAAAATAGTAGAAGCAGTTAATCGTCAGATCTCAAAATTTGCACATCTTTCAAACAGTTACATTACAGAAGTTCAGGTCGAATTTGGCGAGCTAATGCTGAAGCGCTCCGGTATGTCAAAGATATTTTTAGCAAATTCGGGGACGGAAGCTATAGAAGGGGCGTTAAAAATAATCAGAAAAAAAGAAGGTCCTGATAAAAAAATATTTTCGCTAACGGATTCTTTTCATGGCAGAACATATGGCGCGCTTACGCTTACAGCAAGGAAAAAATATAAAACTGGTTTTGAACCGTTGTTGCCGAACATTGATACAATAAATTTTAACGACGTGAACGATTTGGAAAAGAAGGCCGGCGCTAATACGGCGGCTGTTTTTTTAGAGTTTATTCAGGGGGAAGGGGGAGTGAACGAAGTTTCTGCCAGTTTTGTTAAACGATTAAAAGAACTGAAAGATCAATATGGCTTTGCCGTTGTATCCGATTCTATACAGTGTGGAATTGGCAGAACAGGAAAGCCGTTTTCTCATAATTATTTTGATATTGAACCAGATATAATTGCTACCGCAAAATCAATTGGCGGAGGGCTTCCGTTAGGGGCGTTTATGGTCTCAGAAAAATTTGCCGATGTGTTTGACGTTGGCAAGCACGGCACTACTTTTGGCGGCAATCCGGTTAGCTGCGCCGCAGGGAAAGTGGTGTTGCATGAGGTTTTTGAAAACGGTTTAATGCAATCAGTTTTTGATTTAGGACTATATCTAAAAAAAGAACTGGCTCGAATAAAAGACAGCTATCCTCAAAAAATAAAAGAAGTTAGAGGCAAAGGCTTTATGGTTGGCGTAGAGCTTAATTTTGAAGGCGGTAAGGTTGTGGAGCTGATGAGAGAGAAGAAAATTCTTGTTAATTGCACAAACGGAAATGTTATACGTTTACTGCCTCCGTTAATTTTAAATAGAGAAAATCTGGATATGTTCCTATCCGGATTTGAAGAAACAATAAAGGTTATGTGATGAATTTAAAAACAGACGTTCTAATTATTGGCAGCGGTATTGCAGGTTTATTTGCCGCTTTGAAAGTATCTGAATTTGCAGACGTAGTGCTTATTACTAAAAAAGATAAAACAGAATCAAATACAAATTATGCCCAGGGAGGAATTGCTTCGGTAATTGATCCTAGCGATTCTTACGATAAACATATTAACGATACTCTTATTGCAGGCGCAGGTTTATGTAATAAGGAATCAGTTGAAATTCTGGTAAAAGAAGGGCCGGAAAGAATTAAAGACCTTATGGCTATTGGCGTTGAGTTTACAAGGAAAAACGGAAAGCTCGATCTGGCAAGAGAAGGCGGACACTCAATGCACAGAATAGTTCACGCCGCCGACCTGACAGGCGCCGAAGTTGAAAGAGCCCTGATTGAAGCGGTTAATCAGAAAAAAAATATTAACGTTATTGAAAACTGCCTGGCTATTGATTTGCTTACTGAACATAACGTACAAAAGCTCATGGATCAGCCTCTAAATAACAGGCATTGCTGGGGCGCATATGTTATCGATCTTGCTAAAAATGAAGTTTCTAAAATAACTTCTAAAGTTACAATTTTGGCTTCGGGCGGATTAGGCCAGGTATATATGCATACTACTAATCCTAATATCGCTTCGGGAGACGGTTATGCTATGGCTTACAGAGCTGGAGCAAGAATAGGCAATATGGAGTTTATTCAGTTCCATCCGACATCGTTATACGAAAGCAAAAAAACTGATCCAAACAAACCGTCTTTTTTAATTTCGGAAGCGGTGCGCGGTTTTGGCGGTCTTTTGCGTTCTTCTGACGGCGAACAGTTTATGCAGAAGTACGATGCCAGAAAAGAGCTTGCTCCAAGAGATATTGTTGCCAGAGCAATCGATAATGAATTGAAAAAGAGAGGAGACGAATTTGTTTATTTAGACGTTACATATAAGCCTAAAAGCGATATTCTGGAACACTTCCCTAACATATATAAGCATTGCTTTGATCTGGGTATAGATATCAGCAAAGATATGATTCCGGTTGTTCCGGCTGCTCATTACGCATGCGGCGGAATTGTAGTCGATACCTCGGCTCATACGTCCCTGTGCGGTCTGTATGCCTGCGGAGAAGTCTCAATGACCGGAGTGCATGGAGCAAACCGTTTAGCGAGCAACTCGCTGCTGGAAGCCCTTGTATTTGCCGAACGCGCTTCTATAGATATTAAAAAGCATATGAAAGACTTCGACACTCCGGGGAATATACCTGACTGGAATGAAGAAGGCGCCTTATCGGCTGACGAAAACATTTTGATAACTCACAGCATACACGAAGTTAAGCAAATTATGTGGGATTACGTAGGCATCGTGCGGTCTAATTTAAGACTTGAAAGAGCCGCTACAAGAATCCATAATATCTACACTGAAACGGAAAACCTTTATAAAAAGACCAAAGTATTTGAAAAACTGCTTGAGTTGAGGAATATAGTAGCATGCTCGCATATGATAATAAAATCGGCGCAGCAGCGTAAAGAAAGCCGCGGATTGCATTATACGCTTGATTATCTATCGCGCAACGATCTTACAAAGCCCGAAAGCACAATTTTGCAAAATATTCATCCGTAAAAACAAATATACGCGTTAATTTAAGTTTTAATAATTTGAAATGGAGCCGTTTCAGCTAAAAACGGGAACGGCCTTCTATTTCGTTTTATTGAAAATCTTGATAATAAACGCTAACGCTAAATTTTAATTGCAGTTTTAAGGCAAACAGGCTGCGTTATTTAAATGCTATATTGTATGCATTCAGTAAAGCAATAGTCAAAAAATTTTTTTATTTTACAATAAACAAAAAATTAAATTTTATGAAAAAACTGAACATAATCTCAAAAATATTTTTATTCTTATCGCTTTTATTCGGAGCCTTATGGTTTGGAAGTTATCTTACAAGACTTTTGGTAACTTATCAGTTATTTGAGCCTATTGATTTTGCTTTTAAGCCGTATGTAAATCAGAATAACATAAGCGGTATTCTTACAACAATGAACCCGGCCGTCTGGCTGACTATGATTTCGTATATCCCGTTTATTATATTTTTCATTTTGTTTCTTGTTGTTGCAAAACCGGAAATGAAAAAAAACGGCTGGCTGTTTCTTAGCGCGCTTGCTGTGTTTCTTACTGCGCCGTTTGAAATTTACCTTTTAACAATCGACTATAAAATAGTTATTGAAGTTAATTCGGGAGTATTTAACAGTCAGAGAATAATAGGGTTTATTATCGAACGGTTTAAAGTGTTGGGAAGCTTCCCGGCAGTTCACTTTTTCTCTTATGTAGCTGTTATATTCTTCATTGCATTCAGACCTTTAACGCAAAAAGAAAAAAATAATGAAAATTAAAGAAAAAGAATTTGAAGAAATTATAAATGAACTGAAATCGCTTGCCGCTCAGCTTGGCGCAACGGTTCGGTTTGAAAAAGGCGATTTTAAGGGCGGGTATTGTCTGCTTAAGGATAGCAAGGTAATTGTTATTAATAAGCTTGCAAATACTCAGCGTAAGGCTATGATTTTATCTGCCGCTCTTAAAGAGCTTGGAATAGACCAAATGTATCTTACGCCTCGCCTGCGCGAAATTATAGACGAAATGCTTGAGGAAGGAAAATGAAAATTCTTGTAATTAACGGACCTAATCTTAATCTTCTTGGCGTAAGGGATAAGAACCATTACGGAGTTTTATCGCTTGAAAGTATAGAAAATGTTTTAAAAAGTGAATTCCCTGAAATTGAATTTGAATTTTACCAGTCCAATTTGGAAGGGGAACTGATAAATAAAATTCAGTCTGCCGGATCTTTATTTGCTGGACTTGTAATGAATCCAGGCGGTTACGGGCATACTTCAGTCGCTATTAAAGACGCTCTTGAGGAGTGCAAAATACCTAAAATAGAAGTCCATCTATCGCATTTGGCTAATAGAGAGGACTTCAGACAAACAATGATAACTGCAAAATCCTGCAATGGTTATATTTCCGGTTTTAAGGAAAACAGCTATTGCGCCGCAGTATATCTTCTGAAAAAATTAGCCGAGGTTAAGTAATGATTAAAGCTGTGGTTTTTGATCTTGATAATACTCTTGTAGACTTTATGAAAATGAAGAGCAACGCAATTGAAGCGGCCATTCCTGCAATGATAGACGCCGGGCTGCCGATGGATGGAACCGATTATTCTAAAGTAATTGACGAGATTTATAAGGAACAGGGGATTGAGTACCAGCAGGTGTTTGACATGCTTTTACAGCGCGTTCTTAAAAGAGTCGATAATAAGATACTTGCGGCGGGAATTGTGGCGTACAGACGCGCTCGCGAGGCTGCATTGACTCCATATCCTCACGTCTACTCTACTTTATACGAGCTTATGAAAATGGGAGTGAAATTAGGCATTGTTTCCGACGCTCCCGTAAAAGAAGCATGGCTGAGGCTGGCTTACCTGAACTTCCACAACATATTTGACGCTGTGGTCACTTTTGACGAAACAGGCGAGCGAAAACCGCATCCAAAGCCATTTTTGATGATACTTGAAAAACTTGACGTAAAACCGGAAGACGCAATTATGATAGGCGACTGGGCTGAAAGAGACATAGTAGGCGCGTCAAAAATAGGCATGAAAACCGCTTTTGCTAAATATGGCGATACTTTTAAGACTAAAATTCATAACGCAGACTATGAGCTGCACGATTGTAGCGAATTGCTGACTATTATCATTAAGGAAAACGGCTTGTAACTTTTACTTAAACTGCGGTTTAAGTAAGATATTATATGTTGCTAATTTTGAGATAATTAGTTAACTTTCATAAGAATTTAATTTAAGATTATGAAAGATCTTTCGATAAAAAAACTATATTATTCCATTAGCGAAGTCAGTAAAATTACCGAAGTAGAGCAGTATGTGCTGCGCTATTGGGAGACTGAATTCGATCTGCTAAAACCGCAGAAAAACCGCGCTGGAAACCGAATATATACCAATAAAGACATTCAGTTAATCTTAAACATAAAAAGTCTTCTACGCGATAAAAAATACACTATTGAAGGCGCCAAGAACATATTGCTGAGTCTGGAAAATGAAGACGCGGAAGCATATTTCAAGTCTCTTGAAGAGAACAATAGCGCCAATAAAGCAAAACAAGAAAACGCCGAGATAAAAAACGAAAACAATCCTATAAGAAATGATCTTAAGGAAATAAAAGAAATATTAGAGATATTAATAGAAAAATTATAAGATTTTTCGGAACGTGGCGCAGTCCGGTAGCGTACTTGAATGGGGTTCAAGGGGTCGCGGGTTCAAATCCCGCCGTTCCGACAGAAAATTTTAAGCTCGTCCAGTTAATTGGTTCGGGCTTTTTTTATATCAAATTCATTTTTATTTTTAATATAAATCTTAATTATGTCCAAGTTTCAGCTATATAGAATTTCTACAAAGGATATTCCCAATATATTATCAATTTCAAGGATAATTCTTGCTTTATCGCTGGCGTTTCTATACAGCTATAAAATTACATTTTTACTTTTGTACATGCTTGCCGGATTTACTGATTTTGCAGATGGGTATATTGCGCGCAAATACAAATTAAAATCTGACATTGGGGCAAAATTAGATTCCAGCGCCGATTTTGTATTTTTTGTAGTTGTGGCTTTTGTTCTATATTCAATTTTTACGGCTCTATTTATTAGTAATTTATTTTTAATATTAACCGTTTTCATAATAAGAATATTCAGTATTGTCGCCGGGTTTATCAAACATAAAAAGCTGATATTTATTCACACTATCGCAAACAAAATTACAGGTCTGGCTCTCTTCATTACGCCGATAGTCTTGATGTATTTTTGCAATGAAATATTTATTATTTTATTACTTGCCCTTGCAATATTTTCCGCGATTGAAGAAACGCTCATAATATTGTTTTCCTCCCAAATTGATTTAAACACAAAAAGCGTATTTGACATTAAAAATTAATATTTATAATTTAGAAAAGATGTTTATATAACCTCTCATGTTTTAACCGAGGGGACGAACGATGCGGCGGAGATTGTTTGGACGGTGAAAAAAATCAGCATTTATTATTTTCTGTTTGTCAATGTCATTAATAATTAATCGGCGTTAATTGATGTGCCTGTTTAGGCTTTCAACGATAAATATAATGTTTATTAAACGTATAATTTATCATATGCCATTTTATAAACTAAATACGATATGATATGAAAAAAAAATTTATGCTCATTGGATTTATTCTGTTTACAAATATACTATTTGGGCAAAATAAAGTTGATAGTTTAATAAAACAAGGAATCAAATGTCATGACCTTAGGCAGTATATTTCTGCAATTGATTTTTATAAAAAGGCTTTAGAAATTGAGCCCAACTCATCCAAAGCTAATTATGAAATTGCAATGACGTATATGTATACTGGGGATTATGAAAAATCTATAAAGCACAGCGATATAGTAATAAATTTAAATGATGAACATTTATTAATGGCTATTACTACAAAAGGTTCCTCTTTAGATTGCCTTGGAAGAACTGACGAATCAATTAAATTATTTAAAGAGGGAATCAAGAAATTTGGCGATAACTATCTCTTATATTATAATTTGGGATGCGATTATTATAGCAAAAAGGATTATGACAATGCGCTGGAAGCATTGCAAAATGCAATTAAAGCCAAACGGGATCATGCAAGCAGTCACTTGATGCTTGGTTATGTAATGGCAGGGTTAAATAAAAAAGTTCAAAGCCTGTTATGTCTACATTATTTCTTATTTTTAGAGCCTGGTTCTGAAAGATCAAAAACAGCATATAAGCTTCTGCAACAACAATTTCTTGGAAATGTTGAAAAGGACAAGGACAAACAGAATCACGTTAATATCTTTATGGATCCAAACCAGAAAGATAAAGAATTTGGAACTGCTGACTTATTGCTTTCAATGATGGGAGCCGCAACAACATTTGAACCCCATAAAGGTAAAACTGAGGATGAAATATTTATTGATAACACAAAATCTTTATTTCACTTTCTTGGAGAAGTAAAGAAAAAAGAAAATGTCGGGTTATGGTGGGATACTTATGTCCCGTTTTTTGCAAGTCTGGCAGAATCTGAAAATATGGAAGCATATTGTTATTATATAAGCAAATCGTCAAATGCCAAAGCCGTTGACTGGCTTAAAAATAATAGCGATAAAGTTGACAGATTTACTAAATGGATGAGAATAAATAAAATTGCAAAATAAACATTGCGCTCTTACATATTATGTTTATGCAACCTCTCAAATTTTAACAGAGGGGACGAACTATAATTTATTGAGTTATTTTAAAAATTACGTTATGAAAAAAACATTTATACTTATTGGATTCATTTTGTTTGCAAATGTATTATTTGGACAAAGTAAAGTTGATAGTTTAGTAGAAGCGGGCGTTAAACGTAATGATATTGGAGATTTTAAAGCGGCAATTAAGCTGTATGAAGAAGCCTTAAAAATCGATTCAAATTCAGCTTTGGCTAATTCAGAAATTGCAATGACATATATGTATATAAATGAATTCGAAAAGTCGATTGCGCATTGCGATATAGTAATTAATCAAAACGATCAATATCTAGTTCAGGCATATGTTACAAAGGGCTCATGCCTAGATTGTATGGGGAAAACTAAAGAATCAATTGCCGTGCTTGAAAATGGAATTGAGCAGTTTGGCAATCATTACCTCCTGTGCTATAATCTCGGATTGGATTATTATAAAATAAAGAATTATGATAAAGCGATAATAGCATTTCAGGCAGCAATAAAATCCAAACCAGATCATGCCGGCAGCCATATGGCTCTTGGGTGCGTTATGGCTGATTTAAATAAAAAAGCTCAATGCTTTTTATGTTTGAATTATTTTTTGTTATTGGAACCGAATACTCTAAGATCAAAAGCGGTTTATGACTTGATGCAACGACAATTTTTTGGAAATGTTAAAAAGAAAAAGGATGAAGCAAAGCAAGTCAATATCAATGTCGATTCAAATCATAAGAATTCAGATTTTTTAACTTTTGATTTGTTAATTTCGCTGATGGGAGCGTCGTCGTCTCTTAAAGGTCATAATGATGAAATTGAGGATAAATCATTTATTGAGTTTACTACGCTTTTCTTTAGGGCGTTAGGATATGAAAAGAAAAAAGGGAATTCAGGGTTTTGGTGGGATTTTTACGTGCCTTTTTTTTATGATTTGGTAAAAACGGAGCATATGACCACTTATTGCAATTCTATAAGAATATCTTTAAATGATGATGCCGACAACTGGATAAAAAATCATCAGGATAACCTAAAAAGCTTTATCCATTGGCTGCTTAATAGATAAGCGGCAAGAATGAGAAAGACTTTCAAAATTGAGCTGATTCATTTTTGATTTACATTAAAAATGAATATTGTGAAGCTCAAAAATATTTATAAAATTTATCAGCGTATAATTTGCAATTGTTATACAACGCCAAAATTTACTTTTTTTTAATGGTTTATCAATTTATTATGATGAAGAGTAAAGAAAGCAAGAGGCGAGTATTTTTTATACAAACTGAACTATATACGGTTAAACAAATGTTTGCAGAAAAAAAACAAACCTAAAAACTGCTATATTCGTCCATGTGATTGATTTTTTTTATTTAATGTAAAATAAATATAAGCAGATCATTGATTGAGTATATATTTTTATTAATAGCCATGTTATTGGTTTTAAATAGTCTAAATAAATAATTAAGTTGTATAAACAAAACATTAATAACATCGTTTACCTTAAAAACTGAGGAAAGAATGAAATCTATAAAACCTTCCAAATTACATTCAGGCGATACTATTGGAGTAATCTCTCCATCGTCTGCTCCAAATGATTTATCAAGAGTTGATAAAGGAGTCGCTTATCTTGAACGCTTAGGTTACCGGGTTGAAGTAGGAAAAAATGTCGGGAAAAAATGGGGCTACTTAGCCGGTTCCGACGAAGAAAGATTAGATGATCTTCATGCGATGTTTAAGAACAAAGACGTTAAGGCTATTATATGTCTTCGCGGCGGATATGGCTCTCCGCGTATTATTGATAAGATTGATTATAAATTAATTAAAAAAAATCCAAAAATATTTGTGGGCTATAGCGATATCACCGCTATACAGCTTGCTATTTATAAAAAAACAGGGTTGGTTACGTTTGCAGGCCCTATGTTAGCCGTTGATTTATGGAACGATATAAACAGATATTCCGAAGAATTCTTCTGGCGGTTATTAACTTCTACAAAAAAACTTGGACGCTTAGAATTTCCTAACGAAGCAAAGCTTGGAAAAATTACTAAGGGAAAAATGGAAGGTAAAATCCTTGGCGGCAACCTGACTCTTATTACCGCAATTATGGGCTCCGCTTTATTACCAAGCTTTAGCGATTCAGTTTTACTGCTTGAAGACGTAGATGAAAATCCTTACAGACTTGATAGAATGTTAAACCAGCTTAGGCTTGCCGGAGTTTTTGAACAGGCTAAGGGCGTTTTATTAGGCGCGTTTACAGACTGCGAAAACAAAGACCCTGAAGATCCTTCATTAACTGTCGCTGAAGTATTTAACTCTTATTTCTCTCAGTTAAAAATTCCAGTTGTATCAAATTTTCAGCATGGTCATATAAAAGAAAAAATAACGGTTCCTTACGGAATAGAAATTAAAGTTAATTCCGACAAAAATCATATAGAATATTTGGAATCGGCAGTAGAGTAAGTTTAATCCTTCTTTTTTTTTCGGCGCATTATAATGATAGTTATTGTAATAGCGCCGATTTAATTTTAAAAACAGATATTAGTCGGAAATAACAATTACTAGATACAGTTTTAAAATATATGCAATCAACAGATTTTAACGAGTTTGATTCTGTATACTGGCAGGCGCTTGAAGCGTTAGTTGAATCGAACAAAATAATTATAGACCGTCCCAAAGGAAGCGCTCATCCGCGATATCCGGCAATGATTTATCCGCTTGACTACGGCTATCTCGAAAACACAAAATCAATGGATAATAACGAAATTGATATTTGGGTGGGCGGCGAAAACAACAAGCGAATAAATGGAATCTTGTGTATAATCGATCCAATAAAAAATGATTCGGAAATAAAAATTATCTATGGCTGCAGCGAAGCTGAAAAAAGGATTGTTTATCGTTTCCATAATAATGTAATGAAGGCTTTGATGATTGAAAGAAAAGATTAATTATAAATTTATGAATGTAAAAAATCTTTCCTTAAACAAAATTTCTGCTCTTTTTGCAGAACCTATATTTTGGAAAATACCAAATATTGTGGAACCGCTGCCTGTCATTAAAGAAAACTGAGCGCCTGATTTATAAAGTTCATCTTTAATTTCTTTTAAAAGCGGATGGGCGGAAAAACATTTTTCTTCAAAATCATTTTTTACTTTACCTGCCAAACTATTTAAATCTTTTTCGTCAAAATTATTTAAATCAGATAATCTAAAATCGGGAGCTTTAGGAACAATATTTTCATAAGCCCATTTTGTAGAAATATGCACGCCTGGATTAATTATTAAAATCGGTTTTGAAATATTAAAATTAATTGGCGTTAATTCTTCTCCGCGCGAAACTGCAAAAGAGGGAAGAGGATTAAGAAAAAACGGAACGTCGGAGCCAAGTTTTAAAGCTGTTGTTTTTAATTCGGCGTTTGCAATATTTAAATTAAAAAGTTTAATGATGGCTTTTAAAGTTGCCGCAGCGTTAGAACTTCCGCCGCCTAAGCCGGCTCCCATTGGAATGTTTTTCTCCAAATTAATTTCAACATTAAACTCAGTATTGAAAATTTCTTCAAGAGCGGAAATTGCCCGCAGAATTAAATTATCCTTTTCGGAGTTGAGAAGGGAATTATTAGTAATTAATTTTTTATTAGCGCTTTTGGTAATTTGGATTTTATCGAACAAATTAATTGGGTAAAAAATGGTTTCTATATTATGAAAACCATCGCTTCGTTTGCTAACAATATTAAGGCCAAAATTTATCTTACAGGGGGAATTAATTATTATGCTTTCCATCAAGGTACTCTTTAATTAGTTTAATATGAGCCGGGGTAGAGCCGCAGCATCCGCCAATAAAAGAAGGAGATAAAGGCAGGATAGTTTTTATAATGTTAAGGTATTCCTCGGGAGTAACGCAACCTGTAATTTTGTCGTCAGAGTATGCTCCCGTACCGCAATTTAAGTATGCTCCCCAGTTGTCTTTAAATTTTAATTTGCCGCTGAGTTTTAAGAGCGCGCCCGGCTTAATGCAATTAAACGAAATAGCAAGCGGAGCATAATCTGCAATAAACTTTACAACCTCAGAAACCTTTTCTCCCGACAAGATATTTAAGTTATCGTCAAAAAAAAGACTAACTAAAAAGGGGATGTTATTTTTGCTGCAATACTTGCATATAATTGAAATCTCGTCAAAATGGCTTTGCGTTTCGTTAAGTATAAAGAAAGCGCCGCTATCCATAAGTAAATTAATATGAGTATGGTGGTTTAGGCGAAGTAATTTAGACGATATCGAACGCTCTTTTTTATAGCAATCTTCGGCAGGGGGATTTGAACCGGCAATGATGATTGGATAACCTTCGGCGGCTTTATTTGCCAAAGAAACGCTTTGCTTTATCAGTTTTTTATAGTCGTATTTACTATTATAATCTGCAAATGCAATAGGATTAGTGCGGAAAGTATTCGTAGTTATTATGTCTGCTCCCGCTTTAATATACTGCTTATGGAGCGCTATAACTTTTTCGGGAGCGCTGATGTTTGCCTGCGAGGCCCACAAGGAAGTTTGAGGAAAAGAGCTTTTGCGGAGCACGCTGCCAAGCGCTCCGTCTAAAATTAAAGGACGGCCTATTCTTTTGGCCAATGCAAACAAATTTATTGCGTTGAAAATATTCGTCATATTATGCGCCGGTTTTAGTCTGATAAAAAGATAAAACTTCGTCGATAATTTTTGTCTGGTCAATCATTTCAATACACTCAAGATTAAAAGGGCATTCTTTTTTCCAACAGGGAGAACACTCTAAGTTTTTCGGGAAGAGTTTTATTCCTCTGCCATATAGTTCTATTTCCGTCCAGCAGCTTAAACCAAACCAGGCAATAACATGTTTTTTTAGCGCGATTGCTAAATGCATCCCAAAAGAATCGCCGGTTATTACTACGTCGGCTAAATTTTCGTAACAGGCTCCTTTGCGCAATCCGTCGGATGTTGGAGTGTTTATTATAAGTCCTTCAAAATTAGAATAAATTTGTTCATTTCTACTGGCATCTTCGGGTCCGCCAAGTAAAATAATTTTAAACAAATTATATGATAAAAGCTTTTTAATAAGTTCAACATGCTGTTCGATAGTCATTTTTTTGTTCGGATAAAGATTAGAACAGCCTGTATTAAAACCAACAATAAACTCGCCCGGTTTAATACCCGTTTCCGTTTTATAATCTTCAGTAAATTTAATTTCGTCATCAGTAAAACAGAAGGTATAGTCTTCTCCTTTGTAATCAAGTTCAAGCGTTTCAGCAAGATAATCCTGTCCTGTTCTTTGGTTTACTTTAAACTTCAAATTATTATCCATGCCTAACTGAAAATTGTAATATGCTCCTGGGTTAACAGGATAAATTTTACCGTCAGAGTTTAGACCGAAGCCAAGTTTATGTTTTGCATTTAGAGAATTGAGCAGAGCGCAAGAGCTTTGTGATTTATCAACGTTGTAAACATAGTCCAACTCTATTTGTTGAAGAATTGAAATAGAATCAAAATCATATTTATAAACTTTGTCGATATACGGATTATTCATAAGTAGAGGTTCAGCTATTTTTAGGGTGATCCAATAAATTGTAGAATCCGGGAATTTTCTTTTTATAGCCGGAAGCTGAGCCGTAGTCATCAGAACGTCGCCCATAGCGTCTAAATTAATAATAAGGATTTTTGTTCCGATGGGTTTGTTATCCTTACAGCCTTTTGTTAAACAGTCATGGTCTGGATAACATGGTTTATAACCAGTAAATCTTTTACAAGAAGGGATTGGTTTCAGAGAATCCATAGTTAAATATTTCCTAAAATTATATTGTTCTTTTTAATTAAAGATTCAATTTTCAAAATTACTTTATCGATAGACAATTCTTTGAAACATTGATGCTCTTTGGGGCAGTCAAGCAGATTGCAGCAAATGCAATCGAGTTCGGATTTCAATATCCATTCGTGTTTGGCGCCGTAAGGTCCCTGTAATTTGGGGTTTGTTGGGCCGTGAAGCGCTAAAACCGGGACTCCCAATGCTGTGGCAAGGTGCATAGGGCCGCTATCGTTAGCTATCACAAAATTGCACTTATTCATCAATGCGCCCATCTGTCCAACAGTAGTATGGGGAGCCATGATACATTTATTATTTGTCAGCTTTTGTATTTCGAAGGCCTCATCCTTATCGCCAGGTCCCCAGACGACAAGTATTTTTGCGTTAAATTTTTCTATAACGGCATTAACTATATTAGCAAATACTATCGGGTCGCATTTTTTAGAAGGCCATCCGCCGCTTGGGCTTATTCCAGCCACTAAATTTGAGTCATTTAATTCTGTTTTAAAAAAATTATCTGCAAATTCTACGTCTTCGGGCTGTTGAGCTATGCAAAGATTAGCGCTTGAATGGCTTAATCCAATTTCTTTTAATAGCTCAAGGTGCAAATCCGCTTCGTGAAATTTATCGCGCGCTAAGGGCCCGTGCAGATTGTAAGCGTAAGCTCTGCCTTTATAAGGGAAGCCCGCTCTATATTTTGCAAAACTTAAAAAAGTTATTAAAGCAGTTCTTGGGTTTGAGTATAAATCGATCACTAAATCATATTTGCCGTTCATAACTTTAGTAATGCACGCCAAAGCGCCAAATGACGACTTTTTATCAAACAGAATTATTTTATTTAAGTATGGATTGCCTTTAAGTATGCTTCCGCCAGGAGGCTCGGTTAAAAAATCAATTTTAGAATTTGGGAAATCTTTTTTAAGATTCTCAAAAACCACTGTAGACAACACTACGTCGCCAATTCCTTTAAGCTTAATACAGAGTATTCGTTTTATATTTGATTTTTCTATCGTCATTATCAGAATATTAACTTTGAATTTAATTGTCTACAAATCTAAAGAATCCTTTTATAATCTCAAATTTTTATTAACTTTAATAGTATAAAATATTTTATTACTCCATTAAATTAAGAACAAAAATCGTTTTACAGATGCATACAGTATTAGAATTAATTAATCTATCTACAGATTATCTAACAAAAAAGGAAATTGAATCCCCAAGGTTAAATGCAGAGCTTTTACTTGCCGGAATATTGAACTGCAAAAGGCTTGAACTCTATCTGATGTTTGATAAGCCTCTTGGCGAAGAAGAAGTTGTAAAATACAGAGAATATCTAAAGCGCCGAGGCGCTTATGAACCGCTTCAATATATAATTGGCGACGTTGAATTTTACGGTTTAACTTTTAATGTGAATCCTTCAGTTCTGATTCCTCGGCAGGAGACTGAAATACTTATAGAAACGCTGATTGAAAAAACAGGCAAAGAAACAGTTTGTAATATATTGGATATTGGAACAGGGAGCGGCATTATAGCTATATCTTTGGCAAAACATTTAATTAATTCGACTTTAACAGCCGTCGATATTTCTGGCGAAGCGATAAAAACTGCGGAAGAAAATTCGGTCTTGAATAATGTTGAAGCAAAAATTAAATTTATAGAAAAGGATATTTTAAACGGCAGTTTTGAAGAGGCGGATAAATTTGACGTTGTCGTTTCAAATCCGCCGTATATTTCCGAAAAGGATTATTCGGAATTGCAAAAAGAAATTACCGGCTTTGAACCTAAAATAGCTCTAACTGATTTTGAAGACGGATATAGATTTTATAAAGCCATAACCCAAAAAGCCAAAGACCTGTTGCAACCAGGCGGAGTTCTTGCGTATGAAATTGGGTTGGGACAAGCAGAGGAAGTGAAAAAAATAATGGAACAATCCGGATATAAAAATATCCTGATAAAAAAAGATTACCTTGATATTGAACGCGTTATTATGGGAGAGAATAATTGAGAGCTTTAGTTCAGAGAGTATCGTCAGGCAGCGTAACGGTCGAAAAGGAAAATTATTCTGAATCAATCGGCAAAGGGATGGTAATACTTCTTGGCGTTAAAGAAGGCGATACTGAAAACGATATGATATTTGTGGCCGATAAATGCTGCAACCTTAGAATATTTGAAGACGCCGCGGAAAAAATGAATTTATCAATTAGCGATATTGACGGCGAAATACTGTTAGTTTCGCAATTTACTTTGTATGGCGAAACAGCAAAAGGGAACCGGCCAAGCTTTACTATGGCGGCAAAACCTGAATATGCCAATGATTTGTATGAAAAGTTTATTGCGCGGATAAAATCTAATCTTGGCGAACAAAAAATAAAAACAGGAATATTCGGCGCGATGATGGAAGTTAAAATAATAAACGACGGACCAGTTACTCTGATAGTCGAATCTAAATAAATAAGAAGCGAATTATGAATAAATTTTTAATGATCTTTGTTGACGGGGTTGGTATTGGCAAGAAAGATTATGAATTTAATCCTTTCTTTAAATACGGCTTCAAAACTTTTCAAAATATTTTTGGCGATATCCCTCATCTAGGCGCTCGGGAGCTTGTTAAAGACGGTCTGTTCCTATTTCCTTCAGACGCTAATCTTGGCGTAGAAGGGCTGCCGCAGAGCGGAACGGGGCAAACGTCAATTTTTGGCGGAGTAAATGCGCCAAAGTTTATAGGCAAACATTTTGGCCCTTATCCATATTCTTCATTAATTCCGGTTGTGGAAACCGAAAATATTTTCAGACACTTTAAGCAGCGCGATCGTAATTTTTGCTTTGCTAACGCATATCCGAATGTCTTTTTTGAATATATAGCTTCAGGCAAACAAAGATTAAGCGTCACTACAATGAGCCTTCATCTTAATGATATCAGGCTGAATACTGTTGAAGACGTTATTGCAGGCAAGGCCTTAACAGCCGATATTACTAATGAAAGATGGAACGATAAACTTGGTTATGATCTTCCGGTAATTACGCCTAAAGAAGGAGCTGAGAGGCTATTAAAGATTGCTGAAGAAAATGAATTTACATGCTTTGAGTATTTTATGACCGATCATCTTGGACATTGGCGAAATAAGGATGAATTTGACTATACTTTTAAAGTGATAGACGAATTTTTATATAATGTAATTACCCTGCTTGATAAAGAAAACATGACGCTGCTTATTTGTTCCGATCACGGCAACCTTGAGGATCTTTCCGTTAAAATGCATACGCGTAATCCGGCGTTGACAATAGCAGCCGGGAAATATGGAGAGTATTTATACCATTCCATAAAAGACCTTTCTGATATTAAAAACTCAGTTATTGAAATATTGGGTTGAGGAAGTACCCCGCAATATGGTTTGCGTTGTTCTTCATATTGGGCATTATCATTCAAAAACGATTTTCGTTTGACGTAATCGTTTTAGTTATTCCAGCCGCAGTCTGCGCGCTTATTCTGCTGCTATTAATAAAGAAAGAGAATTTATTAATAATAAAAACAATTCTTGCCGTTACAATAATTACAATTATTGGCTCGCTATATTTCAAAGTTTATAATATTAATCGCGTATCATATCCATTTAATCAGGTAAAGCTGAAAAGCGTCGAAGCGTTTGGGAGCGTTTCGGAGATGGAATTATTCAGGGAGTATGAAATCAGATTTAAATTAAAAACTGATTCGATAAAGATTGAGCAAAAACGTTATAACGGCAGCTTGACGCTGCTATGCCGATTGCGAGATCAGAATACGAAAAAACTTGATTCTCTTTATGATATAATAGCAAATGGCAATAAAATTACAGTTTCGGGAACAATCTCCAAAGGGAGAGAGCAAAGAAATCCTTATGAATTTGATTATCAAAAGTATCTTGAAAATTATGGAATTACCGGACTAATAACAGTATATGATTCAAAGGACGTAAAAATACTTGACCAATCGACAAACCATTTTGAACAGTTTATTTTTAATATTCGCCGTAAACTTGACGAGAAAATAAAAGAACTCCATAATCCGCAAACTGCCGCGTTATTAAAAGGGCTGCTTATTGGCGACAGAAGCGATATTACAGACGATGTAAATACAGATTTTATTAACTCAGGCGTAATGCATATACTCGCTATATCTGGTCAGCATGTTGTTTATATACTAATAATATTTGTTCTGATATTTGGCCGGTTTAACGTCTATGTGCGTTCGTTTTTTACGGCTTTAGGAGTATTGCTGTTTTTATTTATATCAGGCGCGTCTCCTTCGGTTTTTAGAGCTGTCTTAATGGCGTTAATAGTTATTACTGGTTATATTACAAACAGAAGCGTTGACGGATTTAACGCAATAGCCGTATCGGCATTGATATTATTACTGATTGAACCAAATGATTTATTTGATCCGGGTTTTCAGCTTTCTTATTCCGCCGTTTTAGGATTGCTTACATTCGGGCGTTATTTTACAAATAAAATTAATTCATTTAAGGTTAAAGGAATACTAAAAGCTCTTTTGCTGCTGATATTTGTTTCGTTTGCGGCTCAGATTGGCACGCTGCCTTATACTTTGTTTTATTTTGGCAAGTTATCAGTAGTAGGTTTGCTTGCAAATATAATAATTGTGCCCGTATCAGGAATTATAATAGTTATTGGCGCAGTATCGTTATTTGTTAGTCCCTTTTCTTTCTGGTGCGCAAAACTATATGCAGTTGTAAATGATATATTGTGCTATTATACTTTGCAATTAGTAAAACTGATGGGAGAATGGCGCTATGCGTATGTCGCTATTAATCAGTTTACGCTTTTCGATTTTATAATCGCTAATTTGTTTTTAATCATTCTGGTTTTATATTTCAATAGATTTCAAAACAGAAAGGCTAAAATTACTTTTGTAGCGTTAATCTTTGCAAATATTTTTTTGTTTGCATCTTTGGATAAAACCGAGTTATTGCCGCAAAACAAATTAGGAATAATAATGATTGACGTGGGGCAAGGGGACGCTTTTCTTGTGAAATTTCCAAATGGTAAAACTGCACTAATAGACGCAGGCGACGCAAACGCGTATTTTGATAATGGAGAAAAAGTAATCCTTCCGCTTTTGGAAAGACTTGGCGTTTCAAAAATTGATTACGGTTTTATTTCTCATTTGGATTCAGACCACTCCGGGGGCTTTGTTTCGTTGATAAAGCATAATAAAATAGGCGAAGTTTATAAACCCACTGGAGACGTTAAATCTTTCCGCGATACGCAATATGAAAAATATTTAAACCAGCATAATGTAAAATTTACATATTATGATAAAAACATAATAAGAATTGGAAATGTAAATATCTATTTCTTAAATAATAATAACGACGCTTATTATAAATCGCTTTCCAGCAACGATTTAAGCGGAGTACTGATGATAAAATACGGGCAAAAATCGTTTTTGTTTACTGGAGATATCGAGAAGAAAGAAGAACATTATTTAGCGGTTAAATACGGCTCGTTTTTAAAATCCGATTTGCTAAAAGCTCCTCATCATGGCAGCAAAACAAGCAGCTCGTTTGAGTTCCTGAAATATGTAAAACCTGAATATGCCTTAATTAGCGACGGTATACAGAATAAATTCGGGCATCCGCACGATATAACTATTCAAAAGCTAAAATACTTTTCAACTAAAATTTTCAGAACAGATTTGATGGGCGCGGTAATCCTAAATTCTGACGGCTATAATATTAATCGTGTTAATTGGCAGTAAAAAGATGCTGTTGATATTTATTTACATTGATAGTTCAAACTCATTTCTCTAAATTAAATAGATATATTAAAGCAATAAAAACACTTTACCCATGAAAAAGATATTACCTTTTCTACTGATTATTATATTCTTAACCGGTTGTACTAAAAAAACTGAACAGGAATATATAAAGTTAGCGGAGCAAAATTTAAAAAATAATAATATTCCGGAAGCAATAAAAGCTTATGAAGATTTATTAGCGGATCATCCGGAAAGCATAACTGTTCCTAAAGTTTTGTTTGAACTTGGTAAAATTTATCAAAGCAAGGCGGATAAAAAAATTACTGAAAAGGAATCGCTTGATAAAGCGATAGCTTATTTTACGCAGCTTGAAAAAAAATACCCGCAAAGCTATGAAGCTCCTTATGGTTATTTTATGATTGGATTTATCCAGTCCAACGAGTTTAGAGATTATCAGGAAGCTACAAAAACATATAAATCGTTTTTAGAAAAATATCCAAACCATGCAATGAGCCAGGCTGCAAGAGACGAAATTGACAATATGGGATTAACTCCAGAGCAGGTTTTAGAAAAGAAAATTGGCGGTAATGAATAATGCCTAATGTAGACTCAGATTATAAAAAGTACTTAGACCCGGCGATACTCTCTAAGTTAAACTCGTTAGAGCTTCGCGCGCGCCTTGTAGTAGAGGGATTTATGGTCGGATTGCATAAAAGTCCTTACCATGGGTTCAGCGTTGAGTTTACAGAACACCGGCCTTATATGCAGGGGGACGATTTTAAGAATATAGACTGGAAGGCTTACGGTAAAACGGAAAAATTCTATATTAAGCAATATGAAGAAGAAACTAATCTAAAAAGCTATATACTGCTCGATACTTCTAAATCGATGACATATGCGTCGGCAGGGAATATATCAAAATTGGAATATGCTACGACGCTATCGGCAAGTCTTGCCTATCTTATGGTAAAGCAACAGGACGCGGTAGGGATGGCTTTATACAGCGATAAAATAGATAAGCTGTTTCCTCCAAAAGCAAATAAAAATTATTTAATAGAAATTCTTAAAAGCTTAGCTACTTTAACTCCATCGCAAATAACAAACACCGCTAATTGTTTGCATGAAATAGCGGAAAAAGTAAAAAGAAGAGGGCTTGTAATAATCGTATCAGATTTTTTTGACGACATTAATTCAATTCTTTCTTCGCTAAAACACTTTCGTTATAAAAAGAATGAAGTAATTGTATTCCAGATATTGGATCCGCTCGAAGTTTCTTTTTCATTTGGCAAAGACGCTATATTTAAAGATATTGAACTTGGCGACGAAATTACTACCCAGCCTTTCCAGATTCAAAAGGCTTATAAAGAATCTATGCAGGAATTTATAAATAAGATAAAATCAGAATGCCTGTCCTCCGGTATAGAATATAATCTGTTAGAAACTTCGCAACCATTGGACAAGGCTCTTTTAAGCTACATAAGAAAAAGAAACATGCTTTTTTAGAACAGGCTTTTAATCTTGTTAAAATACTCTTCTGATAATTTTTCAGCGACTGCCTGATCTTTTGCTTCAGTGACAATTCTGATAATTGGTTCTGTATTCGATTTTCTGAAATGAACCCAATGATCTTCAAAATCTACCTTAAGACCGTCTATCGTATTAATCTTTTCATTCTTGAATTCTTCTGCTAATTTGCGCAATACTTCGTCCGGCTGGATTCCGTTCAGGTTTGCTTTCTTTTTTGCAATATAATAGCGGGGAATTTCGTTTTTCAGTTCAGAAATGGTTCCGCCAAACTCTAGCAGGTGCTGGAGCGTAATAGCAATACCAACAAGCGCGTCGCGACCATAATGTAATTCAGGGAAGATAACGCCGCCGCTTCCTTCTCCGCCGATTATGGCTGAAACTTCTTTCATCTTTTTAACTACATTGGCTTCGCCCACAGCCGAGCGGAAAACCTCGCAGCCGTATTGTTTTGCAATATCGTCTACTGCGCGCGTAGTTGAAAGATTAACGACTACGTTTCCTTTTTCTTTAGATAAAATAAAACGAACAGCCTGGGCGATTGTATTTTCTTCGCCAAACGGTTCGCCTTTATCGGTAATAAGCACTAAACGGTCGACGTCAGGATCAACTACAATTCCAAGATCGACGTTCGATTCCTTAACAAGTTTCATAGTTTCCGTTAAGTTTTCAGGAATTGGTTCAGGTAATCTGGGGAAAATTCCTGTTTTTTCGCAATTTAGCTGTATAATTTCGCAGCCAAAATCTTTTAGCAGTTCTGGGATAATATAAGCTCCCGCGCCATTAACGCAATCAGCTACTACTTTAAATTTTCTTTTCCTGATGGCTTCTTTGTCAATATATTTCAAATTTAAAGCGTCTTCTTTGTGGCGTTTTAATCCTTCCGGATAATCTTTAGACTTTCCAATTTTATCCCAGCTTACAAAAACATTTTTAGGCGCGTCAAGAAGCGCAATCATTTTTTTGTTCTGATCCGGATCAAGAAATTCGCCAGTAGAGCTTGTTAGTTTTAAAGCGTTCCATTCATTTGGGTTATGGCTTGCAGAAATAGCAATTCCGCCAGCCGCTTTTAAAGTTTTAACCGTATATTGTATA
>WSSedL1CaDRAFT_10000627_pt1 | contig 24006 bp, 18 predicted proteins | sample WetSurSL1Cattail_FD_9464 | JGI IMG/M metagenome (IMG submission 9464)
CGTGGTGAGAGTGGAATTGATGGTTGTGATTTCACCTGAGTTTGTATCCACGCCATTCTGTGCGGTATCCGCCAGTACTTTGAGTTTTGCTGTAATTGCCTGTACCAATGTATTTCTGGCAGCGTAATAATCCGCAAACTTTTGCCGGTACTCGGTGCCGCTGATATTAGTTGTTTGGTTCAAATGATCTACATCCAGCCAAACTGGAATACCAGCCGTGTAGAATGCCCCATCGTTCAGATAATTGGACAAAAGCTGAAATGCGTTATTATAAGGAACAAGTTCTTCGGCAATTTCTAGCGCCACAGCTTGTGTTGTCAGTGAACTTTTTTCATTAGAAAATGCGCTCCATTCCCGCAGGGCTGTGCGCTTTTCGACCGGCGTAAGTTTATCGTCGTTATTCAGGTCAACAGCGATTCCTGCTGCCGCATCGATCTTTTGGCTGGTAACCACAATTTCCTGCTGGATGCTCTCCAACTTCTGAGAGGCGGAGTTAATAGAGTTTACCACGGATATGCGCTTTTCTCCGATTGTCAGCATTTCATAACGGTCAGTCAGGCAATTGTACGAAACTGCACAAACCCGGAGTTTTACGTTGATGTCAAAAGGGGAATACTCAACGGTCACATCGTCGCCCAAACCCACGGTCAGCAGAGATTTATATTTTTCATACTGTTTGATATCTTTCCAGTCTACAAAGTTTACGGAAAGTGATAGCTTCGGAATGTCTGCTCCTGCAAGGTATCGGTCACTTACATACAGCCGCATAGACGTGAAACAGGAATCCTCCGTCGGATACGGAATTCCGCCATCAATTTCTTCTCCGACTTTAAAACTGGTATCCTCCACCGAGATAATTGGGAAGGGGTAATCGTTGATATATAGACTATCGATGTATTTTTCAGGCAAACGCAGGAGCTGATTGTTTTCGGTCGCAGTAGGCATAATTCGCGTAACTACTCCGGTGCTGTTCTCATTGAACTCCAAACCGGCCAGATTTTTTCCATAGGCAATCCTCACTCCGTTATCCGCACCCAAACGGGTATGGATTGCAATACTGAAATTGTCTCTGACGATCTCGCCGCCCCAGCGGTTGATGAAAGATTCGTCGGTGTCACCCAAAAAAGCCTGAACCGGTGATTTCCGAATGTAGTATGCTGTGGAGGTGTGCATGATGTCGCTGGAAAAAGTAAAAGGTGTCAGGTACTGGCAGCCGCTTAAAATCTGCTGTCCGGCTTCCAATCCGGCTTTATCTGTCGGTCTTACATCTTCCACAAGGTTCGCCAGCAGATCATAGAAGATGTGCCGGGCGCTCACCTTGATCGTACCGTCAGCTGCGTTTTTTACTACCCGGTAGATGCGAAAAGATTGAATATCCCGGTGTGTTGGTGCGTGGATGATATTGTTTTTCTGTAATCGCTTCCACTTGCCGAATGCATCAATCTGATGCACAAGTTCCAGTTCAAACGTGCCGTTGATTTCTTCTGTAACAACACAAGAGCTTGGGGCAATTGCCCCCAGCCCGTCGTTATCAAATTGCTGTACTTTCGAGTCATAAACCAGTACTGCCATTACAGCCACCGCCAATTCGGAGTAACTTCAAGAGATGTGATCTTCTCCGAAAATGAGATCGTATTTTCTCCCGGCTGAAAAAGTGGAAATACTCCGGTCTTGGTTGCATTTTTGTTGATCAGCTCTGCTCCGGTATCCTTGTAAGTTTCTTGAATTTCGGAGTTGAGAATTACATGCTCATCAATGTCACTGAAAAACACACTGTTTCCATTTATAATCAGACTACCTGTGCCAGAGCCATTTACCTTTATAATAGGAAGAGAAGCCATTGACCCTAGATTGGTAAGGGAATATCCGGAGCCGTCCGTTACGGAAATCGACGCATTTTCCGTTGCATATTGAAACGGCTGGCAGTTGAACACAATGATAAAATGCGAGGTGATCTTCAAAACCACCTCGAAATCAATGCTGTTTACCACCTGTGCGATATACTTTCGCTCAGGTTGATAACTGAATATAAGATCGCTTTCTCCGGCATTCAGGAGCCAGCTTTTAATGTTGCTAATCTTCGAATATGGATCGCCGATCAACGAACATTCCACAGAAATTGTGATGCCTTCATAGGTTTCCTCATCCCGCCGAAGCATGGAATCTCTGCCGGGTACTTCAATATACGATACATGGCGCTTGGGTGACGGAAGATTCGGGCGCTTTTCAATATAGATGCCAAAATTCTGAAAGCTGTCTTTTCCATTAAATATGAAACTCAGCATCATGCTCCTCCTGTCGCCAAAGCTGCTCGCTGCCGGTAAAATTCAAATTCGTAGGCAAGCCGCTCAATATCTTTTTCCGTATTATTCACGAAGTTCTCAATATGCAGTGTAAAACCGCCAACGCCGATTCCGTTCCCCTTGGCAGCACCGCCGAGTGCATTTGCGTTTACGCTGGTATTCAAATCAAAATTAGTCGGAATAGCGGCTTGAATATCTACGGATACCTGATCCATAGCTTTGCTGAAACCAACTCCCAAGCCCTGTGCCATATATCCCCCGATTCCTGCAAACACGGTTGACGGCGAATGGATACCGAGCATTCCCTTTACGCTGTCGACGATACCACCAAAGAAATCAGTGACTTTGCTTTGAATCCATGACCCCATGCTTTTGACGCCTTCCCATAGGCCGGTGACGATATTCACCCCGATTTGATTGATTGCTGACATAGACTTTCCAATACCATTCACAATAGCCGATATGATCTGCGGCAATTTTGAAATAAGCTGGGGCAGCGCGCGTATCAACCCCGCTGCCAATTCCACAACAATCCTAATTCCAAGCTCAATAATGAGCGGCAGGTTATTTACAATGAAATTTACAATGGAGTCGACGATTTTCGGCAGCGCGTCAATAAGTCGGGGCAATGCATTTATTAATCCTTTTGCTAAACCTTCAATAATCTTAAAGGCCGCGGCAAGCACTTTGTCCATATTATTGATCAGTGTGTTGACGATGAGAATCACCGCATCCACAATTGCCGGAATAAGTTTCGGAAGCGCATCACCAATTCCAACCGCAAGCGCGACAATCATTTGGAGAGCGCCCTGAACCAGCGCGGGAAGATTTGCGATAATCCCGTCCAACAGCGCCATCACCAATTGCAAGGCTCCTGCTGTGATCTGCGGCAACGAGGCAATCAGCGCTTGGAGCAGCGTCATCACAATTTGCACAGCCGAATCAATAATAACCGGCAGATTTGTAATAATCGCCCCACCAATGGAAGTGACGACGTCAAGTCCGACTTGCACAAGATTCGGCAATTCTTTCACCAGCATGTTTGCGAGATTTCCGACGGTATCACCGATCACTTTCGATATTTCATTCCAGTCGCCGCCTGCATCGGACAGTCCTTTGGTAAAGCTTCCAAGCAGTGACACACCCCGATCAGCAAACACTTGAAGTTCCGGGAGCAGTACAGTACCCAGCATGTTTTTGGCAGCTCCTGCACCGGATTTTATCCGCTGAACGCTGTCGTCAAATTTGCCAAGCGCATTGAGGGAATCATCAGACATAACCGCGCCCATCTTTTTAGCTTCATCTGTAAGCTGTGCAATTCCAGCGCTGCCCTTTTCAATCAGCGGATTCAGGTCTTGCGCGGATTTTCCGAATATTTTCATAGATAGCGCGTCACGTTCGGTTGTATCCTTGACTTTTCCCAGCGCGTCAATGGTCGCCCAATATACGTTCTCGCTGTTTTTCATGTGTCCATTGGAATCCTGTACCGAAACGCCCAGCTTTTTATATGCTTCCGTCATATCTTTTGAGCCGCCTGCCGCCGAGGACATAGAACGGATTTGCTTCGCCATACTGCCGGTAAGTGTTTCAAGAGGAGTATCTACCAGCTCGGCAGCATATTTGTAAGCTTGTAGGCTTTCCGTGCTCATGTGCGTTTGCGAAGCTGTCGTCAGGATTTCATCCGCATAGGATGCAGAATTCACGGACGCTTGCACTAAAGATTTCCCCGCGCCCACAGCCGCTGCTCCAATTCCAGCCAAAGCCGCACCCATTGCAACGCCAACACCTTTAAGCATGCCGCCCAGTTTTTCAAATTTGCCCCCGGCATCATCGGTTTTTTCCGCAGCATTACGAATTTCATCACCAAACTGATTCGCTTGCTTTTCTGTGCTGTTGAACTCTTTTCCGGCTCCATCAAGGGCTGAATTGTTTTGGTGAAGTTCTTTTTCCATCCCATTCAACTGCGCCTTGGCATTGTTGAGCTGTATTGCCCACGATTGTGTGCGTTTGTCGTTCTCGCCAAAGGAAGTGGAAGCATTCTGCAGCGCTTTTTCCAATGTGCTGATTTTATCCTTTTGGGTGTCAATTTCTTTATTCAGTACAGAATTCCTCGCGGTAACTGCCTGAACCGATTTATCCTGCTTGTCGAACTGCGAAGAAACCAAGTTCATTTCGCTGCCTAGCACTTTAAAGCTCTGATTAATATCTCTCAAGGAATCTTTAAAGCTCTTTTCACCCTCAATACCGATTTCGAAGCCGAAGTCTGCCATTTTCCACCACCTCCTTAAATCCCTGCGGGGATAATATCGTCAATGAACATTTCACGTTTCGGCTTTGCTATGCCGCTATACTGTTTGTGGATTTCCCATTGATCGAGCAATTCGCCAACAGGAAGCAGCCACACATCCGCTTCCTGCCTGTGTAGCTGCGTTACTCCGTAATATAAAAGTCGGGCAAACAATTCTTCATTGCTTACCCGACTGCTACGTTTTTTTCTTCAGATTCCTCGCTTTCAACATAGCGCTTTGTACCTTTGAGCATAGCTTCCATAATTGCTTCTTTATATGTAGCCAAATCCAGCGGGGAAGTTAAAAGTTCAACCGCTTCCTCCGTAAGCAAATGCACCGGCATCCTGCAGTTTTGTCATTGCGCCGTTAATGAGATACAAATTGCCGCCGAGTTCTTCTGGAATACGGTTGAGATTTTCAAGCTCCCTGATATCGTTTGTGGACAGCCAGCCATTTTGTCTACCAGTGGCATAGCCATTCATGCGGCTGGCATAATCTCCGCGAAGTAATCCGTCCACGTTGAATTTAACGAAATACGTCCTCTTTTCCGATGGCAGAATCAATGATTTCTGGATGGCCTGTTCCCACCGCACTACCCAAGGATCAAGTGTATATTTGACAAACTCCAGCGACTGCTGCTCTATATTAGAAAAGCTGGATTTTTCAAGATCGCCGACCATGTGTGGCGGGATACGGAAGATTCGTGCGATTTCATTGATTTGGAATTTCCTTGTTTCCAAGAATTGCGCCTGCTCCGGCGGAATTCCGATACTTTGAAACTTCATACCCTCTTCCAAAACTGCAACCCTATGTGCATTTTCGCTGCCCTGATAGACCGCATTCCAGCTTTCACGAACTCTCGCTGGATCTTTGACCACACCGGGATGTTCCAAAACGCCACCCGGATTCGCACCGTTGGCAAAGAACTTTGCGTCGTATTCCTCGCAGGCGATTGCCATGCCAATTGCATTTTTTGCCATAGCGATGGGCGAATAACCCAACAAACCGTCAAAACCAAGACCGGGAATGTGCAGAATTTCTTCGTTGCGAAGAATTACTGTACCTGTATCAGTTCTATATTCGTAATAAAGTTTTCCAGCAGAGGTTCGATCAACCGTCATCCTGTCCGGCAACAGAGGATAGAGTGCTAAAGCGTTTCCTCTGCCGTCCCGAATAATCTGCGCGTAGGCGTTTCCCCATAATAAAAGATGACTCATCAGTGTTTCTCGAAACACAAATGAAGTCATCTCGGGATTTGGCTCGTCATGGAGCAGATAATATAACTGATGGTCGATTGCTTTCTCTTTCCCGCCGTCCGGCTTGTATTGGTAGGTGTGAAGCGGCAGCCCCGCGATAGCCTCCGATAGAATTCTCACGCAGGAGTACACCGCTGTGGTTTGCATGGCACTGCGTTCATTGACGCTTTTTCCGCTTGTGGTACCGCCAAAGAAAAAGCTGTAAGTACTGCCAGGCATGGTGTTTTTGGGTTTGTCGCGGGAGTGGAATAGGCCGGTAAAGAGACGCATATATAGATTCCTCCTTATGTTTTTAACGATTAAAATAAAAATAATGCTCGATTAATAATGGAATTAGTAGTAAAATAAATATATATAAATTTTAATATTTCTTTTACTTAATCGAGGAGAACCATTTATGGCTAAGAATTATACATTGTTTTTAGATGAAAGTGAAACGCATGATGCTCAGAAACATTATTTTTGTATAGCAGGAGTAATTATTGCTGATGACGATTATTCTTCTGTACAAAACAATGTTGATGCATTGAAAAGAACTATTTGGAATGATCTGGCTTCTCCTGAAAATGTGATTCTTCATCAAATGCGTATTTCTGAAGCGGAAAAGGGACGTCTTGATACAAGGGCCTATCCAGAATATAATCGTTTCAGATCTAAATCTAATCGACAAAAATTTTACGATGAATTCAAGAAAATCTTTGTTAATAATTCCATTACATTAGTCGGAGGTAGCCTTTACACTGAGGATTTAATGACATTCTATGCGTGTAATTCATCAGGACATAATACCAACATAACCGATAAATATTTGGTATGCCTTCAACTCCTTTTAGAAAATTACTGTCACTTTCTCTGTACAAATAACGGACTAGGTAAAATCATTTATGAAACAAGGGAAACAAAAGGTGACGAGCAGTTGCGAAATCGTTTTTATCACATAAAGTTAATGGGTTCTATGTTTATTGATAGAACTACAATGGATAAACGATTGCTGGGCATAGATTTTGTATCTAAAGATTCAAACAATATTGGCTTACAAATTGCAGACTTTATTCCTAATGCTTTCGCCCGAGACCATGCAGGTTTTGCTCGACAAAAACCTAATATTTTCAGCACATTAGCTTATCATCGCTATGACGGAAATGTTGGAAAACAAGAACGCTTTGGCGTTAAATACATGCCGTAGAATTATTGAGACAACCTTAGAATTATTTACTAAGTATATTGACAAGCTGCGCTGCATATAGTAATATATGTATAGGGATTGGGAGATTCCGCGATTTTGTAGTGTAAATTACATTCCGCGCGGGGCAGTCACAAGCTGTATATGTAAGGTAAAGCATATAATCGTAATCGAACCCTATATCAAAAGAGTCACCGTGTAAGGTGGCTCTTTTGTGTTATTTGGACCTAAATTTTCACATTATCTTTAAAGAATTAATAATCCACGTTTATTATAAACACTTTCACTGTTGTCATTCCCGCACCGGATTGCCCGGTCGAGCGCCATAATGGTAGCAACCGCACCGTCGATCTTCTCAGTGGATTTTTCTTTGTCTGGCTTGATATTCCCAGCTGGATCGGTGCGGATGAAAATGTTATCCATCATCCATCGCAACACCGGGTGACCGCTGTGCGCCAGTTTCTGTTCCAAGGTCAGCTTCATCAGTTCTTTCGTCGGTGGCGACATATCTTTAAAACCTTGACCAAACGGAACCACGGTGAAGCCGAGATTCTCGAGATTCTGCGTCATCTGTACCGCGCCCCAGCGGTCAAAGGCAATCTCTCGGATATTATACTTTGTACCAAGCTCCTCAATAAAGCTTTCGATAAATCCATAGTGGACAACATTACCCTCAGTGGTTTTCAAGAAACCTTGTTGTTTCCAAAGGTCATAGTTCACATGGTCGCGGCGAACACGCAAATCAAGGTTATCCTCCGGTATCCAAAAATACGGAAGAATGCTGTATTTATCGTTCTCGTCCTCCGGCGGGAATACCAACACAAAAGCGGTAATATCGGTGGTACTGGAAAGATCAAGCCCGCCATAACAAACCCGACCTTCAAGCTGTTTCGTGTCAACTACGAAAGAGCATTTGTCCCATTTCTCCATCGGCATCCACCGGATCGCCTGCTTAACCCATTGATTCAGGCGAAGCTGTCGAAAGCTATTTTCCTCGGCGGGATTTTCTTTCGCGCTCTCGCAGGCAGCTTTTACCTTGTCAATTCCTACTGTGATACCAAGCGACGGATTGGCTTTTTCCCAGATTTTCGGGTCAGTCCAATCGTCTTTTTCATCGGCTCCGTAAATGACAGGGTAAAAGGTTGGGTCGTGTTTGCGGCCCTCGATGATATCCTTTGCCTTTTGATGCACTTCCCAGCAGATGGAGTTGGTATTGTCGCCCGCAGTCGTAATCAGAAAATACAACGGCTGCATGCGGGCATCGCCGGAACCGCGCAGCATAACGTCATAGAGCTTACGATTGGGCTGTGCATGAAGTTCATCGAATACCACACCGTGAATATTCAGACCGTGCTTGGTATAGGCTTCTGCGGATAGTACTTGGTAAAAGCTGTTGGTAGGAATATATACAAGTCGCTTTAGGGAAGCAAGTATCTTCACGCGCTTGGCAAGTGCTGGACATTGTTTGACCATTTCCGAAGCTACATCAAAAACAATAGATGCCTGCTGTCGGTCGGCTGCGCAGCCGTATACTTCGGCACCTTCCTCATGGTCGGCGCAGGTAAGAAGCAGCGCCACAGCAGCGGCGAGTTCGGATTTTCCCATTTTCTTTGGAATCTCCACATAGGCATTGGTGAACTGCCGATAACCGTTTGGCTTGAGAATACCGAATACATCGCGGATAATCTGCTCCTGCCAGTCGATAAGTTCAAAATTTTTACCGGCCCATGTGCCCTTGGTGTGCGTCAGGCACTCAATAAAGCCTACCGCGTAGTCGGCGGCATCTTTGCTGTAAACTGAATCCTTCGCCTTAAAATTGGTGGGGATATACTTTTTCAGTTTGCGTATAATTGCCGCCTCCTCTCAGCAGACATGAGAAAAGGAACCTCCATTTTGGAAGTTCCTTTAATTAATTTAAGCCGTATTTATGCTTTTGAATTTCTGACCGCCTGTTTCAAGACATTCAAATCAAACCCCGCCGAGTGGTAACCCTGTAAAATAACATTATAATAGTAGCAGCTCGGAGTACCCAGCGGTCTGCCTTCGTTCATAATGTAAACCATTGCGGTCACCTGTTTTTTGTTGAGGGTAACACGCACTTTTTCTTTTCGGTAAAGAAAAGGCCAGCCTTCGTAACGGTCCAGTGCTGCCTCGTCGGCGGGAGTTATATTCCAAAGCATCACCTGAACACTGCCGCCTTGTTTTGGTTCGATGGTAGCGACGGCGTTTGCGTGACCGCCGCGAAACAAAAGCTGATAATTTTTTAAAGTAGTGGTGCCCGCCACCTTGGCGGTTGGACACCGGTTTGCCATTTGCTCCAAATTAAGATTGGAGCCGTAGGCCAGATAATATATTTTACTCATTGTCATTTTCTCCTTTTTGCTACAGCCCGGCTGTGTGGCACTTTGTTTTGCCGGGCTAAATTCATCCGCAGCATGCGGCTGTGCGCCGAAGTGGGGCGCGTAGCCCCACCGTGCGGCATCACCTCGGCGAGCGGTTCCTTCAGGCAGCGGAACCGAACCTCCACGCTGCCGAACCGTCCAAATGGCTGCAAAGATGCTCGCGGCAGTTTTTGAATTCCTCACCAATCAATCCGATACGGTTAAGGTATGTTCTCATTGCGAACTTTTCGTTCTCAGTTTGGTTTTTCTTGCTGCTCGCGCTTCTTTGTGTCAGTGCCTGATGGTTCAGCGCCAAGGCCAAAACAATGTAGCTGCGAATCTTGCCCGCGTGAAGCTCGCTGTTAAAGCCCCTCAACTCCACCGTATGGTTGCCGTTGAAAAAGCTATGTAGGTTCAAAAAGTGGTACCGGCTGTTATGGTAATGGGTGTTTCGGCTGGAATTGTAACCCGCGTACCAAATCTCCTCAATATCCCGCATGGTCTTCGGCTTTTTGCAATTCATGCTTTCTACCAAGGTGCTGTCCATTTTCTTGCAGAAGCGCATTCTTGCCGGGTCAATCTGCAAAGCCTTGTAGAAAAGGTCATTTTTGCTGGCAATGATATTCACAAAGTTGCGGATGCTGCGCGGCGTGTCATTTGAACCATATTAAACCGTTTACAAACTGGGCGAGCGTACCAGTTGTTATTGATCTGCAAATCGCATGCATCATACTCAACCGAAGTTATGACAATCTTCAAAAGCACGCTCTAAGAGGTGACTTCCCCGCATTTAAAAACGGGGATCGCAAATGGGCGGTCAATAAAGATGATCTATTTGAGTGGATGGAACAGCAGAAACAGCCCAAACCCCAAAGTACATAGTGGCAATAAAAGCTATTTCAGGTACAGCAAGGAGGAAATTCCAAATGAATGAAAAACATAGCTTTTGTTCTATTTCAAACTCAGTAGCACTGGATAATTTATCGTTAAAAGCAAAAGGGTTATATCTTCTGATTAAAACCTGCATGGAAGACCCCGAATTTGATTTTAACCATTACAAACCAGCTTTAATGGCAAAATGCAAAGAAGGCAGTGATACATTCGATTCAACATGGAAAGAGCTAAAAAAAGCAGGATATTTAAAACAGCGCCGTATCTCACATGGTGATAGCGAGAACAAAGGATTTCATTATGAATATGAACTTTTAGATACTGCTGACGATTCCACTCCATCATTTGAAACGCTCAAAGGTAAGGGCAAGAGCATTTCTTCATAACAACTGGTTGCACGAAGGAGAACGAAGTAAATATGCGGATGGAAGAAAAACGCAGTTATTACGCTATAATACCAGCAAATGTGAGATATGATAAGAGCCTTCCGGCCAGCGCAAAATTGCTATACGGAGAAATATCCGCATTATGCAACGAAAAGGGATATTGTTGGTCAACTAACAAATATTTTTCCGATTTGTATGGAGTATCACAAACAAGTGTTTCTAAATGGATTTCAGCGCTTGTCAGCAAGGAATATCTTTTTATCAAGATGATCTATCGGGAAGGTACTAAAGAAATCTTGGAGCGGCGTATAAGCATAGTTAATGACCCTATTGAAGAAAAGTTAAATACCCCTTTAAGAAAAGTTAAAGACCCTATTGAAGAAAAATTCAATCCCCCTATTGAAGAAAAGTTAAAGGAGAATAATACAAAGACTAATACTACAGTTAATAAGTCTGTCAGTCAGTCTAATGAGATAAGAGAGACCGACGAACTGACTGACGGGATTCGGCAAAGTTTAAAAGAACAAATTGAATATGATTATTTTGAGGACAACTTCCCCGAAGACATACCCGGAGTGGATGCACTAATCGACTGCATGGCCGAAATGCTTATCTCTCCCAGCACAAAGATAAACGGCAATATGCAGCTAAAGGCCTCTCTACAGCCGTACATAGACAAGGTGGATTCTGAAATCGTGAGAGGTTTTCTCGACCATATGCGTGGTAAAAAAATGCGTCATGTTACAAAAATTAGTGCGTATTGGCAGTCTGCGTTTATAAATTTCATCAGGGAAGAGGAGCTTGTAAAGCTTACGATTTAAAAGCCGGACGTGCGTCCTTCCATAACGCAAAAGCGGAACCAGTTCCGCTTTTGTCGTACCTTTGAAAACAGCGAACCGGACTTAGACGCGTGTCCAAGGGTATCCAGTTTCTCAATCACGTCCGGTTCGGATTTAAAGACGGACGTCCGTCCGAGATATCCTGCCCTTAATCACGTCCGGTTCGGATTCAAAAGCGGACGTCCGTCCGGGGTATCCTATTCCTCAATCACGTCCGGTTCGGATTTAAAGACGGACGTCCGTCCGGGAATATCCAGTCTCTCAATCACGTCCGGTTTGGATTTAAAAGCGGACGTCCGTCCGGGAATATCCAGTCTCTCAATCACGTCCGGCTTGTACTCAAAAGCGGACGTCCGTCCGGGGTATCCTGTTCCTCAATCACGTCCAGTTCAGATTTAAAGACAGACGTCCGTCCGAGGGTATCCTGTTCTTAATCACGTCCGGCTTGCACTCAAAAGTGGACGTCCGTCCACCCAAAACGGATAACCTGATTAGGTGAATTTTATTGATTGGAGAGTGAAAAAATGAAGTTACCAACTGATGTCCTATACAGAGTCGTAAATATATCAAATTCATATTATGTTTTGCTTGACCGGCTTAAACAATTTGAGTGCTCCGTTATGAACAATACATTCCACAATGACGGCCAACCACATGGCAATCAAATTGGCAGACCAACGGAACAAAAGGCAGAAAAGATAATAGAGAAGCAAGAAGAATGTGAACGTAAAATTAAGGCCGTTGAGCGGGCATTGAATCCTTTAGGGCCGCTTTACAAGGACTTCATTAAGCTAAATCTTTTCGAACATAAAGATATAGAGAGTATTGATTTACCTATGACACTTCAAGAAAAAAAAGAAGTTAGATCATATTTTTTGATTAAACTTGCACGGAATCTGAATGAAGTTTAGAACTACTGCAAATAGAATGGATGCCGTACCTTGACAATTAAATAAAAAAGATGATAATTAAATCAGCGAATACTGATAAAGAAATATCTATGAATGAGCGGAGGAAACAACATGAAAAAAAGCAATCTAAGTTCAAAAGCTAAAAAAAGCATTATTATAACCGGCTCGGCACTGGTTTGCGTTGCCGTGGCTGCCATTGCATTGCATATGGGCGGCGGCGTAGTTGCTGCAGCTGAACCACAATCCACTGCATCCAGCTCACCATCGACTTCTGCAGTCGTTTCAGTACCGCCGATTGAACAGCAGTCCGAAACAGAAAGCGGAACCAGTTCCGCTTTTGTACCATCAAGCGGAGCAAGTCAGAGTACGGAACTTACCACAATTTCAAAACCTACATCAGCGCCACCCACACCGTCCGCAGCGAGCGGAACAAACTTGACTGATAAAACCAAGAAGCCTTCTTACACTAGCAAGCCGAGAGCCAACAAGTCAACAACGAAGCCATCCATCACCAAGCCAAAGATGGGTGATAAAAGAGTATACAATGGTCAAAAGCAGATATATGATGATGGTTTTGGCTGGGTCGAAGATGGCGGCGGTGGCGGCAAAGGGACAACTGTTGAAGGTGATTGGGGCGGCGGTTCCCAGGTCGGGATTATGGATTGACAGAAAACAAAATACCATTGTTATGGCACGGTCGCAAGGCTGTGCCATTTTTATACACATTTTTGATTGGAGACAGATAAATGAAAAGAATTATATCACTTATTTTAAGTATTATTTTGGTTGTTTTAATTCCATGTACCGCGTTCGCTGACGGAACCGGTGAAGGAAACATGGACGGGGGCGGCGGCTCTATGGGCGGCGGCACAGGCGGCAACTTTTGGCATGAAGGTGAAGATGGTGTTCGGGTTACAGTCGTACGCATCAGCGACAACAATCCGGTTAGCATACCAATTGATTTAACTAACAGCAACGAGAACGATATTTATAAGCATTTTGGCAAAAAAAGTAAAGTGCATTACCGAAGCGGGTCAACATTTATGCTTTTTACAGACAATTATACTTACACAAAACCATCAAAAGCACTACCAAGAATCATCAGCAGTGGCGGCAACGCAAATATTGCAGCAATCAAAAGTTATTTCTGTTCAGAAGAAACGCTTAAAAAGATTGCTTCAATAATCGGCACAACCTACGATACCCTCATAGACGGCAAGTACAAGCTGTTAATTGAGCCAGTAGCCTACTTCACCTTTAACGGCTACAAAATGGCCATGACGGCAACCGAAGCTGCTTTGTATGACCAAAAATTAAGTGGGGGGTTACGGTCAAAGATGGTTTCTTTGACACATCAAAACTTGCCGCTTTCTATGTTCCTTGAAAAGTCTGATTTAGGGTATCCGGCTTATTCCGGCTCAACCACAAAAGCACAGTCAGATACAACAATTATTTCGTATTTAGGTTTGGGTATTGTGAAGTTTAAGGAAGATCCACCTACTCCCCCTCCGGTAAGTACCTCCACTGCTACCTATCGCACAAACACCGACGTCATTACTTCCGTAACACTGAATACGGATTCACAAATCAATCCAAACAGCCCGGCGCGAGTAACGTTTAATATCGGCGGCAGCTCTTACAGCGTAACGAACATCGTTATACCGGAAGGTGATTCACAAGTCGTGTGGGTAAAGTGGCATACACCCAGCACAGCACAAAAGATTTCAATATCAATGAGCGCATCCAAAGGCTCCCTGAGCGCAAGCTCCATCACGGCCGATATTGTATCACTAGATAACAACATACCGCCCGATCCGACCGCAGATGATAAAAATGACGGCTTTACTACTCCGAGTTTACCGAGCAATACGCAGATCACAAGCAACTCATGGGGCGTATGGAGCGCCGTGTGGGTTCCCAATTGGGTATGGCATGAAGATTGGCATTGGGTAAAAGATTCAAACTCTAAGACCGGAGGCCACTGGAAAGACAACGGAAAATGGGTTGATGAAGGCTCATGGAAATACACCTATACCGGCTATCACGCTTCTTTGTCGGCAAGCATGAGTTTATTGCCGGATGACAAGGTTCCGTCAGCTCAGGGCAAGCAGATGGCTTCGGGGTATGGTGTTAAAATCAACGTCTCTGCAAACCTCAACACGACCGCACCGTCAGCTCATTACACTTGCGCGCAGACAGGTGTATCGTACTTCCCTGAGTTTGATTATAAAACATATTGGCGGCATCTGGCACTGACTGCAAACGGCGAATCGTCAAGCCTAGCCTTTAAGCCGAATATCTATTCAACATATAACCGGGGCGTACACTTTACACCTCTATGGTTTCCAGACGGCAAGTACACGACGTACACATATCTACAGGATGCATGGACACCCGGCGGGATGTTGTCAATGAACTTGAACGATTACGTTACGATTAAAGGCAACGTTTATCAGGATTGGCACATCGGTCCGAAGCTGGCAGACTAAATCATAAAAAAGATTATCGCCTGCAGCATTAGCTTCGGTTTAATTTGATTGGAACTGGAGGGAACACCAATATGACAAAAATAGAAAATTGGCAAAGCATGAAACTTACCAAAGGGCAGCAGGAGCTTGTAGCTGATAATGAGATTGTAATTCGCGTTGTATTCAACAAAATTGCTCGTCAATATAACCTTACAGAACCTTATGATAATTTTTATAGCGATGCCGCGATTTATTTATGTAAGGCCGCTATTTATGCTTTCATTAGGCGTTCAAAACGTGTGCCTTTATCACGTTTGCTATGCGACACTGTTCTGTACTTGTTGAGCAATTCTTTAAAAGTCATTGGTTTATGTCCCCATCTTTCGGCGAGTATCATTTTATTTTATGCATTCACGATAAATGCGTGTCTTTCCAATAGATCAGAGATATTGTGTCACGACAATTAATACTTCGCACATTTTTCTTGTGTATAATGAGCTAAACATATATGCTAGAAGCAGTCAAGTTCTTAATAACTCTGTTGGCCGAGCTGCCCATTGCTATTACATTCGATTGGGTAAGCTATCCATACAGTCAAGCCCCGCCATCTGTGGAATGAATTTCCTTCCACATTATATCCCTCACAAGAAATGAATACAATCCTAAATGTCGAAAACGGAAGATGAAAAGCGGAACTGGTTCCGCTTTTAAATAAACAAAGGCACCGGACTGATCCAATGATTGGATCGGTCCGATGCCTTGCTCTACACAAAGAAGCCCTAGTAAACCATTTAGGCTTGCAAGGAACTTCTTGTTTTAGTGTCATTACCGCTTATGTTGCGGCATTGTGACGATTAACGCGAACCAATCAACCGTGAAAATAAAGTTCGGATAATCCCGTGTTGGTGGAGCATAGCGAGGCCGAACCGCTAATCTCCACACTGTCAGTGAATAACTAATATGAGGACATCCGGTTAATTTGGCCCCTCATTTTCTTATCTGCAACCTATATTGCATTCCCGTCAGTCTTATTATAAGCAGACAGTTTATTTTGACTTGCATGTTGACTTGCATTTTTTTTATTTTAGCTCGTTTTTAACTATTTTTAGTCATGTTATTGGTAAATAAAAACCGCATCAAACAGCCTAAAAATGGCTATCTGATGCGGTTTTTTGATTGGAGCGGAAGACGGGAATCGGACCCGCGTCCTTAGCTTGGGAAGCTAATGTTCTACCATTGAACCACTCCCGCGCGTTACAATTAAATATTTTAACACAAATCGTTTTCAGATTCAAGAGAAATTTTATTTTAATATTTCATTAAATAGTTTCACATCCGCCGCGGTATTGTTTCCGACGGAAACCAGGACATATTCGCCTTTCTGAGTAATGGAAGCATTTTTCAGCGCATTATATTGCGCCGGGTTCAGGCTTTTAAAGCCTGCGGCCTTGGAATTAATATGGCTGGTCACCGCAGTTTGAAGTTGGGCGTACTTAGATGTATCTGTTAGCAAAAAACAGACAAGCTCAGAAGCACTGTCAGACGATCTGCTCATGTAGAGTGAACTGTCTGTAATGATACCGTCCGGAATACTGTAATGTTTGGAAAACTGACTAGCACTCACTTCAGCCAGATCAGAGTGGTTCATCTCGCTGATAATGCGTGCCGTAATTTGGGAGGCCTTTGGGCGCACTGCATTTTTTTTGTTGTTTTGAACTAGAAGAAGACTTCCAGCAAAAATCGCCAACGCGGTAGCCAGCGCGACAATGGAAAAAATGATCCATCTTTTTCTACTTATGGCTTCTCTGTCCACACCCCCACCCCTCCTTCTTTAGTTCGTATATTATTATATTTTACAATATTCTCAAGTAATTTTAATTGTTAAAAAGAATTATATTAAATATGCCCATAATCTTTGACTTTCGAAAAACTATTTTGTACAAACAGCGAAATGTGAAATAAAGTTCTCTCCTAACTTTACATAATCTATATATTTATTTTTGGAGTATAAACCCAAAAAATGAAATCTTCAACACTTTCCACCGAGTTTTCAACAGCATATTCCTGCAAAGTCCAACGATACTAGCAATTTTCGACACTTCTCCTAATGTAGTGAGAAGAAACGGTGGAATGATTTAAGCGGAATTCAGTTTACATAACACTTAACTTTGCAAGTCCGACCAAACTATTTAACGGTAGACTATAATCGAATAGTCATACTAAAAATCGTATGAGAGCGCATGAATCATTCTAAACCCATCCTGCCGTCTTACTTTTACTGCAACTTTTTCGATCCAAATTCCGTAAAATTTTTAGAATTCAATGGCTTGTGCAAAAGACGCATATAGCCGGAAAAAATACTGAGCCGCCAGCGACTTTCAGTCGGTGGCGGCTCAGTTGATTACTTAGTCACTTATTCTTTTACTTTTCTTGCAACTTCGTCGGTTGCCTTTGCAATAAATGCATCCAATTCCATTGTGCCCAAATCCCCGTCTTTGCGGCTGCGTACTGCAACCGTGCCGGTTTCGACTTCTTTATCGCCGATTACGAGCATATATGGAATTTTTTGAAGCTGCGCTTCACGAATCTTGTAGCCGATTTTCTCGCTACGGGAATCATAGGTTACCCTCAGTCCGGCAGATTGAAGTTTATCAACAATCTTTTCTGCGTCTGACTGCAAACGGTCACTGATTGGCAGCACCCTCACCTGCTCAGCCATCAGCCACATTGGCAAAGCGCCCGCATATTTTTCAATGAGAAGGGCGAGCGTACGCTCATAGCAGCCAATTGAAGTGCGGTGGATAATGTAGGGATTCTTTTTCTTGCCGTCCGCATCCACATACTCCATCCCAAATTTTTCTGCTAGCATCTGGTCAATTTGAATTGTAATCAGCGTATCTTCCTTACCGAATACATTTTTAAGCTGGATATCAAGCTTCGGCCCGTAGAAAGCAGCTTCTCCGATACCCACAACAAACGGAATCTCCAAGTCGGTTAAAATCTTGTGCATCACACTCTGTGCTTCATTCCATTGTTCTTTTGTGCCAATATATTTCGAACGATCTTCCGGATCCCATTGAGAGAAGCGATAGGATACATCCTCATACAGTCCGAGTGTTTTCAGCATATAGATTGCAAGGTCAAGGCAGCGCTTAAATTCACCCTCAAGCTGTGCCGGAGTACACATTAAGTGCCCTTCCGAAATGGTGAACTGGCGCACACGGATTAAGCCGTGCATTTCGCCGGATGCCTCGTTGCGGAACAGCGTCGAAGTTTCGTTATAGCGCAGCGGCAGGTCGCGATAAGAACGCTGCTTATTCAAATAAGCCTGATACTGGAACGGACAGGTCATAGGGCGTAAAGCAAAGACTTCGTCATCCTTTTCCTCATCACCCAAAATGAACATTCCGTCCTTGTAATGATCCCAATGTCCTGAAAGTTTATACAGATCACTCTTTGCCATAAAAGGTGTTTTCGTCAACAGCCAACCGCGTTTCTGTTCTTCATCTTCTACAAAACGCTCTAACAGCTGGATAACCCGCGCGCCGTTTGGCAGTAAAATCGGCAGTCCCTGTCCAATCAGGTCACAAGTAGTAAAATAGCCGAGCTGCCTGCCAAGCACATTGTGGTCACGCTTCTTTGCTTCTTCCATTCGTGTTAGGTACTCTTCCAGCTCACTGGTTTTGGGGAATGAAATACCGTAAACGCGCTGCAGCATCTTGTTTTTGGAATCTCCGCGCCAATACGCAGCAGTCGCGGCAGTCAGCTTAACCGCCTTCACATGGCCTGTGCTCATAAGGTGCGGGCCGGCACACAGGTCGGTATAATCGCCCTGTGTGTAGAAACTGATCTTCTCTCCCTTGCCGGAATGCTCGGCAATCAGTTCAACCTTATATTTCTGATTCTTTTTTTCCATCAGAACGGTTGCTTCCGCAGGGTCCAGTTCAAAGCGTTCGAGAGCAATATCCTCTTTGATAATTTTTTTCATTTCGGCTTCAATCTTTTCAAGATCTTCCGGCGTCAAGGCGCGGGATAGATCAAAATCATAGTAGAAACCGTCATCAATTGCCGGCCCAATGGCAAAACCGGCGTCCGGGAAGAGGCGCTTCACAGCCTGCGCCATGATATGGGAAGTTGTATGCCAATAGGCTTTTTTTCCTTCCAAGCTGTCAAAGGTCAATACTTCAAGATTGCAGTCCTTTGTAACCGGAGTACGCAGATCAACAACTGCCCCGTCTATTTTTCCGGCACACGCCGCCTTAAATAACCCAGCGCCGATCGATTTGGCGATTTCCGCGACGGTCATGCCGCTTTCAAACTCTTTGACATCGCCTTTCAAATTTACCTTTACCATATCTTTCACTCCTTAAAAATAAAAAAGTCCTGCCCCCAAATAAAAGGGGCAAGACAAAGCTTACGNTTCCACCCAATTTCAGTGATCAAAAGATCACTCTCATTGCAGCATATAACGATGCTAACCGGCGCACCTTTAGCAAAAGCGTTCAGCACACACTCGGAGGCGGTTGCCTTAGCATTCTACATCGCCGCGCGCTTCCAGCTATTGCGCACGTTCTCTGCCGCGACTACATAATGAGGCATCCTCGTCAACATTTTATTATATTCAATTAATAGTAATCGTATCACCGAAAAAAGTGGTTGTCAATAGGAAAGATTGGGCAAATGAGCTAATTTTATCATTAATTTCACTGATGATAAAAATTGATAAAACTCTTTCTGTAAATTATATATACAGATTATTTGTATTGTAGCCAATATTTCTTGACATTAGGGTGCAAAAAGTAATACAATTATCAGTAAGATGCACTAATATGCATTAATGGGCTTAACGCACCCATTCAAATTAATTTAAAATGATATATTTAAAAAGAGTAAGAAAGACAAGGAGGTGCCAACATTTGAACGCAATTACATGGATTATTATCGTACTCGTTTGCGCAGTTATTACCGGCGTAGTGGCTTTTTTGGCCGGCATTGACCATCGCAAGAAGCAAGCTGAGTTCACAATCGGTTCAGCGGAGCAGGAAGCCAAGCGAATCGTCAGCGACGCAATTAAGTCGTCGGAAGCAAAGAAAAAGGAAGCGGTTCTCGAAGGCAAAGATGAAATTCATCGCCTGAGAAACGAATCGGAACGCGAACTCAACGAGCGCAGAAAAGAAGTTCAACGACAGGAACGCCGTATCCAGCAAAAAGAGGAAACCCTTGACAAGAAGGTAGAGAGCCTGGAAGCCAAGGATGAAATCTTAACAAATAAAAACAAACTTGCAGAAGAGCGGCTTTCTGAAGCCGAGGCTGTCAAGAAAAGTCAATTTGACATGCTGGAACGCATTTCAGGATTTACCGTAGATCAGGCAAAAGATTATTTGCTTAAGAATTTGGAAGATGAACTCACCCACGAAAAGGCTGTTAAGTTAATGGAAATCGAACAGCAAACCCGTGAGGATGCCGACAAATCCGCAAGAGAAATCATCTCAATGGCAATTCAGCGCTGCGCGGCCGACCATGTGGCGGAAGCAACCATTTCGGTTGTCCCGCTGCCAAACGATGAAATGAAAGGCCGTATTATCGGACGCGAGGGCAGAAACATCCGGGCAATTGAAACAATGACCGGTGTTGACCTTATTATCGACGATACCCCTGAAGCAATCACACTTTCGAGCTTTGAGCCTGTCCGCCGCGAGGTGGCCCGCATTGCACTGGAGCATCTGATTGCTGACGGACGGATTCATCCGGCGAGAATTGAAGAGATGATAGAAAAAGCGCGCCGTGAGGTGGATGCCACCATTAAACAAGAGGGTGAGCGCGCCGTGATTGAGGCCGGAGTGAATGGGATTCATCCGGAGCTTGTAAAACTTCTGGGTCGGTTGCGTTACCGCACCAGTTACGGACAAAATGTTCTAAACCATTCGTTGGAAGTTGCATATTTATCCGGTGTGATGGCGTCGGAGCTTGGTTTGGACCCGACGATCGCACGCAGAGCAGGTTTGCTGCATGATATCGGCAAATCTCTTGACCATGAAATTGAAGGTTCCCATGTTGACATTGGTGTCGATGTGGCTCGCAAATACAAGGAAAGCGAAACAGTCATTCATGCGATTCAAGCCCACCACGGCGATGTAGAGGCAAAGACGGTAATTGCCTGCATTGTTCAGGCGGCAGACGCAATTTCCGCTGCGAGGCCGGGGGCAAGACGCGAGAATCTTGAAAACTACATCAAGCGTCTTGAAAAGCTGGAGGAAGTTGCTTCTTCGTTTGAGGGTGTTGAGCGCTGCTTCGCAATTCAGGCAGGCCGAGAAATCCGTATCATGGTAAAGCCTGAAATCATCAGCGATGACAAAATGGTGATTCTGGCACGCGACATTTGCAACAAGATTGAAAGCGACCTTGAATATCCGGGACAAATTAAGGTTAATATAATTCGAGAAAGCCGAGCAATTGAGTACGCAAAGTAAACAGAACTAATGATTTTTATTAGAATGGGGGGCAGCCGTGCTGTTCCCCATTCTAATTTTAAGGGAGATTTGGCATGAACATTATGGCAATCGGGGATGTGGTCGGCAGCATTGGCTGCCGCTTTCTGCGGGAACATCTCCCCCAGCTTAAAAAATCAAAGGGAATTGACCTCGTGATTGCCAATGGCGAAAATTCGGCAGACGGCAACGGGATTACCCCGACCTCGGCGCAGTTTTTACTTGACAGCGGTGTGGACGTGATTACCACAGGCAACCACTGTTTTCGCCGAAAAGAAAGCTATGAGCTGTACGATTCCTGTGATTCTCTTCTCCGCCCCGCTAATTTTCCGTCCTCAGTCCCCGGCAAGGGTCTCTGTGTTGTTGACATGGGCCGGATACAAGTTGGCGTAATCAATCTGATGGGCGTTGTATACATGGAAAGTATGGATTCTCCTTTTGACACCGCAGACAGGCTCCTTTTGGCCGGCGTTCCGAAAATTACTCTGGTTGACTTTCACGCGGAAGCGACCGGCGAAAAACGCTCTCTCGGGTACTATCTGGACGGGCGAGTTTCGGCAGTGTTCGGCACTCATACTCATGTGCAAACTGCTGACGAGAGTTTACTGCCCAACGGTACGGGGTACCTTTCCGACCTCGGCATGACAGGGCCGGTCAACTCGGTGCTCGGGGTAAAGCCTGAAATTGTCATTGAGAAAATGAGGACAAAAATGCCGGTCCGGTTTGACCTTGCCGACGGAATCTGTGAAATGGACTGCGCAATCTTTCAGATTGATGAAAAAACAGGAAAAGCACTTTCGATCAAACGTTTACAGATTAGTTAATTAATCATTGGCATATTTTGTGACAGACTCCTCACCATTTATTTTATATTTGTTTGTTTTTACAATATTTTGATTATATTATAGTCGTTTTTAGCAAATAATACTTGCAAATCTCTCGAATTCGTTCTATGATGATATTAAAATATGATGTGGTGTGGAGGATAGCCTATGGAAATACTAAAAGTATCGTCAAAATCTGCTCCCCACTCGGTTGCGGGGGCAATCGCAGGTGTGATACGCGAAACAGGAACGGTCGAATTGCAGGCTGTCGGTGCAGGAGCCGCCAATCAGGCTATTAAGGCGATTGCAATCGCCCGCGGGTATCTGGCACCGTCTGGAATTGATATCATCTGCATCCCCGCCTTTGCCAGCGTCATTATTGACAGCGAAGAACGCACGGCACTCAAATTCATTGTGGAACAACGGTAGAATCATCTGATTATGAAATATCCTCACGGTTACGTGAGGATTTTTTACTTTAAGAATTTTATACAAAATAAATGGAGAATTTTATTATCTGCGTCTCCCGCCGCAGGTTGGGGAAGAAACATCTCAGTTGGCTTTAAGCGGCAATTTTAAGATTGAATCTGCTATCACTCTATGGTATAATGATATAATGAAAAATATGGGTAAGAGTCGATAATATTTTACCAGAATGTTAAATCGAGGGAGTGCTGAACAAGTGATTAACGGAACTGACCTGAGAAATGCTATGATTTCAGGTGCTAACAATATTTTAAAACACAAAACATCTGTCGATGAATTAAACATTTTTCCTGTACCGGACGGTGATACCGGAACCAACATGTCCATGACAATGGGCGCTGCCGCACGTGAACTTGCAAAGAGCGAGGGTGGGAAAGCCGGGGATGTTGCACATACCGCTGCATCCGCTCTTTTACGCGGCGCAAGAGGCAACTCCGGTGTCATTCTTTCCCTTCTGTTCCGGGGCTTTTCCAAAGGGATTGAAGGAATGAGCGAGGTCGGCGGAGCCGACTTGGCCAATGCGCTTGGAATCGGCGTGGAAGCCGCCTATAAAGCGGTTATGAAACCGACGGAAGGAACCATACTCACTGTTTCGCGCGTAGCCAGCGAAAAAGGCAAGGCTGCCGCCGAAATCGATGATGATGTGGTTTATGTGTGGGGTGCAATCTGCAAGGGTGCGGCGGAAGCCCTGGAAGAAACGCCGGAGCTGCTCCCCGTACTAAAAAAAGCCGGTGTAGTCGACGCGGGCGGCAAAGGGCTGTGCTATATTTTTGACGGCATGATGAGTGTCTTCAAAGATCATATTATTCTTGCAAACGAGGCGGAAACCGCGAAAGAGGACGCGGGCGAGAGCGACTTCTTCCGGAATGCGGCGGCTGAGTTTGACCAAATTATCAACTTCACCTACTGCACCGAATTTATTGTGGGGCGCGATGCCGACTGCAAAAAAGAACCTCAGGAACTGCGTACCTACCTTGAATCGATTGGTGACTGCGTCGTTGTAGTTGACGACGAAGAAATTATAAAGGTTCATGTTCATACGGAAGATCCGGGCAACGCACTGCAAGCCGCATTGACCTTTGGTCAGCTGCTGACCGTGAAAGTAGAAAATATGAAGGAACAGCATCGCAAGGCCGCTGAGGCGAACGACGAAGCCAAAGCGAAGGCCGGTGTCCCTTTAGCTCCCGCTGACCCAGTTGAAGAAGTGGGGTTTGTTGCAGTCGCTGCCGGAGAAGGGCTGAAAACTCTTTTTACCGACTTGGGCTGTACTCATGTAGTCAGCGGCGGGCAAACAATGAACCC
>WSSedL1CaDRAFT_10000628_pt1 | contig 23962 bp, 21 predicted proteins | sample WetSurSL1Cattail_FD_9464 | JGI IMG/M metagenome (IMG submission 9464)
TTCCTGCCGTTACGTGTCGGCAATACGCAATCGAACATATCGATCCCGCGGATGGCTCCTTCTATTAAATAATCCGGACTTCCAACGCCCATCAGGTATCTTGGCTTATCTTCCGGCAGCAGAGGCACAGTGCATTCCAGCATCTTGTACATATCCTCAGCCGGTTCCCCTACACTGAGGCCTCCGATGGAATAGCCGGGGAAGTCAAGCTTTACAAGCTCTTTGGCGCTCTGTTGCCTCAGATCTGCGTATACTCCCCCCTGCACGATGCCGAACAGTGCCTGCTTATCCGTATTCAGATGGGCTTCCTTACACCTCGCAGCCCATCTTGTCGTTCTTTCAAGGGACTTTTTCGCATAATCATATTCAGCCGGGTATGGGATGCATTCATCAAATGACATGATAATGTCAGAGCCAAGGTCATTCTGTATCTTGATCGCCAGTTCCGGCGTAAACATATGCTTTGAGCCGTCGATATGAGACTTGAAGGTAACACCCTCTTCTTTTATATTTCGGAGATCACTCAGGCTGAATACCTGAAAGCCGCCACTATCAGTGAGTATCGGCCTGTCCCAGCTCATAAACCGGTGCAGTCCGCCTGCTTCACTGATTAAATCGTTTCCCGGCCTCATATATAAATGGTAGGTATTGCTCAAAATGATCTGTGCATCGATTTCCATCAACTCGGCAGGTGACATCCCCTTGACGGTTGCCTGAGTACCGACGGGCATAAACGCCGGCGTATCAAATATACCGTGCGGTGTATGCACCCGGCCCAGTCTCGCGCCTGTTTGCTTGCATTTTTTTATGAATTCATATCTCAGTGCAGCCATATTTTAAATTGTAACAACCGGAAAAGCTCTCTGCCGGTCACCCCATCCTCCTATTTAATAAGCATTGCGTCTCCGAAGCTGAAAAACCGGTACTTCATTTCAACTGCTGTCTGATAGGCATGAAGAATACTATCCTTTCCCGCAAATGCGCTGACCAGCATGATCAGTGTGGATTCGGGCAAATGAAAATTAGTAACCAGTACATCTACAGCCTTGAATGTATAACCGGGATAGATAAATATATCGGTCCAGCCTTCCGATGATTTGACCGTCCCATTCGCGGAACTAACAGTTTCAAGCACCCGACAGCTTGTCGTCCCGACAGCCACAATCCTGCCGCCGCGTTCTCTTGCTTTGTTGATCGTTTCCGCCGTGATACTGTCCAGTGTGTAATATTCCGAATGCATTACATGATTCTCCAGGTCCTCTACCTTTACAGGCCTGAATGTACCAAGACCGACATGTAAAGTGAGATAGGCGGTGCTTACCCCCATCTGCCTGATTTCCTCAAGTAATTCAGGTGTGAAATGCAGGCCTGCTGTCGGTGCGGCGGCAGAACCCCTGAATTTTGAATAAACTGTCTGGTACCGTTCAGAGTCCGGAAGCTTATGGGTAATGTACGGCGGCAGCGGAATCAATCCAACCCTGTCGAGCACTTCATTGAAAATACCTTCATACCCGAAGTGCACCAATCTGTTGCCGCCTTCGACCACTTCCAGTATTTCCGCCTTCAAGGCTCCATCGCCAAAAACAAACCTTGCTCCCGATTTGGCTCTTCTTCCAGGTTTGAGTATGACCTCCCAGATATCGTTTCCTCTATTTTTCAAAAGTACAAATTCTATTTTACCGCCGGTATCAGCCCTCACTCCAATCAGTCTGGCCGGGATGACCCTGGTATTGTTCAATACAAGACAGTCGCCCTCTTTCAGATAGTCCTTCAAGTCGGTGAATATCCGGTGCTCCATTTCGCCGCTTTTCCTGTCCAATACAAGCAGTCTGGAACTGCTTCTTTTCGCAAGTGGTTCCTGAGCAATCAGTTCCTGTGGCAATTCATAAAAAAAATCACTGGATTTCATTATTTCTCCCATAAACATTTTTGCAAAACTTTTGTATCATATATTCTTCCACCACAAATGAAATAATACATGATGACGGTACATTTTACAATAGAGTATAAATGTATATTGAGTAATTGCAGGTAGCAATGAGAGGCATCAGCCCTGCTCTATCTTCGTACCCTGGAAATAATGAGTAAGTATCTGATCAAAAGGAATACCTGCCTTACCCATACCTATGGCGCCCTCCTGGCTTAGACCGACGGCATGTCCCCAGCCCTTTCCGGTAAATGTATAGGTCTCGGGGATGAGTGTCGCCGTTTTGACGGCACCTCCGGCTCCTAGAATCGTGATTTTGTTGTTGGATGTACTAAGTGAGCTGAGCCCATTTACAGTTGCAACTTTCATACCGCCAAGCTGAGTTTTGACCGGAGCTGCTACAACAGGCAGAGGAATGGAAATTATCATGGACGATTGAGTTGTAATTGCCGTCGGTGTTTGGTTTGCCGCCGATGTTTGATTTGATGAAGCAATCATGCTGTCTGTCGCTGCAGAAGCAGGCTGAAATGTGCCGATAGCAGAATCTGTGGTTGATAAGCCAACTACCGTCCCAACAGCACCGGCTGATGATGAAGTGTTACCGGTCAACAGCGACGAGTCTGCAAGCATCGTTTGCGAAGAATCCGCGGAAAGATTTTGTGAGATCATTCTTGCCAATGCCCTGTCAGCTTCTTCTGAAGCGTTCTTGGCAGATATCGCAGCCAATGACACTGTTTCAGCCGGAGTCCTATTACCTGATGCTGCAGGCGTAGACGGAGCAGCTGATACAAGCGCGGTTAATGCCGGGATGTGTGAAAATGAAGAAGTATATACATCAGCATCCGTTGTAATTGTGTAAAGCTGACTGTCCAAGCTGAATAGCGTTCTGCACTTTTCCAGCAGATAGATAGCCGGGTCACTCCTGTTATCACCACGTACCGCCAACTGCGTCACCCTGCCGGATTCGGCGGTCTGTGCAATAGATACACCCAGTATATTGCCAAGCTGTGGTAATTTAGCCTTTATATCAGAAGTACGCAGCGTTTTCGTCCAGGTATATATCTTTTCATACTTGTCTTCAACACTCACGAGATACGGGTATGATGAACCCCAGACATTGCTTACATCCTCCGTCCTCCCGCCGCTCGAAGCAAAATAGAAGATAGCTCCGGCAAGCTTACCGTCATAAGTGATGACAAGATCCTTCACTTCATCAATTGCAGCATTGCACGATGCAACCTCGCTGCTGAAGCCTTTATATACCTGGCAGCTTGTAGTCGGACACAGGTCAAAGCCTGTCTTGGAATGCTTGCCCATATTATTGATGGCATACATTTTCGAGGCCAGAGCCTGGGCTTTTATCGCTTCGGCAGGAGAACGCCCTCCGATCTCGGCAGGCACATTTCCATATAGATATTCCTGCATGGATACATAATTGATGACCGTCATATCGCTGGCTGCAAGCCTTCTGACCTCCAGCGCCCCGCGATAGGCCTTGCCTTTGATGCTTAAAACAAGAGGATTGTTTTCAGGTGCTGGACGCAGTTGGAAATACGCTGTAGTACTGCCGAAAATGCAAAGCGGCTGATATTGTGCATCCACCAGCACAATTCTGTTTGCCGCAGGCGGTATGACAGCATAGCCGACTTCACCCAGAACAGGCGTAATTACTGCAATGTCTGCCTGAACAGCAGCTTCACCTACATACGCACCGACCCAAACCTGCCAACTGTCATTGTATGCAATATATGCCTTAACTCCGGCCTGTCGGTAAGCCGTGACCTGGGAAGCAGCAGTTGCCTGGTCCGGGCAGTCGCTTCCTATTTTCATATGATAGGGACCCCATTTCGCAGAAGCGGAAAGCACATCAGCCGATGCAGTTGAAGGATTGTACTCCTTCAAGGCATCTCCTGCCTGATAAAACCAGGCATCCTTCCTTGTATAAAGCGTTGCAGAAGAAGACTCGCGGTATATTTCGGTAAAATTGTTGTTCGAGAAATAACCTGCCTGCAGTCCTGAAGCGGCAGATACGTTAAATATCGACAAAGCTGTATTGACAGAGGCATCCTTGTAAAAAAGCCCGACTCTCACATGGGTCGGAGTTTGGAACTGCCCCATGGATATTGTTGATGAAGTTAAAAGTAAAGCTATGGCAACTACTGCAGCTGCGGCTTTTTTATAAATTTTTATCATATTCAGCACCTTTTCATTAGTAGAAGTACAAGTTAATAAATCGATCTTTTACCAATATTTATTCGACATGAAGTGCCTTTCTTCCTTTTATATCGGCATTCTTTAACCATTTTTTCATTGATATTTAATATTACTGTAACATTTATATCAAAACAAAATATTTGACAAGAAATACTGTCAGTGTTATTATTATTTAAAGCTTTAAGCAGGAAGTCGCTGTTTTGGCTGGATACAGCTTCATAACAATCTATGCAACGGTAGAGGTGCATTTCCCCATCAGTAACGGCGAGTAGAACTACAGGGTTCGAAGATACGTCGTGAAAGGGGTGAAATGCCGAAGGGATACGGTCTCCTGCCAGATCGGTTCCTGGTTGTAAATGCGAACAGCATTGCAACTGTCATCAATTTATTTGATGGAGCGCTATCAGTTCTTAACGTAGTCTCTTTTGAGACACAGCATTATAGGAACTGTTGGCACTCTGCCAGCAGTTAATTTAATTTCAGGAGGTATTTACGATGAACAACAAATTGAAAGTAGGTGTACTTGGCGGAACCGGAATGGTTGGACAGCGTTTTCTGACGTTGCTTGAGAATCATCCCTGGTTTGAAGTGACAGCAATTGCAGCAAGTGAAAGATCTGCAGGTCTTCCTTTTGAAAAGGCTGTTGAAGGCCGCTGGAAACTTGAACTTCCAATACCTGGCAATATTAAAGGCCTCGTGGTCAGAAATGTTACAGAAATAAACAGGCTTGCAGATGAAGTTGATATGGTTTTCTGCGCTGTCGATATGAAGAAGGACGAGATACACGAGCTTGAAGAAAAATATGCAAGAGCTGAAATACCTGTAATTTCCAATAACTCAGCCCATAGATTCACCGATGACGTACCTATGATCATACCGGAAGTCAATCCAGGCCACTCCGCAATCATTGAAAAGCAGAGGAAACGTCTTGGTACCAGGAAAGGCTTTATCGCCGTTAAATCCAACTGTTCCCTGCAGAGTTATGTCCCTCCTGTACATGCACTGATGGGTTTTGGTCCGGAGAAGATACTCGCAGCTACCTATCAGGCAATATCAGGCGCAGGCAAAATCTTCAGCGACTGGCCCGATATCATGGATAACGTCATTCCCTACATCGGCGGCGAAGAGGAAAAAAGCGAGAAGGAGCCGATGAAAATATGGGGTTCCATCGAAGGCGACAAAATCGTTCTGGCAAAAGGTCCGGCCATATCTGCACAGTGTTACAGGGTACCCGTTTCCGACGGACATATGGCTGCTGTTTACATTACTTTTAAAAATAAACCTTCAAAGGATGAAATACTGAACTGCTGGAAGGAATTCAAAGCAAAGCCGCAGGAATTGAAATTGCCGAGCGCACCTGCGCATTTTCTTACCTATTTCGACCAGTCCGACAGACCGCAGACGAAGCTTGACAGGAATATAGAAAACGGTATGGGCATTTCGGTTGGCAGGCTGCGCGAAGACAATCTGTTTGATTACAAGTTCACCTGTCTTTCCCATAATACGATCAGAGGCGCTGCAGGCGGCGGTGTTCTGATGGCTGAATTGCTCAAGGCTGAAGGTTGGTTGTGAAAATATTTGAAAGGGTGGTCCAATATGAAGAAATGTGTTTTTACCGGTTCCGGCGTAGCAATCATAACGCCTTTTACATCGGACGGCATTGATTTTGATAAACTCGGAGAACTGATTGAATTCCAGATAAAGGAGAAAACTGATGCCATTGTTATATGCGGAACTACCGGCGAAGCTTCCACAATGCCGGATGAAGAACATATTTCGGCCATCGCGTATGCTGTAAAGAAGGTAAACGGCAGAATTCCGGTAATAGCAGGCACAGGCAGCAATGATACCCGACATGCGATTCACCTGAGTAAACGCGCTCAGGAAGTCGGTGCAGATGCGATTCTCAGCGTGACTCCCTATTACAACAAAACAACCCAGCTTGGTTTGTACGAGCATTTTAAGGTGGTTGCCGAAAGCATTGCCATACCTGTCATCCTGTATAACGTTCCTTCCCGTACCAACCTGAACATAAATCCGGACACGATACAGAAGCTTTCTGCAATTGAGAACATTGTTGCCATCAAAGAATGTAACCTCAACCAGGTCGGCGAAATTATCAACCTCTGCGGAGAAGATTTCACCGTATATTCCGGTGAGGACGGACTTGTCGTACCCCTTATGGCACTGGGCGGCAAAGGCGTCATCTCTGTCATGGCAAATATTATCCCGAAGGACACACATGATATTGCGGCAAAACTCCTTGCAGGTGATCTTGAAGGCAGCAGGAAGCTGCAGCTCGGTACGGTTGAACTGATCAAAGCGCTGTTCATCGAAGTCAGCCCGATACCGGTCAAGGAAGCCATGAACCAGATGGGCCTGAATGTCGGCAAGTGCAGAATGCCTTTGGTGGATATGGGAGCGAACAATAAGGATATACTAGTAAAAGCATTGCGGAATTACGGATTAATATAGCGAAGGCTTTTGCATTGAACCCTTTATTACATTGGATACCTTGCAAAATGCCCACAGAAGGAAGTGGCTTTATTTGATAAACATATTGATGAGTGGCTGTAATGGAAAAATGGGGCAGGTAATATCAAGACTGTCTGAGCAATATGAAGATCTTCATATTGCTGCAGGCTATGATATAGCAGACAATGGCAGGAATAAATATCCAGTGTTCAAAGACCTCAAAAACTGTAGCGTCAAGGTTGATGTAATCATTGATTTTTCCAATCCTGCAGTCCTTGAAGCTTTGCTTGCATATGCAGCTTCAAAAAAGCTGCCTGTCATCGTGGCAACCACAGGCTTGTCCCCCACTCATAAAAAACTTCTCGAACAGGCTTCGACAGAAATACCAGTGTTCAATTCAGCAAATATGTCTCTTGGTGTCAATCTTCTGATAGACCTCGTAAAAAAAGCTGCAAAGCTGCTGGAATCAAATTTCGATATTGAAATCATTGAGAAGCATCACAATCAGAAATTGGATGCCCCAAGCGGAACAGCCCTTACAATTGCCGACTCGATCAATTCAGTGCTTGAACAGAAACAGGAGTATGTTTATGACAGGCATTCCCGCAGAAAAAAGCGAAGTAAGACCGAGATCGGGATCCATGCAGTTCGCGGCGGTACAATCGTTGGGGAACACTCTGTTATTTTTGCAGGTAATGATGAAATTATCGAGATTAATCACTCAGCCATGTCCAAGGATATATTTGGTACCGGTGCTCTCAGAGCTGCCAGATTTATCTATGGTAAAAAACCGGGAATGTATGATATGAATGATCTTATCACGGAAGACTAGAGAATACTCAAATTTATAGCGGAGGTGTGTGAAATGTCGGATATGCCGGTAACCAATATAAGTGTTACATATAACGTAGCCCTCGTAACCGTTGACAACCTTCCTAATAATACCAAACTGATCTCCGGGTTGTTCAACACAATTGCACAAAATCATATCAATATTGATATGATCAGCCAGGCACCCGTATTCCGCGGCAGTATCAGCTTGTCGTTCAGCTTGCCGTCTGATGATCTGGTAGCCGCACTAAGTTCTCTTAATGAATTTAAAAAGAATGCAAAAAATCTGCGAATAGAGGTCGACGCCGAAAACACAAAGCTTCAGGTATCCGGTGAAGGAATGAGGAACATTCCGGGAGTTGCGGCAAAGCTGTACACGCTGCTGGCAAACGAAGGGATTGAAATAAAGCTGGTTACCACCTCTGAAACGGACATTTCGTATCTGATATTTGAAAAGGATGTCGACAAGGCTATCAGCGCCATTAAACGCGAGTACGGTATTTGAATCAGGATCGGTTTGGTGCGGAAAATAAAAACTTGGAGGCATTGAATTCCTCACTGGTGCAATTCCCCGAATTCGCCTATTGTGCCGGATTTATTTTACAAATGACCTAAACTAAAAAGCTGCCGGTTCAAGAGGAACCTGGCAGCTTTTTGTTCAAGCCATTTTTAGAAATATCTCTTTATTTCATTATTATTTTCGCCGGCACCAGGAGCTTCAGAACCCGACGACTCGTCTTCCTGCCCACTTTCATTTCCGCTGTCTCCTATATCATCGTCCGATGCTGCATGAATATCATTTTCTTCTTCATCTTCCCCGTCCTCATCATCTTCACTGTCTTCGTCATCGTCATCTTCGTCTTCGTCATCATCATCTTCTTCAAGACGTGATATCATAAATTTCTGAAGTTTTGGATAGGTATAGAAATTCGTCATGAAACCGATAAAACTAATTGTCAGAAACAAATATAAAAAAATTCCGATCAGTTGGCTGAAAGGAAATATCATACCGAATGACAACAAAATAATAAAGGCGCTCAGCAAAAGGATCCCAAGATTGGGGAAGAATTTTATCACTGCGAATATCAGCGCGTTTTTGTATATTTGCTTGATACTGAGTTTAAATGTAACCAGAATAGGATAGATATACATGTTCATCATTGCAAAGATCGTGAACATCACAATCATCAACATCATAAAGATTGTGCCCAGCATAACCGGCAGCTGACCCACTTTGATCAGACTGTTATATGTGTTGATCACAAACAGCATCAAAAAGGTGGCAAAGAAATTGATCGTACCGATAATCATACTCTGCTTCATGTTCTTCAATGCTGTATCTTTAAAATCGCCCCAAAGAAATGCATGCTCCTCCCTGGAGTAGTTCCGCATGATATAGGTAAATCCAGCTTGCGCCGGTCCTACTGTAATCATTGGAATACACATGGCAAGTGTAAGCAGAATGAATTTGAGCATGATATCGCTGGCCATCGCTTGTGAATCAGAAAGCGCATCAGGGATAATATTCGGGAAAAACATCAACATAACAAGCATCCCCAGAATAAGTGCGGGAAGGTTGAAAATCAGGAACATCATGTTGACTTTGATAAGATTCCAGAATTTTCTCTGCAGTATTTCAAAAAACATAAAAAATGGAGCTTTAGGCGGAGCATCCTTATCTACACCAGGACCTGGCTTGTTATAATCAAATAATCCAAAAAAACCTGCCATCCAATTTTCCTCATTTCAAATAATATTTCTTTCTATATATGATGTCTGTTGTGTACCTTTAATCGGATAGTTTTAATTTTACCACAGTTGGAGTTATATTCAATACATTTTGTTACCAATAATTATTTCTGCAATAAGTATTGACACCCCATGCTTAAGTTAGTATAATTGATTTTGCTGATAGCGCAGCGCCTTCTAAATGCGGGGATGGCGGAACTGGCAGACGCGTACGTTTGAGGGGCGTATGGGAGACCGTGTGGGTTCAAGTCCCACTCTCCGCACCAAAAAGAGTATCTTTCGAAAGAAAGGTACTCTTTTTTTGCATTAAGGGGACTTGAACCCGCGAGGGCACGAGTTGCTAAAAAAGCATCGCATTTTTAAGCGAGTGTGCCGCAGCATCATATGCTCTTCAGGAAATCCAATTTTGTAAAATCTCTCTCCAGTCGATCGCGCAAATATCTTTTTGTTATGCGCCCTAATTCATCCAGAACATCATCTGACAGGTTGAAACTGAATAGCTCCTCCATGCGTGTATGCACGATGTGTTGTATCGCTTTGGAAGTTCCGGTTGAAAGTTCAGGTGCGAACCTGTCCTCTGAGATACATGATTCCCTGTCGCAAATAAATCCGCATTTAGAGAAACTGAAAGAATAGACTTTTTCCGCTTCGCAGCCACAAATCATACAGCTGCGCACATGAGGCGCATATCCGGCTGTAGTAAGCGCCCTCAGTTCAAATATCCTTGAGACCAGTTCCGGTATTTTCTCCGCTTTGGTCAGCATAAAAAGCGAATTTAAAAGAAGCTGCAGAAGCTTGGGTGATGCCTGGTTCTCCTGAATAATTTCCATTACAATGTCTAAAAAATGAGCAGCATAGGTAAGGCGGACCATGTCATTCCTTATCTCATAGAATGGCTCAAGAACCTCACAGCTGTTGACAGAATACATGTCCTTACCACTGTAAAGGACATACTCTCCGTAGCTCATAAGTTGAGAACCTGCAGACAGTTTGGATTTCGGCCGTTTCCCGCCTTTGACAAGTGCTGAAATACGGCCGCGGTTCCTGGAGAATATCGTAATGATTTTATCTGCTTCTCCGACACCGACCTCTTTAATTACAATCCCCCTGGTTTTTAAAAAAGCCATTTATATATTACTGACAGAGCATATACAAAGGCTGCTATGCATTACTCACACTAATAGCCGCTTCCGCCTCAGCCATCTTTCTCTGTTCCGCTGCTCTGTCCCTTTCTTCAATTTCCCTGTAGAATATATAGGAGTCAACTAAACCGACTTTTAGAAAGGTGTTCCATGCAAATTCCTTCAACATACCATGCAATCCCCCTTTGTCATTTGTAAGTTATCTATTAATATCTTACTCTAAAAAGCCGCTAGTATACTTGAAAATTTATGCCTGGCTAACTGAAATTACTTATAACCCATTGTTTTCAACATATTTTCACTATTTCTCCAATCTGGTTTCACCTTGACCCAAAGCTGCAGAAACACTTTTACTCCCAGAAGATTCTCTATGTCCAACCTTGCGAGCGAACCGATCTTTTTAAGCATCTTTCCTTCTTTTCCAATCAGAATGCCCTTATGTGTTTCCCTCTCACAGTATATATTCGCTTCAATATCGATTAGTTCCCTGCCCGTGCGTTCTTTGAATGAAATCACTTCTACACCAGTACCATGCGGTACTTCCTCCAGCACCAGTTCGAGTATTTTTTCCCTTATCAGCTCTGCTGCAATCATTTTTTCAGGCTGATCCGTGATAATATCATCCGGGAAATATTTCGGTCCCTCAGGCAATAGCTTTTTGATTTCCGTCAATACAATGTCCGTACCTTCATTGTTCAAAGCTGAAATAGGTATAACCGCCTTGAAATCCATGGAAGCTGTAAACTTGTTGATCCTTGAAAAAAGCTGTTCCTTTCTGATAAGGTCTATCTTGTTAATAATGAGAAACACAGGCGTCTTCAGCTTGCTGAGCTGTTCCATTATATAGGAGTCGCCCGCGCCAGGTTCCTCATCCGTCGCTTCAATCAGATACAGAACGATATCTACCTCGTTAAGTGTATTTTCCGCAAGGTTTACCATGTATTCACCAAGCTTTGTCCTTGGTTTGTGGATACCTGGTGTGTCCAGAAAGATGATCTGGCTATCCTCAGTGTTAATGATATTCTTTATGGTATTTCGCGTTGTTTGAGGCTTGTTTGAGATGATGGATATCTTCTCACCTGCGAGTCTGTTGCTTAGTGTCGATTTACCGACATTCGGACGTCCTACAATTGTTATGAACCCTGATTTAAATGACATTGGTATTCCTCCTACCTTTATTTAAAAAATGCCTGAAAAAGCAGAAGGGTCACTGAAAATCCGATAATTGCCCCTGCTATCAGTTCGATCACTGAATGTATTTTACCCTCAAGTCTGCTTTGTACTACAAGAAGTGCTACGATCAGAAAAAGAATCGTTATGTTCACATTGTTCGTCCATAAAGCAACCGCAGTTACAGCCGAAAATGCTATAGCTGAATGCCCGCTTGGCATACCGCCGCTAAAAGGCGTTCCCTTTTTTAAGAATGCTTTTAAAAGAAGCACCAGTAATAATGTCAATATGATTGCGATGACTGTTAAGTGCATTGGTGCCTGCTTGATTCTTACAATGCCTATTTCAAGACTGGTACTGACCCTGTCGAAAAATATAAAGTAGGCTACCAGAACAGACAGGAGCGCTGAGATAAAAACTGCACCTGCCGCAGTATCCTTAACCACTTTTGCCTTCGGATGGTAAATGTCTATCAACGTGTCTATGATTACTTCTATTGCAGTATTAAACAGTTCGCATATGATTACAATAGCAATCGTAATGCATACAATGAGGAATTCCGTCCTCGTCAGGTCGTAAAACAGAGACAGTACAAGAACCAGTACTGCAGCAGAGATATGTATCTTCATGTTACGTTCGCTTCTGACCGTTGATAAGATGCCATTTGCGGCATTGTTGAAGCTGTCGATCAGGTTCCTGTTCTTCATATTCTCTTTAACCCCATTTTGTCAAGAACTGCTTCCTGCTTCGAAAGCATGATTGGCTCCTCATCCTTTTTCATATGGTCATACCCGAGCAGGTGAAACATTCCATGCGACGCCAGAAATGCAAGTTCCCTTTCCAGAGAATGTTCATACTGCCGCGCCTGTGCTCCCGCTGTTTCAATTGATATCACAATATCTCCCAATAGCAGCAGCCCTTCGTCCAGATCATAATCACCCTCTGTTGATAGTATTTTGCCATTTTGCATATGAACCATGGGAAATGAAAGTACGTCAGTAGAAAGGTCGATACTTCTGAATTCACGATTTATCCTCCTGATGGAAGCATCATCCGAAATAAGAATATTGATTTCACAGCCGATCTTAATATTCTCTGAATTCAAACAGGCAATCGCTGTTTTTTCAAGCAGTCTTGCATGACTATCTTCTATTTTTATGATATCCTGCTCATTATCAATAAAAATTCTCGTTTCATCAGAACCCTTTGGCCTAATATTGCTCATAACCGGCTTTTGCCTCCTCCGCCGCCTCAATCTCAGGATCCGGGACTTTTATAGCGTCCTGCTGCTGATTACCATTATCTTCGTTCTTTATCCCAGCAGCTTCTTCATCCTCCAGAAACTTTTTCACTTTCATATCCGGGTATTCCTCCCGTTCGTGAAAATATCCGCCGAATACTGTCATGAAAGCTCTGGCTATAACATCCATGTCTCTTAGGGTAAGTTCGCATAGATCAAGCTGACCGTCATCCAATTTGTCCTTGATTATTTTGCGTATCAGGCCTTCCATTTTCCCCTCTGTCTTGTCGATCATGGATCTGACAGCCGCCTCGACTGAATCCGCCAGCATAACTACTGCCGCTTCCTTTGAGGAAGGTCTGGGGCCCTGGTATCTGAAATCCTCCTGTTTTACTGTATCAGCCTTATCACCCTTTTTTGCCTTGTAATAGAAGTATGCTGCAAGTGTTGTACCATGGTGCTGGCTGATGATCTCCCGTACTGCGATCGGGACTTTGTACTTTTCCGCAATCTCGGCGCCATCACTTGTATGAGAGGTAATGACCAGCGTGCTGAGGTTCGGAGTCATCCTGTCATGCGGATTCTCAGAAAGCTGATTCTCCTTAAAGAAATTCGGTCGTTTGAGTTTACCCACATCATGATAATATGCACCGACCCTGGCCAGCAATGCGTTTCCGTTTATGGCTTCCGTCGCGACCTCTGCAAGGTTGCCGACCATCAGACTGTGATGGTAGGTACCCGGCGCTTCCATGAGCAGCTTCTTGATCAGCGGCTGGTTGGGATTTGCGAGCTCGAGGAGCTTTAAAGGCGTGATAATATTAAAAACACTTTCAAAAAGCGGAAGCGCTCCAATCGTGAATATGGTTGAAAGCATGCCGTTTAAGGCGATAAGAGCCGCATCATTTGCTATTGACGCCCCACTGTGTTTGTTAATCATATCTATACAGGCAATAACCACGCCGTTTGTAGCCGCGATCACAAGACCTGAAGCAGACAGCCTGCTTCTTTGATTGGCTCCCGAAACAATGAATGCGGATAGGGTCCCACCGATAATGCCTGTGTACAGCATTCCCTGGTTCCCTTTGGTAATAAAGGAAATCGCCAGGACAAGCATCAGGTTGATGATGACACCAAGCCTTAGATCAAGCAGGATGGATATCAGCATGGGTGCTATGAATACAGGGATCAGAAGCGGATTGACCGGATTGAGGATCAAGGAGGATCCAAGAGCCAGGATAATGATAACACCAAGTAATATAAGATCCTTCCTGCTATCCAATAACTTTCTGCAGAAAACATGCATGTAAAGCACAAGCACGAATGCCATTAGCAGTACAACCGCCAGAATGCCGGCAGCAAAGGCGTAATCGAGCTTGCCTGTTTCAATCAGATCCAGTTCCTTGAGAACCTCAAGCTTGTCCTCGGTTACAGTATCGCCATAACTCAGGATACGCGAGCCCTCCGTAATAATCTGCCTGCTTTCCATTGCGGCATTAAAGGCATCGGATTTCTTTTCATCGGTAAGGTCTTTAGCTATGATACTGTTTGGTTTCAGGAAAGCCTTCGCCATAAGTGCCCCTATATTTTTAAAATCCTGACTCAGGTTGCTATTCTGATATTCACTCTGAATATAATCAACTTTGCTGGTTAGATTCGATGCATTGACCTCTTCTTTCATGATCGAGCTGAAAAGTGATCTGGTAAGCTTGTCGAATTCGGTCAGTTCATCCTCACTGGCATTTATCACCAAATACTTGATCTGTTCCCCACTTAGGGGTACATTGAATTTTTTTATTCCCTGTTCCACACTTTTTACAGCTAATGCCTGTTCCAGTTCAAGAATCTTTTTGTAATCTTTGCTCTTTTTTGTTACTCCCTGCTCCTGAAGGCTTTTATCAATGTTTTGCCTGGTGTCCTCAACTTCCTTGATGAATTCAGATGTTGTATTGATAATGTCAATCGGAACGCTTTCCAGTCTGAGCATTACTGGCGGAACAGCATCAGCTGCATCTTGGGCCAGTTTTTCAGTAAGCATCGTATTCTCGATATCACGCGGCGCTGTGATGTCATAACTCGTTCTTTGCCCGAGGCTGAGCCAGTACTTCTTTGGAACGGCACCGTATTCAAGAATGATAAATGCGGCTGCAATAATGACAAGGCAAATCAGAACCTTCTGGAAAGTCCTGTTTTTCAGATAATGCTTTATATGTCTGCTGCCATTACTCTTTTTGCTGTTAGCCTGCAAATAATTTTCCTCCAATCAATCTGTGCGGCAATCAAGACTTTCGCGATTCGTACCGCTCATACGCAATAATGATCTTTTGTATAAGCTCATGCCTCACAACATCTTTTTCCGTTAAATATACAAATTCCAGTCCATTGATCTCATTCAATATTTTTGTGACTTCCTTCAATCCTGATTTTTTATCGCCTGGAAGGTCGATCTGCGTAATATCTCCTGTCACAACCGCCTTTGATCCGAAGCCAATACGGGTAAGGAACATCTTCATCTGCTCCGGAGTGGTATTCTGGGCTTCATCAAGTATGATGAAGGAGTCATCCAGCGTACGCCCTCTCATATATGCCAGAGGAGCGATTTCAATCATTCCCTTTTCGAGATACTTCTGATAGGTTTCGGCACCCATAATTTCATAAAGTGCATCATAAAGCGGCCTCAAGTATGGATCGACCTTGTTCTGCATGTCCCCGGGAAGGAAGCCCAGTTTCTCACCGGCTTCAACTGCAGGGCGGGTAAGGATAATTCTGTTTACTTGCTTGTCCCTGAAAGCGTTTACAGCCATTGCCACAGCGAGAAATGTCTTTCCGGTACCGGCAGGGCCAATACCGAAAACAACCGTATTCTCCTTTATCGCATTCACATATTTCTTTTGTCCATGAGTCTTGGATTTTATCTGCCTTCCTTTTGCGGTCAGGCAAATATAATCGCCCGGGAATTCCCGCACTTTGTCCAGCTGGCCTTCTGCCGCAAGATCGACAAGATAACTGACATTCTGTCTTGTTATGGGTTCACCCTGCACAGCTATTGATATAAGTCTTTCTATTACTACAGAAGCTTTCTCAATATTCTCCTTATTTCCTGAAAGCCTGATTTCATCATCCCTGGAAATTAGTTTCACATCGAGTCCTTCTTCAATTATCCTTGCATTTTCATCAAAATTTCCAAAAAGGTTTATCGCATGTTCTATCTTTTCGAACTCTACTGTCTTTTCAACTATATTGTCCAATCAATTTCCTCCGATCTTTTTGGACGTACCGATATCTTCTATACACTCAACCATAACTTTTGCAAACAATCCTGTCTCATCATTGACAAATTTCAAATCCTTTTTGACTACCTCAGCATTGTCTGGAATTTTTTCAATGATCTTTGCATAAGCCTTTCCAGTCGCTGCATTTTTAGCATCTTCTTCATTTATATGCGCATTTACAAGCTTTTCTTCATAAAAGCTGTTTGTCACCCACTCTATCGGGAAAACAAGATTTTCTCCTATGGAAAGCTTCTTTTTCACCTCAACAGCTTTATAATTCTCAAATGAGGGCTTCTTATGAAACAGTTCCAACTTCCATGAAAACAGGTTCAATGTATAATGATTGACAACCTTGCCGGTCTTAAGCTTCTCAACCTCCGTAAGTCTGACAAGTTCAGACGCCTCATACCAGGTTCTTGCCTGAACTGTCCCCATCGCATGGACCATCTTGAATTTTTTCTCATCTTCTTTAAGAGGTATTTTACCGCTAATGAGTACCTGCCCCTTTTTAACAGTATCACCCTCGCCTGCAGCTTCAATGCCTTGTGTTGCAATTACCTGTTTGATCATTCCATCTTTTATCGCAATGATATCGCAAGGCACATCATTCGGTATTATTTCCGGAACCTTTTTTCTTTCTCTTAATTCAACCCTGACTCTGGTACCACTGACATTGATACTTATCCATGAAATATCTCTCATCTCAAGAAGCATGCCAGTGACCGCACGATCGGTATCAACCGTGTACTTCAGCGCCCCTGTCCTGATTCCATGCTTTGCAAGCGACTGCTCCAACTGGGTGGTCTGAAGCTCCTTGTTGCCTGTAATATCCACGCTCCAAATGAACGAAGTCATGGCATATATAGAAATCACAAAAAGGATAGCTCCTGCAAAAAAAGCCTTCCGCCTGCGGTATCTGTTGAACAGGAACGGAAGTCCGACCTTCCTGAGCAGCCTTACCCTGCATTTTGCCTTACGCACTACCGGACGCAGGTGCTTGAAGCCCTTGATACTCAGCCTCATGCTGATCATCTGATCCTCTTGCACCTTGACATCCCACAATAATATCCGTCTGTGGGTGCAAATATTTATAAATTTCTCTATAAAATAGCCTTCGACTACTATAATAACATATCCCCGAAGATAATTCCATAATCTAAGCAGCAACAAGAGTTTCACTCCGATCGTAGATATTTTGAAGGGCAAAAGTCACTGCACCCTATGATCTTAAATTGCCTGGTGAATTCACCAGGTGAATTCGATTGAGTGTATTTCTCCGGATATGATAATATTCTCTGATGTGATTTCTTTTATCATTAGTCCCGCCCCTATGACTTTAAGGACACCGATACCTGTATTTACACACAAACGTGCCTTGCCGTATTCCATAACATTTTTATAATTTTCTATCATCATATCGCCATTTCCGACAATAGTAAGCTTTGGGAGATTCAGAACCAATTCCTTGGGCAATTCCAGCAACTCGGTGAACCTCTCCCTAAGTTTTTTTCCAGGGACGCCCTCATCAATTTTCTTTTTGCCGGATTTCTTTGACATATTATCAGTTACCCACCTCTTCCTTTTCCGGTGGCAGTAGTTCCTGCGGATCACCAATCGTATAGCCCAGCTGCGCAGCCCCCTTGATGATGCTGTCAAGCGCCTGCGCATTATCCTTCGAGACGGCATGCAGTAAAAGCACGGCTCCACTGTGCAGATTGCGCATGACAATGTCGCGGGCATATTCCGGTCCGCGTATTCTGTCACGATACCAGTCATCATATGCAAAACTCCAGAAAAGGTTGCAATATCCCATCTGCTGTGTCAGCGCCAGAGAACGCTCGCTGTATTCTCCCTTGGGAGGCCGCAGGAACTGCATGCTTTGTCCGAATCTTTCCTCAAACGCACTTTCCAGGCCGAGTACTTCCTCTTCCAGACTGCTATCGTCCAATTCCGGCAAACTGGGATGGTGTATGGTATGATTTCCGACCATGTGCCCTTCATCAACCATCCGCTGCACCAGATCCTGATGACCCTTCAGGTAGGGACCGGTTATGAAGAAAACCGCCCTGGCACTGTTTGCCTTCAGCGTATCGAGTATCAAGGGCGTATAACCGTTTTCATAACCTTCATCAAAGGTAAGGTATATCTTTTTCTCGCTAATATCGCCCAGATAAGCAGCGCCATATCTCTTCAACAGTTGCGGCGCTCCCGGGTCGGCTGCAGGAGTCTGATGTTCCGTCCTCCTCGAAATACCCCACCTGAGCAGCTTATTGTTCGGTACACCGCTGTAGGCAGCCTCGCCTATAACTATATCCACATGCTCCTGGCTTGACATATCGCCGTTTCCTTCGGAAAGCCTGCCTCTTACCTCGGTTTCGAGCTCCATATTCTTATAATCACCGGAATATGCACGATCAGTATCGCTGAGGTTTGAATCGACTGATGAAGCCGGCGAACACCCTGTAATTGTTGAAATCATCGTCAGAAGCGCAGCAAGCAGTATATATTTTCGAATTGAGCCTCTATGTTTTGAATACATGAAACCGCCCTCCCATATGAAACAGACAGTCAATATACATATATATGTATAGTAAACACAGGCCGAATCTCATGGTATTGGCCGGTAAAAAAAGCCCCGGCTTGAAAATCAGCATGATGCAGATATTTCAAGTCAAGGCTTGTGTGCCTACTTTATATTCATATTATGGGAGGTTGAAAATAATTACTTTTACTTTCCTTTATTCGCTTGGTTTCAACAGATTGGTCTTTATCGTAGTCCCATCATCGACAAACTGCTTTATGACCACTTCATCCGCTTTTTTAATGCTCACATTCAATTGCGCATCTTCAAGGATCTCTACGACGCCTCCAATAAGTGTAAGAGACCGTTCAAGGTCATCAGGGTCGGAAATGGCTTTAATAATAAACGGTGCTTCGAACTGCTTCCCGTTTATCATGATGTATTGACCGGCTTCCCTGATCTCGGTCATTGCCACGACCCGCTCGTCATTGACCGAAATCGCCTGAGCTCCGGCGGCCCTGAGCTCATTTACAACATTGAGTACGTCATAATCCTCAACATGAATAAATGCATTATTGTCAAGCGTAACAACGATACCCTTGCCCTTTACATCCAATAGGCCAGCAAATATCTTTGCCTTGTTCAGGTCATCCTTAATCTGCTGCGCCGCTGCGCTGTCGCCGGCTTTGGCGTTTGCATAGGTCTGATTGTCTTTTTCAAGCTCTTTGAGTTTGTCCTGCAATGAACTCTTTTGTTCATTCAACTTTATCAGTTCGTCCTTCAGTTCATCTACTCTCTTATTATCGAAGCTGGCCATGCTCTGATTGTAATTAATGCTTTTATACTGTACTGCCAGCATAATACCCAGAAGAATACATATCATGGTCATTGAGACATTTCTGGCTATTTTCATTTTTTGATTTCCTCCAGTCCCGATATATACCTGTCCAGTTTTCCTGCACCGCTGAACTTGGAAAGCTGCAGTTCTTTGACCTTTGTAATCTCTACCCTTATATTGAACTCAGTCATCTCGGCTACCCTGCTGCAGTTGCTGATACTTTCGTAAAGCAGCTCGGGGTCACCGATCGCTTCGATGTAGTACGGTACGGAATGTCTATTGCCGTTGATCAGGATCGTAGGACCGGCGCAAACTTGCTCACTCATGGGTACAATTCGTTCACTGTTGATTGAAATAGCCTGTGCTCCGGCTTTTTTCAATTCATTCAGGATTACTTTAATATCCTGATCATGAATAATAAGCCAGTTGACAGGAGTATCGGGTTCTCTTGCCGGTGCATCATCCAGTTTTATCGTGATACCCGGACCTTTCACATCTACGAGGCCGGTAGTTATTATCACCTTTTCCCAGTCAACAGAAAGTTTTTCATCATTTTGCTGGTCAATAAAAGATTTTATCGTATTGTTCATTACAATCAGATTCTCGTCAATCGCCGCATTCAAATCATCTGTTTCCTTCTGGGCCTTTGCAAGGTCTTCCTTCAGCATATCCGCACTTAGTGTATTTGAAGCGATCAGCCTTTTTGCATTAAGAGTACTTTTGATCTGTACCGCAACAACAATACCGAAAATCAGAAAAACAATAAGAAAAATGTACTGGCTCCCGGTCTTCTTCATACGCTCCCCGTCTCTCAACAGTTTGTGGTCTGGATTATAATAATTACTATTATTTTATTCTACTTTTAAAACCATTTTATTTCAAGTGAAATATGATTACAACAGAAACGATCATGTATATCGACGTTTATCTTTATGAAGATCCGGAGAGAACGTACGATATGGCAAGCGAAATGTAATTTTATATAATACAAAATAAATCAGTGCAACAAAACAGTTACAGTATAACTTTCAGCGGAAAGATTTACTGTAACCATCTCCGAATTCTTAAATAAACCTTTAACTGCGGCTTATCTCCCTCACCTTGCGGGCATAGATGTTTGTCAATTCCTCTGCGAACTCTGTACTGACACCCTCCCCAATCACACTGCACATCGGTCTCTCGGCATCGGGCAATACGAGTACCCATCCATTATCACTGTATACTTTCACACCCTCCAGCGTATCGACTCTTGTGCCATTGTTTTCCTGAATGAGTTTTCGGATCACCTTGCCCTTGGCATTCCAACTGCATTCTACCTCCTGTCTGTGCATATGGATTTCCGGTATCATATCAACCAGTTCAGAGAGAGTAATTTTGTTTATTGCCATAAAGTCAAGCAACTTGACAAGCCCCGCCACTGCATCAAAATGCATGGTGAATTGCTCCAGCAATTCTTCTTTTGCATCTCTGCCCAGAAGTCTGCCCATGATATCCCGTGCTGCTGTTTTTGTCCTTACCACTTTGCCATTGTACATATCCGCAAGCTTGTCAACTGCACCGCTTGCAGAAACAGGCACAACTACAGTCCTTCCTTTGACGGATTTGAAAAGAATGATCGAGATCAGCGCAATGAACATATCATCTGTAATCAGTCTCCCCTTTGCATCCACCAGTGTCATTTTCTCGCAGGCCTCCTCTATTGAAACACCAAGATCAAACCTTCCATGTTTCACATGACTGCAAAACTGCTCGGCTCCTGCAGGCCATGCAGTATGCCAGGCCTTGTTCTGTTGATTGTCTGCAGCACATGCATAAGTGCTTTCCTGTAGAAGGAGTCCACTGTTTTCAACCTCACAGCCCAATTCCTCAAGCATGTTTTTCATCAAACCGGAAATAAATTCAGAACCGGTATTTAGCGCGATCCTATAATTTAACTTACCTGTTTTGGCACTGTTCATTATGTTTTTCAGATAAAAATCACTAAACCCTGTCACCTTCGTGACACTTTTCAGGCAATCCCCTCCGCAACGGTTGAAATCATCCCTAACAAAGACATTTTCAATCTTCTTTTCCATGGCTCTGTCAATGTTGCAGCCCCTTTTATCGAAAAAGTCCAGCATCAGCCGTGAATTTGCTCCGGTGCAAGTACTTATGTGAACCCCGCCGTCAAGTCTGTAGAACCTTACAGCTGATCGTATTGCCGGTAAAAGGAGCCTTCCGAAATCACTCGTTTGAACTCCTGACGACAACATCCCTGAAACGAATGCATTCATAATCATCATCGCTGCAGGTGAATCATCGCAGCTGATCCCTATTGCGCCCTTATTTCCGTTGACAGCACCATAGGCTGCTCCAAGTCTGGCTGCAAATTCCGGTGTGATTTCCGTATTAATTTCTCCTGTGACACCTCTGTTTCCGAATAACTGACGCCCTAATTTTGATCCCCAGACCAAATTTGATTTGACTTCCATACCCTGACCTATCGATTTATCCGGCCATATTTTAACATTTGGTCTGATCGTCGCCTGCTCACCGATAATTGAATAATCTCCGACAACGGATTGTTCAAAGGCTGATACACCCTGTTTCAGATGCACATGGTTGCAGATGATGCTCCCTCGCAGCTGAACGTCGGAGTTGATTGTGCAATTACGCCATACTATGCTTCTTTTTGTACTGCACTGAACTGAAACGATATTATTATCCCCTATGACAGTAAACCTGCCTACCTTTGTCCCTTTACCAATATGACAACCCGATCCGATCATACATGGAGCTTCAAATCGCACCCCGTCTTCAATGACAGTATCGTCCTCGATCCATACCCCTTTGCTGATCTCAACACCTGCAATATTAACTTTGACCTTGCCGTTCAAAACATCTCTGTTTGCCTGCATATATACACCGATGTCGCCTATGTCGCACCAGTAATCCTCCGTGATATACCCATACAAAAGGCGATTATCCTTCAACAATGCAGGGAAAAGATCCTTGCTGAAATCAAAAACCTCATTACTTTTGATCCATTTGAATATTTCAGGTGACAGTATATAGATACCTGTATTTACTGTATCACTGATAACCTCTCCCCAACTGGGCTTTTCAAGAAACCGTACGATCCTGCCGCTGTCATCGGTTACGACTACACCATACTCCAGCGGAATATCCACTCTCTTCAGGACAAGCGTAGCCATCGCCCCTTTGCTTTTATGAAAGGCAATTGCGCTTCCAAGATCAATATCTGTCAGTGCATCTCCGCTGATGACCAGAAATGTATCATCCAGAAAGTCTTCGGCATTCTTTACACTGCCTGCCGTTCCAAGAGGTTTTTGTTCAACATAATACCTCATTTTCAAGCCGAATGCCTTTCCATCGTCAAAATATTCCCGGATCAGATCCGGCAAATATTGCAGCGTTACAGCAATATCATTTATATTATGCTTTTTCAACAATTCAATAATATGTTCCATTACCGGTTTATTCGCGACCGGTACCATCGGCTTGGGTCTGCTGCATGTGAGCGGTCTGAGCCGCGTACCCTCACCGCCTGCCATAATAACAGCCTTCATTTGCTCCATCCCTTCGATTATTCAGACTATAAATACTTACCTGCTTTCTTTGTTCCATGATTAATTTTTGTAGTTGTCGTAGAAATAATACACAATACGCCAATATGAATTTTATAGCATTGAAATGTATATGCTATATTTGCTGGTTTCATACAGTATTAAATCCAGTGGACAGCCAAAAATGCCAAAAAGAGGTGGATAAGTGCAGAAAAAGGTCAGGCATAATTCTCAGTATATGCAAAAGGGTGTGACAATAAGTCCTGCATCCCCGGTGGTGGGAGACAAGGTAACGATCCTGTATGATGGGATCCTTTCCAAAAGTGGAGCAACTGAAGTTTTCGCTCATCTGGGCTATGGGAGTAATTTGGATAACGAGCAGGATGTACCCATGGTCAAGGGTGATATATGCTTTGAGGCGACCATACCTGCTCTGAAGGAGGATTTTCTGAAGCTGAGCTTTAGGGATTCGCTCAACAATATCGACGATAATACGGGCCAGAGTTATAGCTTTGATATAACGGGGTGATACCACCCCGTTATATCATTACTGATCATTTTCGAAGTAACTGTCGCCAAATAGGCGAATTCGGAGAATGGCGCAGCTGATACACTGTAAACTCTATAACTTTTATAAAACAGCTTACAATATCACCCTGATCTTTAGCGAAGGATCTTAGACGGTCAGGATTCTTCGCTGCGCTCAGAATGACAAACATATAGATGTTACAATAAGCTACAGTGCCCAATCCTCCTGTAATATTCCTATAGCAATTCATCAGGCGGACAAATCCCGCCCTCAAAGCTTCTTTCTCTCTCTGCCCTGTAAAAGGACATTCTCGATATACTTACCGGCATATTTCCACATCAGGGAAATTACAGCGATCTGTACGGGCAGCATGATCGCACTCCTGATGATGCGGCCTGGCAGTAAGGCAAAATAGCCTTTACCATACATAATCGTAAGCCAGTAAGTGTTCAAGCCGAGATCAACAAACAGCGTGATGCAAAGGACTGCCA
>WSSedL1CaDRAFT_10000629_pt1 | contig 23953 bp, 19 predicted proteins | sample WetSurSL1Cattail_FD_9464 | JGI IMG/M metagenome (IMG submission 9464)
AGGTATGGCTGCCGCTGTCGGCTCCACCGCCGGACTGCGGGCGGATGCCAATAAATATGCCGTTCTGCTGACCAACGGAACACTTTCCGCGACAGCAATGGAAACGCTGAAGACCGCTTTAACCAATCAAGGCATGGACGCCTCTGTTATTACAGATACCCCAGGCGATGCAACCATCCCGGGTGACTGGGCTTCGCTGACCGGTGCGATGGATGGCAATACATACAGCCTGACCGACTTTTCGAGCGCTACGGCTTCAACCTATACCACATTGACGCAAGGTATGGCGGACGATACCAACAAGGACGTCAGTGACAATATATCCGTCGTATCCGATTCGTTGAATATTGTGACGGATATGAAAAAGCGGCTTAATGCATTGGTCAATGTCATGCTGCGCGAAGTGAATTATATTCACAAAGGCGGTACAACAATGAAGGATCCGGCCACGCAGGGCGAGGATCTGTTTGTGACCATCAATTCCGGCAGGCCGCTTGAAATGGGAAATATTCAATTGAACTCCAATTTATCCGATTTAAGCAATATTGCGGCTTCAAAAACGGGTTCAAGCGGCGACAACGCCAATGCGCTGGAGATTGCTAACCTCAGGAATGAGTCTCTGATTGATGATACGACAGGAACACTCAGCTTGGACGACTATTATCAGGCTATTATCCTTTATATGGGAAACACAGGTGCGGATGCGACCAATATTACGGATAGCCAGTTAAAGCTTGTACAATCGGCAGATGCCTCCAGGACTGCAATTACAGGTGTTTCAATGGACGAGGAAATGACTAATATGATGAAATTCAAATATGCATATAATGCTTCTGCAAGAACACTGAACGTAATAGATGCCATGATGGAGACTATAGTCAACAGACTTGGTATTGTAGGGAGGTGATAAGGAATGGGTGAGTCGTTTTTCGGACTGAATGTGGCGGTGCGCGGACTTTTTACAGCTCAGCGCAATTTGGATACGGTCAATCATAATCTGAATAATGTAAATACACCGGGCTACTCAAGACAGCAGTCTGTTCAGGCAGCTTCGAGGCCTATGGCTTTATATGACGGTACGGGTATGGTGGGTACGGGCGCTGATGTAACAGGAGTTAAAAGAGTACATGATGAATATCTGGACTTTAAATATTGGAGTGAAAACAGTCCATATGGTGAATGGGATGCAAAGCAAGAGGTAATGTCGGAAATTGAAACGGCTTTCAATGAGCCATCTGACAGTGGCTTTACGACAATCATGAGTGACTTTTACAGTTCAATGCAGGAGCTTGCGAAAGATCCGGGCAGTGAGTCAGTCAGAGCATTAGTCAAGCAGAAGGGCATAACGCTGACAAAGTACTTCAATAGTATGGGCACGCATTTGGAAAATCTGCAGCAGGATACTAATTATAAGATCATGACAAAGGTAAATGAGGTCAATTCCTATGCTACCCAGATCCAACAGCTGAACAGGGAGATATACGTCTCCGAGTTGGACGGAAATACGGCCAATGACCTCAGGGATTCAAGGACTCTGCTTGTGGACAAGCTTTCGAAACTTGTGAATGTTGAGGCCAGTGAAGTTGTGTATGGAACGAAGCCTGACGGCAGTGAGGACAAGCATTTTGTTGTAACCATCAGCGGGAAGGCTTTGGTGGATCATTTCAATGTCAGCAAGCTTGCACTGGATCAGAGGAGTTCTGATGAAAAGGTAAACGATGAGGACATTGGCAATCTGTACAATGTCAGATGGGAAGATGGTAATTCGCTTACAATTAAAGGCGGTGAACTGAAAGGATACCTTGATGTACGGGACGGAAACGAGGGGGAGACGGGATCTAATGGTATAGCATCTCCTGATTACAAGGGCATACCGTTTTATCAGGAAAAGCTGAATGAATTTGTCAGAACCTTTGCGAGAGCGTTTAATGAAGGCTATATTGACACAGATGGAGATAAATCCTATGATGCCGGGGAGGACAGCGGCACAGGACATGCCGACGGATACGGACATGATAGTTCGGTAACCGGAACCCGTTTTTTTACAATGATGGGGACAGGGGATCAGGAGATGTCCAGTACGGACTTTCTTGGCGGAGCATCTACAGGAACGGATATTTATGGCGCATATGATAAACTGACAGCGAAGAATTTCTCCGTGAGCTCGGATGTTATCGACGATCCCAATCTGATTGCAACCTCTGACACAGCGCTTGAAGATGGTAATATCAATACGCTGAACAGCTTGCTTGATTTCCGGCAAAATGCCGATATGTTTTCCGAGGGCGCTCCTGAAGACTTCATGAAGTCATTAATTGCCACAATGGGTATCGACTCTCAGCAGGCACAGAATTATGTGGCCAATGAGGAGGTTATTGTAAATCAGATCACAAACCGGAGGACTTCTGATTCCGGCGTATCTATAGATGAAGAAATGACAAACCTTGTTAAATTCCAACAGGCCTATAATGCCTCGGCAAAAATGATCCAGACTATGGGCGAAGTTTACGATATATTGATCAACCAACTTTTTGCGTAAAGGGGGACTTTGAAGGATGAGAATCACAAATAATATGCTGATCAACAATATGGTCAATTATATCGGAAATAATCTGACCAGAATGGATAAATACCAGAGCCAGTTGGCCACAGGCAAAAAGATACAGGTGCCGTCCGATGATCCTGTTGTTGCGGCTCGCGCATTGAAGCTGCGTACGAATGTGGCGGAAATAGACCAGTATCAGAAGAATGTAAATGATGCGACCTCCTGGCTGGACACAACGGAGAATACTCTGTCAAGTATCGGCGATGTATTGCAGAGTGTCAGGGAGTTGACAGTCCAGGCGTCAAGCGATTCAACGACAACGGATGATAAGACGAAGATCAGCGCAGAAATACAGCAACTGAGAACGCAAATGATTTCTCTTGGAAATACCACCTATGCGGGAAGGTACATTTTTTCCGGCTATAAAACGGATCAAAAGCTGCTGGACGAAACCACCGGCGATTTTGCAATTGATGTGGATACCTCTGAGGAAAACATTCTGTATGAGATTGGAATTGGAGATGATATCAACATAAACGTCGCCGGAGGAGATCTTTTCAATGATGGAGGAGATGCGGATTCCACGACCGGTACACCGGGTACCCTGATCAGTGATTTTGACGCTTTGATTACAGCGCTCAACGCAGGTGATAGTACAGCAGCCAGTGACCTTCTTGACAATCTAGATAATGACATCAACAATGTTTTGCGTATCCGCGCGGATGTCGGCGCAAGAACCAACAGACTGGAACTTACCGGTAACAGGCTGGACAGCGACAACACCAACTTTACCAAACTGATGAGTGATAATGAAGACGTGGATATGGCAGAAACCATCATGAACCTGCAGAACGAAGAGAATGTCTATAAAGCTTCTCTTTCCGGCGGGGCAAAAATCATACAGCCGTCATTGGTGGATTTTCTGACATAGTGGTGATTGCATATGGGGTTGACAATCCAAACAACGGATATACAGCTCGGCGTTGAGCATATACCGTCTCAACTGAATATCAGAACCCAAAATGCCAGGCTTGAGATGCACCGGGAGCAGGCGGAGCTTAAGATTCATACGGAACAGCCGAAGGTACACATAGATCAATACGAATGCTTTGCAGAGGAAGGTTTGAAAAACAATTATGACTTTGCAAAAGAGGCTGCTCAAAAAGGGTACCGCCAGGTCTTGAAGTATACCGGTCAAGCGGTTCAGGACGGATATGCGATGGCAGCTGTTGAGAATGGAGGAAATGCCATTTCCTCCATTGCAAGAAGGAATATGCTTCAGACAGATGAATACGGGATGGATTTTATACCAAAATCCAGGCCCAAGGTTGAGGTATCAGGCGGAATGAATATCCGGTGGGATACAAACGCAGAAGGGGCGCTTAATGGTATAGATGGAGATTATATACAGGGGAACGTCGATATTCATTATGAGCCCGCAAAGATAAACACCTATGTAAAACAGTACCCGTCCATTAAAATAAGTTATAACAATTTTGATGAGTCAATATAGAGTTCGTTGCAATACAGTCAAAATAATGAAGTGAATTTTACAGTAACTGCTGAGTGGAGGATATTATGAGAGTATTACAAACAAGGCACTTCGGGGAAATCAGGATAGCTGAGGAGAGTGTTTTGAAATTTGATGAAGGACTGCCGGGTTTTGAACAGCTTAATAAATTCGTACTCATTGGGAATGAAGATAAGACCTCTCCGTTCGGATGGCTGCAATGTGTCAATGAACCACAGATTGCATTTGCAATTGCCAATCCTTTTATGATTGTAGCGGACTATGACTTTGAGCTGCCCGATGAAGCAGCCCGGGAACTTTGTATTGCAAAGGAAGATGATGTAGCGGTATATTCCATCGTTGTTGTACCGGATGATCTGACAAGAATCAGCATGAACCTGAAAGCACCTTTGATCATCAACTGCAGCACGAATAAGGGCGCCCAAATAATCCTTGACACCGACAAGTACACTGTGAGACACTATATATTGGATGAAATCCGCAGACAGGAGGGCGGCGCCGATGCTGGTACTGACAAGGAAAAAGGATCAGACGATCGTCATAAATAATGATATAGAGATCACTGTGCTTGATATCCAGGGGGATCAGGTACGTATCGGAATTAATGCTCCCAGAAGCGTATCCATACACAGAAAGGAAGTTTTCCTGGAGATACAGCGTGAAAATGAAGAAGCAGCCAGAATTAAGCCCGAAACCGATAAAATATCGCTGGATGAAATTATTAAAATGAATATGAAGTGATGAATACAATGTTAGGGTTTTTTAATTAAATATATGAGCACTGAATATAGAAATGGCGGTAAGAGAAAAATATCCGCCTGTATGATAGCAAAAAATGAGGAAAATAATATTCAACGCTGTATTGAAAGCTATTATAATATTGTTAATGAAATCATAGTTGTTGATACGGGCTCAACGGATAAAACCGTTGAAATTGCAAAAAAATTCGGCGCCAAAGTGATTCATTTTGAATGGCAGGATGATTTTTCCGCCGCCAAAAACCGGGCACTGGAAGAAGCGACCGGTGACTGGATTCTGTTTTTGGATGCCGATGAATTTTTTTACGAAGACTGTCAGGAAAATATCCCAAAAGCAATTCTAGAGGCGGAACGAATTAAAAAAAATGTGATTGCATGCCCTATGATCAATACTGACGGATTAAATGGTGCGGTTCTTGAAGAGTCCTATTCGCTCCGGATTTTAAAGAAAGGTTTTCATTATCGTTATCCCATTCATGAAGCAGCCTATCGAAAAGAAGGTCTCAAAATTCTTGAGATCCCGAAAGATAAAATAAAAATTGTGCATACCGGGTATAATCAATTATTCCTGGAGGAAAAGCTGGAAAGAAATCTGGGAATGCTGTTAAATGGTCTGGAAAATATCGATGAATCACGAAAAACGATAAACTTTTATTATATTGGCGAATGCTACTTTGCTCTTAAAGATCATGAAAATGCAATCAAATATACGGAACTTTATTTTCAAAACACTTGCAGTGAATATCTTTACGGAGTGCAATCCAAACCATATAGAAATCTTATTGAGAGTCTGATTCATTCAAATGCGGACCGCAATAGAATATTGAGCTGGATTGACAAAATGGAAGAGAAATTTCCGGGACATCCCGATGCTGTTTTTTTACGAGGTCTGACTTGTTATAACTATAGACTTTTTCAACTCGCGCTTACGGAGTTCTGCAGGACAGCGGTTCTTATGAAAAGCTATGAAGGAATAGAATTGTGCAAGATCGCACATAATCCAACCAGAGTAGCTCTATTGACGGGCGGATGCTATGAGGCGCTGAAAAATACCGCCGATGCTTTTTCAACCTATTATCAGATTTTTGACAAAGAGAACGACAATATAAATGCATTATTACTCCTTCTTAATCTTACAAAAAATTTACCTGAAAGCGAAAAGACCGGATTTATAGAGTCACTTTATAAAAACTCCGGCAAAGCCAGGCATAAAACGGTAATGACGGGATTAGCGCTGTATTATATGAGCCCGCAGCTGCTGAAATGCTTTGCGGCTTACAAAAGGAATTACCCTGACGAACAGTTCCTATATTATATCGCAGGCTTTTTAAAAGCGGGTGACGCCCAATTTGATACGGCTGCAAAATTACTGGCAATGGATGAATGCTTAAAAATCGATAAACTCTCCCGTGTTAAAGCATTGATTTGTGCTGTTCTCGCGGATAACCGGGAGTATGTTGACAAGCTGTCAAAAACAGTGGAGCCGGAATATGCTTTTGCACTTGGCATTATCAGGGAGACGGATCCTGACAAATGTGACATAAATAAAATTGCCGTTGTGATCTGTGAAATTTATAGAATGCGGCAGGAATTATTTGCATTTAAAATAATCTCGGGGCTTGCCGAAAATACCCAGGATATATTTATGATTAAAGTGGCTTTAATACTTGAAAAGTTTAGCTGTTATCAGGGAGCTTTATTATGCACTGAATATGCTCCTGAAAACGCCGGAACATATTTTTTGCGCGGATATTATAAATACCGGCTCGGATACCTGTCCGAGGCATATGGGCTTTTTGAACTTGCAGGGAAACAGGGCTGCTCAGACATAGCGCTGGAAGCGTATCTTGAATATATCCGGCAATTGCCGCCGGATAAACAACCGGGAGAAAATGCAGAGTAGATAGTCTCTTCTGCAGCAGGAACATATTTTGAATATTCTGCCCAGGTTAACCAGTGATTAGAGGACATCCGGGAAAATATTTTTTATTTTTCTGTTAAGTAAATAAAAAAAACTACGATATATATAATGAGAGTTAAAAAAGTGTTTCTGTAAACCGGCCGGATGCGTGGAATGCTTTCTTTATCTCAAAAAAATGGAGGGGCATGGATGCCCTATCAAAAAACATGGAGGTAATCTTATGAAGATTAATCACAATATCGCATCTTTAAACACGTATCGTCAGTTGACCAATAATACCAATGCCACATCGAAATCCCTTGAGAAATTGTCATCCGGTCTCCGTATCAACAGTGCGGCTGATGATGCGGCAGGACTGGCCATCAGTGAAAAAATGAGAGGTCAGATCAGAGGCCTTGATCAGGCGTCAAGCAATTCTGAAGACGGCATTTCCCTTGTACAGACCGCTGAAGGCGCATTAAATGAGACCACTTCGATTCTTCAGAGAATGAGGGAACTGGCTGTTCAGTCGTCTTCCGATACCAATACTGACGAAGACAGAGACAACATACAGGATGAAATGGATCAGCTCACTGCCGAAATAGATCGTATATCCACAACAACGCAATACAATACCAAGAATTTGCTGGATGGTTCAATGGGTAAAGCTTCTGTGTCTATTGCAAATGTTAACACCAGTGCAGTTTTGAAAGAAGGTACAGATGTTGCGGATACAGGCAGCTTATTAACGGATCTTACCGACAGCGACGGCAATAGTCTTGGCATAGCGGCGGGTGATACGATTGACGTTTCCTATGAAATGAACGGAGTAGTCACGACCGACACCTATACAGTTACTTCAGCGTCGACAGTTGCGAATATGACAGGTGCCACTGCGGATGCCCATTTGACTATTGCTGCAACTACTGCTGGCGCAATTACTGTTACGGCCGCCGACGAGGGTCTCGCAAATGCAATTAACGGTTTGACCGTTACGGTAAAGGATTCCACGGGTACTACAAAAACAGATGCGACAAACGCCCTGAATACTTTTGAAGAAACAACGGCAGCAGCGAACGTACAGTCCGACGGAACAGCAATTCTGCAAATTGGAGCCAATTCAAACCAGACAATGCAGGTTTCCATCCTTGACATGGGAGCCTCTGCACTGGGCGTTGCAGAACTCGATATCACAACGGCAACAGCTTCCCAGGTTGCAATCAATGCCATTGATACGGCAACCCAGAAGGTTTCTGCACAGCGTTCCGCACTAGGTGCTATCCAGAACAGGCTCGAACATACAATCAACAATCTGGGTACATCCAGTGAAAACTTGACATCAGCCGAATCCAACATCCGTGATGTTGATATGGCAAAAGAAATGACCGAATATACCAAGAACAATATCCTTACCCAGGCAGCCACTTCAATGCTGGCTCAGGCCAATCAGCAGCCACAGAGTGTTCTGTCCCTGCTCCAGTAATATAATCGCTTTTCATGAGGGGTCAGGGGATCATTCCCTGACCCTTTATTTCACAAACTATTACACAATGAATACGACTATATGAAATTAGTGCTTAGCTTTTTCTGACTGATTTCCGATAATATAAATAGTTTCATGGTTGGGAGGTGTTTGGTATGAAGATTGAAGGCATTACCGCCCAGACAGTAAGCTCGTTCAAGGCGAATATGGAAACAGCTTCGGCCAGTACTGCGACAAACACGGATATTGCCGTAAATTCAAAAGATGGAATGGATCTTGGCAATATAGAACGGTTAACCGATACAGAAAAGCTTGATCTCCCTATATCGGAACAGACTGTTATAAAGACGATTGAAAAGGCGAATGATGCTATTTCCGTATCAAACAAAAGGTTTGAGTATTCCATCCATGAAAAAACAAAAGCAATTATGATTAAAGTGATTGATACAAATACAAACAAGGTCATCCGGGAAATTCCGCCGGAAAAAATTTTGGATATGGTCGCCAAAATGTGTGAAATGGCCGGCCTTTTTGTAGATGAAAGAAGGTGAATGTCATGTCGACTTCTTCAACGAGCAGTACCGGTTCTTATAGTTCAACGTCGCGTATGTTCGGATTGAGCGGAAGCGGTCTTGATGTGGATAGTATTGTTGAATCGCTTATGACAACGGAATCGGCGCCGTTGAATAAGGTAAAGCAAAAGAAACAGCTTGCGGAATGGAAGCAGGACGCCTACCGGGATGTTATCAGCGATCTGAAGACTTTTAAGGATACCTATTTTAATACCTCCAAATCATCCAGCAACATGATGTCCAGTTCCAGCTTCAAGCAGATGACCGGAACCTCAACGGATAGTGACTATGTCACGATTTCCGGAAATGCTGATGCAACAACCGGATCCCATACCGTATCTGTTATCAGTATCGCTACCGCCGGTAAAGCTGCCAGTTCTTCCGGAGTTACCGATGATCTTATCGGTGATGCAATCAGTGATTACGATTTGGACGGAAAAACGTTTAAAATGACCCTGGATGGGGTGACAAAAGAAATAACCCTGGGAGATTACAGTTCGGATACAAGTACATTTGAAACCAAGATTCAGGCATTGGTGGATAATGCATTCGGATCCGGTAAGGTAACGGTCGGTTTTTCCGATTCGAAGTTGACTTTTGACACGGCTGGTGGCGCAGGGAAAATTACACTGGCCAGTGGTTCGACGAGTGACGGACTTGCTTCGCTCGGCTTTGACAACGGCGCTTCCAACAGGCTGGATACCAGCAGTACTTTGAGCAAGATCGCATCAAGCTTTGCAAAGGATCTTACCTTTAACGACTCAGGTAACCTTGTCTTTACAATTAACTCAAAGCAGTTTACCTTCAGCAGTTCAACTACGTTGTCAAAAATGATGAGTACCATTAATTCGGACTCTACTGCGAATGTGACTATGAAATATGATGAGACTTCTGATAAATTCGTTATTACCTCGGATGACACTGGATCTGGTGAGAATATCGTTATTGGTACGACACAAGGAGGTAATTTCTTTGGCTCGGAAAGCGTATCCGGAATTAATACCGGTAATGCTACGACGACAGCTGGAACCGATGCTTCTGCAAAGATAGATGACGTGCTTGTTACAAGAAGCACTAATACCATTACACTGGATGGTACGAGTTATACACTAATTAAAGCACATTCGGACCCGAGTACTGATAGTGAGACCGTAACCCTCTCTGTGGACACGGACGCAGTCTATGAAAATATTACTGCATTCGTTGATGCATACAATGACCTGATTGACACAATGAATACGAAAATCAGTGAAGAATATGACCGGGACTACCAACCGCTTACAGATGCCCAAAAAGAAGAAATGAGCGATGATGAGATCGCTGATTGGGAAGAGCAGGCAAAGACCGGACTGCTTCAAAATGACTCCTTATTGCAGGGGATCCTGTCTGATATGAGAACAGCATTATATGACAGCGTCAGCGGTCTTTCAACAGGCCTTGCCGATATTGGCATAACGACAGGGGATTACTCCGATAAAGGAAAGCTGGAAATAGACGAGGACGCGCTGAAAGAGGCCATAGAGAGCGACCCGGACGCCGTAGCGGACTTGTTTACCCAGGAGGCCGACACAAGCTATACTACAGCTACAACCTCGACACTTCGAAATGGAAGATATAAAACGGAAGGTCTGGCAAACAGATTGTCGGATGTATTGAACGATGCGATCCGGACAACGAATGGTAAAGGAACGCTTCTTCTGAAGGCAGGTATGGTAGGTGATACTACACAATATACCAGTACGCTGTATGATCAAATAGACCAGTATGATGAAGATATTGATGAACTTGAGGATAAATTGTCGGACAAGGAAGATTACTATTATAGTAAATATACAGCCCTGGAAACCTATATTTACCAGATGAGTAATCAGAGCAGTTATATTACTTCGTTATTAAGCAGTTCATAATATAAGCTTGAAATGACAAAACTATTGGAGGAATGAACTATGGCACTGAATAAAGCATATAACCAATACAAACAAAGTTCAGTCTACACTGCTACGCCGGAAGAACTGACATTAATGCTTTATAATGGTCTGATAAAATTTATTATGCGTGCACAGGGAGCTCTTGAGGGAAAAGATATAGAGGGTACGAGTAATGCCATCATACGTGCACAGGATATTGTGGTATATTTCAGGATGACTCTGATTATGGAATATGAAGTGGCACAGAATCTGGATATGCTTTACGAGTATATGCACAGACGTTTGGTAGAAGCCAATGTGAAAAAGGATAAGATTATCCTGGATGAAATACTGGGTATGTCGAAGGAACTGCGTGATACTTGGGCTCAGGCAATGAAACTGGCCAAAGCAGCACCGCAGAAGTGACCCCGCAGAAGCCACAGCAGGCTAAATTGGCACAGGAGTAAAAAATGGACATGACACTGGGGAAATACCTTGGCCGACTAAATGAATTGCAGCAGAAAAAGATGGTTCTGCTTCAGAAGATTCTTACCTTGACTAGGGAGCAGACGGAGACAATTACTGAGAACGGATTGGACGGACTGAACAGGCTTATTGCTGAAAAGCAACTGTGGATTGATTCACTTAAAAAAGATGATGAAGAGTTCGTAACCTGTTTCCAAAAGCTTAAGAAAATGGCAGGAATATCAAAGCTGGATCAGTTGGATGTTTCAAAGCTCGAAGGTACTGCTTCGGAAGATGCAAAACTTCTGAAAAACCTGACTGCTGAAATTATGGAAACAATCGGTGTGATCAGCGAAATCGAAAAGGTAAACAGTGAAAAAAGCAAAAGTCTTCTAAGTAAGTTTAGCTGTGAAGTCAAAAAGCTGAATCAAGGCAAAAAGATGGTTAAAGCATATAAGGTTGGACCGATAAATCCGCCATCCTATTTTGTGGATAAGAAAAAATAGGAAAATAAATTCCGATAAGGAAATAAGTAAGAATCTTAATATATAAAAAGGCTGCCTGTATGGCAGCCTGATTTGTTGATGATCTTACAGGAACATATCCAGCAGGCTTCCGCTGTTAAGGCTTGAATTGTAGTAGTTTCCGGCAGACAACAGATTGTTGATATAGGAATAATACGTATTGGTTGAACTTGTTGAAGTATCCGGGGTGACGCTCAGTTTCACTGCCGTATCGCCGACTTCCTTCAACGTTGCCTGTACTTTGCCGCTATCCAGGCTTACAGTATTACCTGATGAAGTATATTGATGACCATTTACGGAATAGGTCGCGTTCTGTGCCTTGGTATCCGCCGTTCCGATGCCTGTTGCGGATACAGCATTACCTTGCAGGTCGGAAATTGAAAAGGCGTTCCTTGTACCGGTCTTAGCAGATTCCAGTGTCAGTGAGGCTTTATTGGCTGAATCGGTTGTAACGCTTGCGGTTATACCCAGACCTGATTTGTTTATGGCGGAAGCGAGCTTGGTAAGGGCAGTTTTGTTTGTGTCCGTATCGTTGATCACAAGCGAGATATTTCTGCTGGCTGTTCCGCTGTTTATCCTCAGGATGTCCAGACCGGTTCCAATCACTGAGGGATTATTGGCGGATAGGGACGTACCTGTATTTGTCTGGGCGGTCGCAAGATTTGAAACTTTGACGGAGTATGATCCTATGGTTGCATTCTGCTGGGCTGTTGCGGTTACCGTATCACTGTCGGTTGATGTAACGGTCTTGCTGCTCAATGCAGATGCAGTATTGTTTAAGTATTTTGAATAAAGGGAATTCAACAAGGATGTATTGGATTGACTGGAGGTTGAAGTAGTTTTGTTACTGGTCAAACTGCTGATGTAATTATTGTAACTGTTAACGCCATATATGTTGTTTATGCCATAGATGCCATTCACACCGTATAAATTGTTTATACTATAGCCACGTGACATCAAAATCAACCTTCCTTCTATAAACTGCTACTACCATATAAACTGTGTAATATCTCCAAAAATCCAATGATAACATATAATACTCGAAATATAGTAACAAAAGAAACTTAATAGTACAATAATATTCCAATTGAATTATATCGTAAAATGAGTTACGGAGATATAATAAATTAGCACTATTTATTTACACTTTGCAATGGAAAAGTAAAACAGATAGAGTTACGGATATTGCAGAAGTGCATCCTATATGGAATCATTCCTGAGGGTACACCCTTTCAAGGAAAGAGAAGACCCTGCTCATATACTCATCCGGATCTTTTATATAGCTTGCAGCATCACCGTCATCGTCAGTCGTCCAGAATTCAGAACCTTTGGAGTTCAGGGCCGAATATTTCTGATTTAACTCAATACTGTTTTCGATCGGTATCAATTTATCTCCGCGGCCATGTATCAGCATCAGATACGGCGGGTTTTCCGCAGTCAGCGTATTGACAGGGCTTGCGTTTTTCATATCAAGGTCGCCTGCAAGTTCCAGTGACTTCTCAACTGTGTAGTTGAAACCAATTGAAGGCAAATGTGTCCAGTTATTCAGGCCGTGAGACAGATAGGTCTTAAGATCGGCATAAGGGCTGTCAGCGATGACAGCATCCACTGAATCATTTTCTGCGGCAAGCAAACTGGCCGAAGCACCGATCGAAAATCCCAGCAGAGTGATGTGGCTGGATCCCTGGGATTTCACATATTTTATCGCGGCTATTACATCTTCTTTTTCATTTAAGCCGAAGGTAGTGTCCTTCCCGCCGGATTCTCCTGAGTTCCTCAGGTCGAAGGTGAATACGCTGTATCCTTTATTCAGAAATGACTTTATCATATCAACTGTTTTAATGCCGAACTGCAGTCTGTTATTGCCATATGAATGTACAAGGATTACTGCCTTGTCGCTGTTCTTTGCCTGGAAAAGCCAGCCCTTTAGGATGATGGACGTATCGGTGCTTTTGAAGCTGATATTTCTGTATTCAGGAACAATATTTGATGAAAACGTATCTATTGGCTTTTTTTCAGGGTGCAGCAGTGTCCAGCTCATGTATCCCGACAGTATGATGACTGCTAAAATTGAGAGAAGCAACAGAACAATGATGGTTAATATAATATTACGTGCTGTATGGGTTCTCCTGACTGCATATGTAACGCCGCTTATTCTCATATTCCAATCCTCCACGCCCTTAGTATAACTCACCTGTTATATTGACATGTATGATAATTAACCTTATTATATTTTTATTTATAGGTGTTGTAAAGCAATAAAAGCGGAAAATTGAGGAATATCGGTATGAAATGCAATATTTGTCCCAGAGAATGTGATATCGACAGGGAAAAGAGCAAAGGGTTCTGCGGTATGGGAGAAAAGCCAGTGGTTGCAAGAGCTTCTCTGCACATGTGGGAGGAACCTTGTATCAGCGGAACACGCGGTTCGGGCACAGTGTTCTTTTCCGGCTGCAATTTAAAGTGCATCTTCTGTCAGAATCATGAAATCAGTCACGGCGGCATCGGCAAAGAAATGTCCATAATGGAGCTTGCAGGAATATTCCTGTCTTTGCAGGATAAAGGCGCGCATAATATAAACCTTGTAACACCCTCCCATTTTGTGCCTGCCATCAAGGAAGCGCTGGATCTGGCGAGAGCGGCATGGGAGACGGAGGGACATGAGGGACGGAGGGAAAGGCCCGAGTATGAGGGATGGAGGGACAAGTCCTCTGTTCCACTTGCTTTTGTTCCGGTACAGAGGACCTGTCCCTCTGTCCCTCCCTTTCCCGCTACCTTCGTCCCTCCTGTTTCTGTCCAAAGAGGCGGACAATCCAACTGTCCTGCTGCTCCTGTCCCAAATTTCGTTACTCAACCCAGGCCTCTCGATATCCCCGTCGTTTATAACACAAATGGTTATGATAGCCTGAATTCATTAAAAATGCTGGATGGATCCATCGACATTTACCTGCCGGATCTCAAATACATCAGCCCGGAAGTGTCAAAGGAGTATTCAGGAGCAAAAGACTATTTTGACAAAGCTTCCAAAGCGATACTCGAAATGCACAGGCAGGTCGGCATGTCCGAATTTGACGAAAGCGGGCTAATGACGCGCGGCATGATCATCAGGCATCTTGTTCTGCCGGGTCATACGGCAGAAACGCTGCGCGTCCTTGAATGGATATCTGAAAACCTTCCCAAAGATATAAATGTAAGCCTCATGAGCCAGTATACTCCCTGCTACAAGGCCTGTGGGCATCCTGTCCTTGGCAGGGGACTTACCAGGTACGAGTATGAAAAGGTGACCTATAAATTCGCAAAGCTTGGTCTTAATGGCTTTGTACAGGACAGGGAATCTGCTTCCGAGCAATATATACCGGACTTCAATCAGGAGTGACCCAATACACCGGGTATCAATCAGGAGTGACCCAATACACCGGGCATCAATCAAGAGTAATCCAATACACCGGATATTAATCAGGAGTAATCCAATACACCGGATATTAATCAAGAGTAATCCAATACACCGGATATTAATCAGGAGTAATCCAATACACCGGATATTAATCAGGAGTAATCCAATACACCGGACCTCAATCAGGAGCAATCCAATATACACCGGACCTCAATCAGAAGTGACCCATCAGTTTAAAATGAATCATCTTTCTGCATTATTTCCCGTCTTATTCTTTTATTTTCTGCAGTAGAAAATTCACTCTTACAGTGCTGATAAGCCTCTTGCCTATCTATTACCTGCATAATAAATAAAAAACTGCAAAATATAATGGTAAATTTTGTAAGACTGTGATAATATAGGACGCGTTAAAGGACAATAGAAATACCCATTATTGTTATACAGCTACAAAAGCCGAAAATATGACAATATTCCATGATTTGTGAGGGATTTGGATGCAGGCGGGCGACATTTTTGACGGGCGCTATAGAATATTGAAGATACTGGGTCAGGGTGGCATGGGTACGGTTTATCTGGCTCAGAATATCAATACCGATACCTTCTGGGCGATTAAGGAAATCATCCGGAGGGATGGTACCGATGTCGATCTGCTGGCCGAACCAAAGCTTTTAAAACGGCTGGAACATCCCGCACTGCCAAGATTATTCGATATACTTGTGCAGGATGGGAAACTGTACATGGTTTCAGATTATATAGATGGAATATCTCTTGACAAAAAACTTGAAGCAGAAGGCCGAATAGCGGAGGAAACAGTAACACAATGGGCTGTACAATTATGCAGGGCGCTCGATTACCTCCATACCCTCGAACCGCATCCGATCATCTACAGGGATATGAAACCTTCAAATATCATATTGACGGACAATGGAACACTTAAACTAATTGATTTCGGGATAGCGCGCGAATATAAAGCACGGTCCGGAGGGGATACGGTTTATATAGGTACACGGGGGTTTGCGGCTCCGGAACAATATGGCAGGGGGCAGACCAGTGCAGCCTCCGACATTTACAGTCTGGGAGTAACATTGCATCATTTGCTGACAGGGAAGAATCCGGCGGATTCACCATATGGAATAAAACCTGTCCGGCAATTTGTTGAGGAGCTTTCGCCGGAAATGGAAGCAATCATATGTAAATGTACCCGCGAAAACGCATCTGAACGCTATCAGAGTGCGGCGCTTCTGCAAAAGGAGCTTGAGGCTTTGTGCCCTCTGCACGGTAAATTGCACAGCGGTAACAATCCGGAAAATTCTCATACAGCCAACCGGACTGTGCAGGGTGAACCTGAAGAAAATGCTGTAAGTACAGGTTTTGGAGCAAAGCAGCATGCCATTTTCAGAAAGCTTGTGATTACCGTATGGGATAATGCAGAATTCGGCTGTGAGCTGGCATATATGGCAGCGAAACATACAAAAAGCGAGGTGCTTCTGGCAGATTTGGATTTGCTGGCACCGAAAGCGGATTTGTTTCTTAACCTGAAGAAGTTTCCTGTGAAATTATCACAGGGAGGAGTATATGGACGTTCAGGATTGGATTTTGTCATGGACGCACTGGAAAAGGGCTCATTGGATGATGAGGTGTTGCAGCAGTCAGCCGTACAAAGAAAGGATCTGAAAAACCTGCATGTGCTGACAGGCAATTACCGGTTGGAGAATTATGAATATTTTAATGAAGATATTGTTCCAAAATTGATTGAGAAGTGTTATCGAAGGTTTGATATTACAATATTTCTTGTTAACAGATCCATATACGATGCGTTTACGCTGGCGGCACTCCTCGGATCAGATATGAATATTGCGGCACTTCGGGGAGATGTGGATCAGCTGCGGGAATTCAACACTTATATTGAATTCTTGAAGGAGAAGCAGCACCTTTGTGTTCACCGTACTCAATTTGTTCTTTTCGAATATGACAAAACCAGCAGTATAACTCCGGATGAAGCCAGAGAAGCGGTTCATGGAAATTTTCTCGGGGAAATTCCATATAGCAGGAGGCGTTTGCTGCATAGAAATCTGAACGGCGCTTATGCCGTGCGCATGGAAAAGGACATTGAGCAGGCGTATATCCGGCTTTTAGTAAGGATGGGGTTGATATCTGATTTGAAGCTGCTGCAAAAATTCCGGTCGGCCATCTTTGGTAATGTGTTTCAGTCATCGGGCGCAATTCCGGGGAAATAGGAATTATGAAAAAATTTTGGGGGAATAAGGCATGCCTGTTGTAAAGTCGTATCAGAAGCTGGTTCATGAAGCTTCAACAAATGGGATAAAAGACTTCGAGGATATCGATTCCGTTGTGTGCGGTATTACAAATAATATCCTGAAAGATTCACCGGAGCTTGTGACGGAGGCTGATGGCAGCCGGTCGGGTAAAAGGCTGCTTGAATCAGCGATCATCAAGGATATTGAAATTCACAAGTACAATTATGGAATTTTCAGGGATGAACTGGTCCTCAGAGTGATTGGTTTCATGTCCGGCTATGGAGAGCTTCAGAGATATATTGAGGATGAAGATATCACGGATATCGACGGGTCGAGGTTTAACCAGTTTTCGATCAAACGTCACGGTGTCCGTAGCAAAACACCTGTCAACTTTAGCAGCATAAAAATGTTTGATACTTATTGCAGGCTGATTATTGTGAGAAACGGCGGTGTTTTAAATCAAGATGAATACTGCTATAGAGTAGCTGATGAAAAACTAAGATTAAGGATCAGTATTTCCATCAATCCCGGAAATATTGCGGGGCCTGCGGTCAGCATCCGGAAGCATCGCAGGGAAAGCTACAAGCTGGAGGATTTAAAAGCGCTTGGCATGCTGGACGAGGAATTGATGGATATGCTCAAAGATCTCGCAGATGGAGAAGCGTCAGTACTTTTCTGTGGAAAGGGAGCGGCTGGCAAAACAACTTTACTGCGCGCGTTTATCAACAGCCTTCCTGAGATGGAGCGGGTGCTTATTGTAGAGCCGGAAGCCGAGATTTATCCGGATAAGCCCTTCTGCATGGAGCAGCGGATCATAAAACAAAACGGGGACGGCAGGTCTGTCACTCTGAAGGGTATGCTCAGGGAAGCTCTGGTTATGCCGATGGATATGTATTGTGTCGGCGATATTTCAGGAGATGAAGCATTGGAATTTGTCAAAGCAATATTTTCAGGGCGCAGAGGGTCTGCCACGATACATTCTGAAAGTGCCGAAACAGCGTTAACCAGGATTTTTACTCTGAGCAGGAGCGCCAATATTGCAGAAAGTGAGAAAACAATCAAAGAAATGTTGGGCAGAGGTATCAATGCTGTTATTTACCTCAGGGACTTCAAAGTCGTGGAAGTGCTTGATGTGGTGGGATATGACGGCGAGCGTGATACTTTTCGCTATAGAAGATTATATCCGCATAAAGTCAGTGATGCGGACGGAGGGATCAAAACAGTATGAGCAGAGGAAAACAGCAATTTTTCATATTTTTATCCGGTTTTATGGCGGCAGTTATTCTCCTTGCAGGGGGATACTTTCTCTATAACAAGCTTGTGGATGCAGGAAAGATCCAAAGTGTGAGTCTTCCTATACAAACAGCTGATGATCTGAAAAAGACCAAGGTTCTGGTGTCTGTACAAAGAATCGAAAAGGGGGACGAACTGAAGCCTGAATTCTTTCAACTGGAAGAGAGAAATCAGGAAGAAGTACCAACCAATTCTATGATAGACATCGGGATGATAACAGGCCAGAGAGCAGCTGCTGTCATTGATATGAAAGAGGTACTGACGGATTCGAGAATACTGTCTTCGCAAAGCTCGGTTAACCCGGATGACAGACTGAAGGATTATGCATTGCAAGGCTATCTTGTAGCAGACACGGTAAAGGCCGGTGACTGGATCGATGTTGAAATGGTCAGATCCAATGGGGATACCTTCATTGTTCTGGCTAAAAAACAAGTCATCAAATTAACGGATAATAAAGCAATTGTACAGGTATCAACAGCCGAGAGGGCTCTTATCAACCACGCAATAGCAGAACAGTCTGCTGGTTTTGGGCATATAGAATCGCTGCTGTACCTTGATGAGAAACAGCCGGCTTCCGAGGTCACCTATGTACCGGTTAAGATTACGACACCTGGGACACAGGCTGCAACCGGGCCAGCTAAATCAATACCTGCAGCATCAATATCTTCAGTTGAGTCTGCTAAATCGGAACCTGCAGCATCTCCATCTGTATCCACATCCGCATCTACAGGTGTCAGGCAGGACGTGGGGGACGGAAATTTGCAGAATATAACCACAGATAGTCAAGCAGCCACAAAAGAGGCACAAGGAGGTAGAACACGGTGATGAAATCATTGTTGATCGGAGTATGGTCACCTTTTCACGGACAAACCTGCAACACCTCAAATGCTATGGCTATAGCCGTGAGATTGGCGCTTACACGTACTTTCAGGATCCTGCTGATGCACAACAGTATAAGCAAGAGTAATCTGGAGAATGCATTTTTTGCGGATAGTTCCAACAGCAATACTACCTCCAATATCTTTGATGAATCCGGAATGGATGCCCTGATGAAGCTCGCAAGGACAAACCAGCTCTGCGCCGCCAACTTCAGGGATTATGCAAATATCTTTATCCCGGACAGACTGGAGCTTCTTTTGGGAACGACCCGGAGGGATAGTCATTCAAGCGGGCGTCTGCTTGAACAGATCACCTATATTGTAAACTGTGCCCGTAGAGCGTATGAATTCGTCATACTCGATATAAACGCAGGATATGGAGAATTGTCTACGAAGCCCCTTGATCTGGCTGATATTCTGATCGTCAGTCTAAGTCAGAATATGGAAGTTCTGCGGACGTACTTTGAACGCAGGGAGTGGAATCCTGTGATAGAGGATAAGCCGCATTTGCTGATTTTGGGGAATTATGATGAAAATTCAATATTCGATATCCAACGGATCCGCAGGGAGTTTGACTATTATGGCGAGCTATTCGTCATACCAAGGAATGTAAAGTTCATGGATGCTATAAACCAGCATGATATACTCAAATACTTTACGGATATCCAGATGAAAAAGAAAATGCCGGATACCGATGCTGACTTTATGAAATGTCTCGATGTCATTATCAGCAAAATCATCAGCCTGTTCAGACTTGATGATGTAAACACCTATAACCCGCTGGTCCAAAAGACGATGTTTGACAAAATGTTCGGTGTGTACAGGTGAGTGATTTGTAAGGTTGCAATATCAGCTTCCCAAAGGGTACATTGAAGACAGGCAGGAGGGTACTGATGGAATTAACGATAGACACCGGCAAAATGCTAAATTACAATATACCGCAAATGAAGGAATTTGTTCAGCAGGCAGTTGATGAACTGATGAAATTGAAGCTGTTTGACTTGGGTATAACAAGCGTTGAGCTTGAAAGAAAGCAAAATAAAAAGTCACGGCTGCAGGCTGCTCTGAACGACTGCATATATGGCTCCAAACCGGATAAAGAATTTGTCAAGGAGTTTATCAAGGAACTGCTGCAGCAATATTACGATATCACTTCAATTAAAATCAATAATATTATTCCATTTGAAAGGGTAGAGCATTTATCGGTGCAGGATAAATTCGACATCCTTCTGCATGTGTACAAGAAAGAATACGGCTATAAGGCACTTTCTGTCCTGATCAGGAAATATGATCTTGATTTGCTTAGAAAAACTGAGGATGTGGAGTATTTCTTTATAGACATGGATGACATCAACCGTATCTATAAACGGGAATCACCGGTAATAACTTATGAAGACAAATATAACATCATTGTTCAAAGAGTGTATTCACTCTATAAAGGCTATAATGTCATCGACGACATTATGGATATGCAGGTCGATGGGTTAAGCTGCGGTGTGAACGGTTTGCCGGAATCGTTTGTCCAGGAACACAAAAGTGAGTATGAATCTGTGGCCAATACCGGAGCGGTTCGTTCCTATGAAAGTATCTGGCTGTATTTTCAAGGGAAAAGCATTCATTTAAAATTCCTTTCCCTTGGCAGCTATGACGAACTTCAAAGGGTATGCCAAAACGTGTATAAATATGGCTATCCTGGTCAGCTTTCCAAAGTGGACGGCTTCAAAGTAAATAAGCTGAAGGACGGTTCAAGGGTCGTGGTATTGAGGCCGGACTTCTGTGAAACATGGTGCTTTTTCATCCGTAAATTCGATCTTCCGGACATATCACTTCCGGGACTTATCAAAGATAAGAACTGTGATCTTGTTATTGAACTGATCGGATTTCTCGTGAAAGGAAGCATGAACACAAGTGTCACGGGCGCCCAGGGATCAGGGAAAACTACACTTCTGCGCGCCATGATAGAACATATTTATACGCCGTATACCCTCCGGATCCTGGAAATGGCTTTTGAACTTCATGTGCGCAAAAGCTATCCCAACAGAAACATTGTTACCATCCAGGAAACAGACGCGATAACCGGACAGGCCGGGCTTGACGTACTGAAAAAAACCGACGGCGTCGTAACGATCGTGGGCGAGGTAGCCACAGATCCGGTAGCGGCATATATGATACAAACGGCACAGGTTGCAAGCCTGTTTACCCTGTTTTCTCATCATGCAAAGAAGTTTCCCGATTTGGTAATGTCCCTGCGTAATTCTCTGCTTAAAACCAATGTATTTAATAATGAACGTATCGCAGAGGAGCAAATCATAAGTGTGTTGAATTTTGATATACACATGGAAAAAGATATATCCGGCAAGCGTTATATTGAGAGGATAACAGAATGTATTCCCTTTGAACCCGGTGATTTCGATATAGACGATTGCAGCAGGAACAGTTATAAAACAAATAATGACAGTAATGAAAATAGCGGCAATAGCAGTAACAGCAACTGCAGCAGTAACAGCAACAGCAATAACAGCAACAGCAGCAACAGCAGCAACAGCAGCAATAACAGCAACAGCAGTAACAGCAGCAATAACAGCAGCAATAACAGCAACAGTAGCAACAACAGAAATAACAGCAACAGTAGTAACAGCAGTAGCAGTAATAGCAGCAACGACAACGACCCGAGTAACCTTGACAGACTGATCAAGGAAGCTCAGTACCGCTATTATGAAAGAATGCTTGGCGGACATTCATACACTTACCGCAACATCATAGAATATGATCTGATTGAAAACGCCTATGTCGTGAAGAACAGGATAAGCGATAGTAATAGAAAGGCGATGGCGAAAGCCATGCTGAGGGAGGATCAAAAACTGTTTGCCGCCTTCCTGGACAAGGAATTCGGGAACTTGGAAGAGAGTTCAGGGAGGTGCGGATAGCGGTGTCGAAAATATTACTGTTTTCTGCCGGCGGGCTTGTGATTGCTATCGCATTGGCAGCTTTATTTATAGCAAACAGGCTTGAAAACGCCAACCGTAATTATATAAGGATCAATACCAGAGGCTTAAGCAGGAAGACTTGGACAGGATCCGGATGTGAATCCCTTTATGAAAAACCGGTCATAGGCAGTTATTTGAGGTGGGTAAGGTCGCAGCTTTCTCCTGGCGGTAATTCTTCGATAACCAATCTGGATACAAAATCCGTGTTGCTTGGATTCGGCTCTATCCTGACATCAATTGTCACGTTCTTCGTGCTTGTCCGGCTGTATCAAGCGGACCTCTGGACAATGCTGTTATTCGGCATTTGCTGCATTTACCTCAACAGTATGATCATACAAAGCTTTGCAGGCAATTCCGATACAAGGTTGCTGGCGGCCATGGTTGACTATGTAGGTGATGTCAAGCATTTCTACCATGCTACGGCCATGGTGGGCGAGGCCATTAAGCAGGCTAATTTACGTACAGCAGGTGAAATGTTGAATCAGGGCACGAGGATTTACAATATTCTGACGGGGGCAAACCCGGAGTATATGCTGAAGGAGTATTACGAGACATGTTCAAATAAATTCCTGAAGATATTTGCCGGCTTCTCTTACCTGGTACAGGATTTTGGAGATAAAAAGATTGAGGGCATTTCTCTGTATATCAAAAATCTGAACTATATTACAGAAGAAATTCAGATAGAAATCATTAAAAAGAACCAACTGGCTTATTGGCTGCGCGGCCTGAACATCATTGTGCTGTTTCCGCTGCTGCTGCCGCCGGTAATCGAATCATGGATGAGGTCTGGCTTCCCAATTGTATCGTCATTTTATGATTCAGCAACCGGGTTTTATTTAAGATGCTCCATTTTTTTGATTATTATTGTATGCTATGTATTCATTGTTCAGATCCAAAAGACGGAACAAAAAGTGAAAGTATGTTATAAAAAGACCTGGGATTATTACCTCAACAGAATAGGCTTCATACGGTTTTTTGTGAACATTTTTACTCCAAGGCAGAATACCGTAAAGTATCGCAAATTGAAATCCTTTCTGGAAGATGATGCAGGATCTGCCATGACGGTCGAGGGTCTGTACCTGCGGCGACTGATATACGCTATTTCTGTCTTTATCATCATGCTTGCTGTGTTCTCCTCCGGGCATCGTACGAATGTTGAAAAAATTATGGCGGACACTGCCTATGGAATCGATAATGCCAACTTTTTCCGGATGATGGGCAGGTTGGATGAGGAAGAACTTCTAAATGATAAGAAAATCAGGGAACTGGATGCTTCCATCATTGGAGAAATCGGAAGCATGGGACTCTCAAAGGCAGAGGATATACTGGCTGCTGCCAAAGCGGAACTTGTTTCCATGAGCTATGAGGGAGAAGATCAGGAGCTGACAGCACAAAGAATCTGCTTAAAAATCATTGACAGTAAAAAAGAAACTATCCGGTTATGGGAGGTCTTGCTAT
>WSSedL1CaDRAFT_10000630_pt1 | contig 23953 bp, 26 predicted proteins | sample WetSurSL1Cattail_FD_9464 | JGI IMG/M metagenome (IMG submission 9464)
AAAGTCTTGCGATTGGCAGTTATTTCAGGGCGCGGGTAGCGCCGCTAGTATCAGGCCCTTATAGGGCTTAATCAAGCCACCGGCTAAGCCGGTGGTACATGACTATTTCTATTTATGTAAATAGGAGTAGAAACACAGGGGGAATTAAGATGAACGAAAACGGGTTTGTACTTGAAATGAATAATATTTCCAAAGAATTTCCCGGTGTAAAAGCTCTCGATGATGTGACGATCAAGCTGCGTGCTGGTTCGGTACATGCATTGATGGGAGAAAACGGTGCAGGGAAGTCTACGCTTATGAAATGTCTTTTCGGTATATATATAGAAGATTCAGGTGAAATAATACTGGATGGCAGGAAAGTTGTGATTGATAGTTCAAAGTCAGCTTTGGATCTCGGCATTGCGATGATTCATCAGGAGCTTCTTTCCATACCGTATCGAAGCGTTATGGAGAACATCTGGCTCGGGCGTTTTCCTTTAATAAACTTCGGACCGTTAAAATTCGTTAATCACAAGAAAATGTACAAGGATACGGAAAAGCTCTTTAAAGACCTCAACATGGATATTGATCCGAACATGAGAGTTGAAAAACTATCCGTTTCAAAAGTTCAATCAATGGAAATTGCAAAAGCGACTTCCATGAATGCCAAGGTTATTATAATGGATGAACCGACATCCTCCTTGACTGAAAATGAAGTCGATCATTTGTTTAAAATAATCCGTGACATGAGAGACCAGGGGGTTGCGATCATTTACATATCACATAAAATTGAAGAAATTCTTCAGATATCCGATGATGTGACGATCATGCGTGATGGCAAGGGTGTAGGAACATGGCCGGCATCCGAACTGACAACAGATATGATCATCTCGAAAATGGTCGGGCGTGATCTCCTCAACAGGTTTCCGGAACGTAACAATGTACCGGCGGATGTCGTTTTAAAAGTTGAAGGCTTGACATCACCGTTTCCCAAATGCTTTAAAAATGTATCCTTTGACCTTCGTAAGGGTGAAATCCTTGGTGTAGGCGGGCTCGTCGGAGCACAGCGAACAGAATTGGTTGAAGCGATATTTGGTCTCAGAACAATTGAGTCAGGTAAGATCCTTATTGAAGGCAAGGAAGTTAAAATCAAGTCGCCTATAGATGCAAAGAAGCTCAAGATTGCACTGCTGACGGAAGAACGTCGCGCAAGCGGTATATTCCCGCTTTTATCCGTACTGGAAAATACGGTAATTGCAAACATTGTACGCTATATAACACGTTTATTCCTGCTCGATGATAAAAAAAGAAAAGAAGATGCAACCAAAAGTATTGACATGCTCAGAATCAAAACACCATCATTCAGAACCCTCATGAAGGATTTGTCAGGCGGAAATCAGCAGAAAGTCCTGTTTGCCCGATGGCTGCTTACTGAGCCTGAAATATTGCTGCTTGATGAACCAACGCGCGGCATAGATGTAGGAGCAAAATTTGAAATATACACAATCATTGCCAAACTGGCAATGGAGGGCAAAAGCATTATAATGATATCTTCTGAGATGCCCGAATTGATCGGCATGTCCGACAGGATCATGGTCATGTGTGAAGGCAGGCTTTCAGGCATAGTGAACGGCAACGGGACAAATCAGGAAGAAATAATGCAACTCGCTACTAAATTTATGGCGCAATGAAAGGTGGGGTTGAATAATGAATGATTTAAAGACGAATGATTTAAAAGTTGTACGTGGAAACAGCACAAAAAAAATCCTTAATTTCGTGACACAAAATGCAATATTTATCTGTCTGGCGGTCCTGATCCTGTTCATCATTGCTTGGGATCCCCGCTTTCTGAGTTTTACAGTCCTTCGTGATATTCTGGTACAGGTATCAACGAGATCCATCATTGCACTGGGTGCGGCATTTGTCCTCATAACTGCAGGGTGTGACCTGTCGGCAGGGCGAATGGTAGGCTTCGCAGCGGTTTTATCCGGCTCGATGCTTCAAACACAGGAATATACCCGGAGGTTTTTCCCCAATATGCAGGACCTTCCCCTTTGGCTGCCGATATTGATCGCAATAGCGGTTGCTCTTCTTTTTGGATTACTGAACGGTTTTGTTGTTTCAAAGCTCAGTGTTCCTCCTTTTATCGCAACATTGGCCACAACGACAATCATATACGGTATCAATTCACTCTACGTCAATCTTCCTCCGAATGAGTCACAGCCGATAGCCGGATTCAGGTCGGATTTCACCTTTTTGGGTTCCGGATATGTCTTTGGCATTCCAGTCATTATCCTAATAGCAATTGCAGTACTCATTATTACATGGGTCATTCTCAATAAAACCCGTTTTGGTAAAAACGTTTATGCGATTGGCGGCAATATCAATGCTGCGAAGGTGTCGGGTATCAATGTCGACCGTACGCTGATGAAACTATATGCCTATGCAGGGGCGCTTTACGGGCTTGCCGGCGTGCTCGAGGCAGCAAGGACGGGGGGCTCCAACAACAATTACGGTGTGGGATATGAGCTTGACGCCATAGCAGCGTGCGTTGTCGGAGGAGTCTCATTAATGGGCGGAATCGGAACTGTTTCCGGCATTATTGCAGGAGTTCTCATATTTGGAGTAATAAATTATGGGTTGACATTTGTCGGAATGAGCCCTTATTGGCAGCAAATCATCAAGGGTATCATTATCGTAGTAGCGGTTTCATTCGATATTAGAAAATATCTGACTAAAAAGTAAATCATATGATGTGGAATATAATGGTACCGGTAAAATAACCGGTACCATTATACAAATCATTACTCAGGAAGGGATTACGTTTACAGCTTGTGGTCCGCGTTGGCCCTGCTCAATGTCGAATTGAACGTTTTGGCCTTCATCAAGAGACTTATAACCTTCGCCCTGGACAGCAGAGAAATGTACAAACACATCATCTCCACCTTCTTCTCTTTCGATAAACCCGAACCCCTTTTCTGCGTTAAACCATTTTACTTTACCTTTCATGAAAAATTACACCTCCTAAAACGGTCTTTTGAATTGACAAGATCTAATTTAAACTGCATTATCTATTATATAGTCTTAAGCTAAAAGTTATACTTGATGAAATGGTGTTCCTTCAATCAAGGTAAGATCTACATAATATTCGAAAACTTATCACTATTACTTACACCGAATTAGGAAAGAATATCATTGAAGGAGTGGTGATTATGGATTTTTGCAAATGCGGTTCAATTATAATGAACGATAAATGTACAAACGATCATTGTCCTGAACAAAATCAAAAAAGTAAGGGATGGATTGTTGACGGGACATCAATCAATTTTAAAAAAGCGGTTTCATTTGAGGAAGCTTCAGGTATTATGAAAAAGATAAACAATAATGAGAAAAAGTTATAAAAGGTTTTGAATGAATAGGAGGAGTTATGCTCAAGAAATCGCTTGAAATGTTAAAAAGTAATCCTTTGTTGATTTTGCTGTTCCTTTTTGCAATTTTAGCAGGTGCAATTCCCATGCTCCTTATGATGCCTGATATGAAGAAAATCATTGACATTTCGAAAGGGATTACTGAAAATCCCTCAAATCCGCCAATGATGGATTTACCGCAAATGACCACCCTGATACTGTCAACAATGAAAATGTACCTGTTCATACTTGTACTCGGCATTCTTGGCCTGATATTTGTCGCAGGCTATGGTAATATGCTGGCAGCTGCGGTGAACGATGGGAAAGCCTCATTTAAAATTTTCGTTTTCGGAATTCGCAGATTTTTGGGCAAAATCATTCTATCTGCGCTATTGCTTGTCGCAATTGGCTTTGGATTGGGTATTGTCGTTTCCATTTTTACAGTGCCATTCACTTTTGTTGGGATGGCAACAAATAATTATGATCCGGAGAAAATGTTTGCCATTCAAAGGGTAATACAGATCGTAGCACTTATCATATCTGTTTTCCTTTATCCATTTGTTGAATTGTGGTTTCCTGCTATTTTTATTGAAAGAAATGACGGGGTTATTGCCTGCTTTAAAAAAGGACTCAGGGCAGGCCGAAGAAAATACCTTCTGCTGGTGGCCGTTACAGCTGTAATGGTCTTGCCCATGCTTATACTGTATGTCATCAGCGGAGATGTTTTTTCCATCATCGAATCGCCCTTATACATAGTATCATTAATATATCAGGCTATTATCGCGCCTGTTATACTTGCTTATTTATTTACAATATACAATGAGATGAAGAAGAACGTGGAAGTATGATTCGCAAAAAAATCGTAGGGTCATTTGAACCACTACGATTTTGATGAAAAATTTGTTATGATTTTATTTTCCTAAAAACTTGTCCATGAGTGTGTAACCATCCCCGACGTAGATACCCGTCCTCTGAGCCTGAAATTCATCGTAGCCATTGACACCGGAGGGCTTTTCACAGCTCTTCCTGTAGAGAATATAGGGTACAGGCTCGGAGGTATGTGTCCTTAGTGCCAGGGGAGTCGGGTGGTCGGGCAGCACCAGGATACTGTAGTCTTCAAATGATGCAAGGCCTTCCAGAAGTGTACCGACTACCAGCTTGTCTATGTATTCGATCGATTTTACCTTGTTTTCAATTTCAAACCGATGACCACATTCATCCGGAGCTTCTATATGAACGTAAACAAAATCCTTGCCGGTTCTTAGCTCTTTCAGGGCTGCTTCTGCTTTACCTTTGAAATTCGTATGAATATTTCCTGTCGTTCCTTCAACATCGATAGAATCCAGCCCCGCACAAATGCCGATTCCCTTGATAAGATCCACTGCGGAAACAACAGAACCTTTTATGCCATATTTATCGATGAATTTAGGTATTGCAGGCTTTCTGCCTTCACCCCATAGCCATATGGAATTGGCAGGACGCAGCTTTCTTGCGATTCGTGCGCGGTTGATCGGATGGTCCCTTAATATTTCATAGCTCTTTTCCTGCATGGCTAAAAACATCTCGCTGCAGTCTCCGACGGGGAGATAAGCGGCAATATTCTTTTCAAGAATGTCATGGGGAGGGGTCAATGATCTGCTGCCCGACCCTGTTTTCCATACCATGCAATGCCTGTAGCTGATACCTGGGAAAAAGGTAATTTCATCATTTGCCAGATGCCTGTTTATTTCCCCAATCAACTCCGCCGCTTCAGCCGTTGTTATTTCATCAGAACTGTAATCCAGCATGACGGAAGATTCATAACTGCCATCAATAGCTAGTGTGACAAGGTTACACCGGAAAGCCAGGTCGGTGTCCGAAAGCTCGACGCCCATACTGACTGCCTCAAGAGGCGATCTGCCGGTATAATATTTCCTGGGATCGTAACCCATGACTGAAAGGTTGGCGGCGTCGCTTCCCGGGGGAATACCGTCAGGAATTGTTTTGACCATTCCTATTTCGCCATATTCGGCAAGGCGATCTATATTTGGCTTCTTTGCGCACTGCAGCGGGGTTCTGTTTCCAAGCTGGGCAACACGGTAATCTGCCATTCCATCGCCCAGAACAACAACAAATTTCATATACTGTCAAGACTCCATTCTGTTAATAAATTAGCCTATCCCATTATAACAAACATTGAAATTTATGGAAAGCACTAATTTGCCCATAAATAAATCTTACGGTATAATATATATGTTGCAAAAAGGAGTTGTACCAGGGAAGAATAGATAACAGACAAGGCTTGGAAAATCATATTAATAGAGGATGGATTAAAATAATGCTTCATGCATTTTCTAGATTTGAAATGCTTGTCGGCAGTGACGCCCTGGAAAAACTGGCAAATTCCAGAGTGGCTGTATTCGGCATCGGCGGCGTAGGAAGTTTTGTAGTGGAAGGGCTGGTTCGCAGCGGTGTGGGCAGGTTCATACTGGTAGATGATGATTTGATTTGCCTGACCAACCTGAACAGGCAGCTGCATGCGACAAGAAAAACGGTCGGAAGGCCTAAAGTAGAAGTGATGAAGGAGAGAATCCTCGAAATTAATCCAAAAGCCGAAGTCGTTACCCACCAGCTGTTTTACCTGCCTGAATCCGCGGGACAGCTATTGGATGGGGAAATTGACTATATAGTTGATGCGATTGACACCGTGACGGCTAAAATCGACCTGGTGATGAAGGCGCGGGAGAAAGGCATCCCAATCATCTGCAGTATGGGTACCGGCAACAAGTTCGACCCGACGAAGCTTGAGATCACGGATATCAGCAAAACTTCGGTCGATCCGCTTGCAAGGGTCATGAGGAAGGAACTCAGAGACAGAGGGATCACATCACTCAAGGTGCTTTTTTCGAGGGAAGAACCCTCCAGGACGATCGAGACAGAGCAAACCAGCTGCAGGGAAGACTGTGTATGTCCCAAGGGTGCTGAAAGGAAATGTACCGACAGGCGCAGTATCCCTGGCAGTACCGCTTTTGTGCCGCCCGCGGCAGGCCTGATCATCGCCGGTGAGGTTGTAAGGGATCTGATTGGAAGAAGATAGGCAAATCATATAAAGGAGATTATTCGATGTTTGAACACAGGATCAATATATTCACAGGGCATTTCGGAAGCGGCAAAACGGAGGTGGCCGTCAATTATGCTTTCCAATTGGCCAGGTCGGGAAAAAAAACAGCGATTGTAGACATGGACATCGTAAACCCGTTCTTTCGGACAGCCGATGCCAGGAGAGAACTGGAATCTGCCGGCATAAGGGTGATCGCACCCATGTATGCCAATACGAATGTAGATGTGCCTTCTCTGCCTCCTGAGATAAATACGATGTTTGAGGACAGAAGCTATTATGCCGTGCTGGATGTCGGCGGAGATGATCTGGGAGCGAGAGTGCTTTCCAGGTACAATGAGCAGATACTTGCGGAAGATCATATACATTATTTTGTGATAAACACCAGACGTCCGATGACCAGGACGGTTGATGAGATCGAAGCGATGCTCGTTGAAATACAGGCTAGCGCAAGGCTAAGAGTGGACAGGCTTGTAAACAATGCAAACCTCCTGGGTGTCAGTACATCAGAAATAATTGATGAAGCCTCACATATCATCAATGAGGTATCCAAAAAGCTTTCAATACCTGTAGGAATCGTCAGTGGGATGGAAGAGGTCCTTAATGGCTACAAAGGTGAACCGGGTATAGAAAGACTCTATCTGGAGAAATTCATCAAACTGCCATGGGATCAAGGCTGATATGTATATGTATTTTTAGGTGGGCGGTCAAAGTAAATGCAACCTTTGACAGAGGAAACAGAACTGAGTAGCAGTTAGTTGTTCCAAAGTCGGAATAAAATAAGGCAAAAAGACACAAAAGGGAAAAAAGCACAGCCAAAATGGCAAATAGTAGTATGGTCATTGATAAAAAAGGGTAAGCTTACCAAAGGGTCACAAAGACCTGATTTTTCGGACAGAGTAAATGCGCCCCCTGAAATTACTGTTCAATTAACTGTGTCTTGCGCAGAAAATAGGGGTTAAATCATTTCTTTAGCAGGGAAGGTTTGAGCATTATCTCGTTTGCCGGTATCCTGCTGATACCGAGCTTATCAAGAATGTCGTACCCATAGAGGAAGCTGAATGTATCAAAAGGTGATTTATCATTCAGTTTTTCTCTTGAGTAGGAGTTGATATGTGACATCATGAGCGAGATGTCATTTTGCGTGAGATCGTCGAAGGACCTGCCCTTGGGCAGCACCTTTCTAATGAACTCGTGGTTCAACTCCACATTGGGTTTCTGGAACGACGAGAAAGGGTCGCAATAGTAGAGTCTGGTCCTACGGTCGCCCTTCACGTCATACTCCAATGCCTTCGGGTTTGAGAACTCCGAGCCATTGTCGGCGAGGCAAACTGCGAGAAGTTGACTGAACACCTCCCTACCAAGCGTTTCGTCCAAGTAGTTGAAAATGTCGATAACCGACTGGGATGTGTTACGATCCCTGATAAACGCCAGCATCAGATCGCAGGACTTGAACATTAAAGTGAGCAAGACCTTGCCGCCGATGCGTCCGATGACCGAGTCAACTTCCACGACCGGAATATTCGATGTTTGCGTTAACGCCAGGAATTCGGTGTATGTACGTCCAATACGGCAGCCGCTGTCAACCTTATGTACAACCGGCTTGGATTTCCGGGGCTTTATTCGGCAAACACGAGGCATGTCGATGTTTCTGGCTGTGAGAAGGCCGCCGGCGACATAACGATAAATGGATTTTTCACTGATCTGGAATTGATCCGCATTATGCGCAATGATGTGGTGGACCGACTGACCACGCATGACCAGCGGGCTGACAATCTCATCAAGCACCATCAGCTCATCCTGTGTTATGTTGGCACCTACACGAGACTCCACCAGCATCTCACGGTAGGCTTCATGAGCCTTGTGGTGAAGGTAATACTTTTTACGAAAAACACATTGGTGTTCGTCCGTGCAGCCGTTGCAGACATATGGTGGTTCGCAAAGCTTGTAACAGAACTGCTCCTGGTAATCCTTACACAACTCATTGCATAGGTTGCATGTGGAGCAACGTTTTGTACAGTTGGGTTTGTTGTCGCAAAGATAGTGCCTTTGACAGGTGTTGCGCTTTATGCACCGGTTATGGATGTGGCAGGGAGCGTACTTATCGCTGGTTGTGGCGTGGGCACGGATCTCCCGAGAAACAGTGGAGGTGCTTTTGCCTAGATTAAGGGCGATTTGCTTGAGGGATACCCTGTCTTTCAGCCATTGTTCGATTTGCATACGCTCTGTGTCCGATAAATGTTTGTTTTTAGCCATGACAATCTCTCCATTCTTTTTTTTACGCAAGACACAAGTGGCATTACTGCCACTCTAATTATTGACATGCAATGGAGAATTTAGTCAGACTAAACGCAACCCATTCCCCCATGGGGGAATGTTTGGAATTTTCTGCACAACAAAATGAGACCTACCTCTTTGTCAGAGCTACTGCAATGTCTTTTGTCCAATACAGTTGCATTTTCTTTGTCAACTGAGCATATGTATTTTTATGAATGATTCTCTTAGTTTTCACTTGCAAATCGGATAAATGAGATTTATAATAGACTAATTGTAAAACGACTTTATTCAGAAGAAAATATATTTCAGATGTGTGCTTTAAAATGTGAGGTGCGAAATGGCGAAGGTTACTTTTAAGGAAGAACTCTGCAAGGGCTGCAAGCTTTGTGTGTCTGTATGCCCTAAAAAAATAGTTGTAATGGATGAAGGAAAGTTGAATCTGAAGGGATTCCATCCGGCAGGGGTGAAGGAAATGGAGAAGTGCATCGGCTGTGGCTTCTGCGCTACCATTTGTCCCGATTGTGTCATAGAAGTAGAGAAGTGATAGGGGGATCATATAATGGGTGAGAAAATTCTGATGAAGGGCAACGAGGTAATCGCGGAAGCAGCATTGAGAGCAGGCTGCAAGCATTATTTTGGTTACCCGATAACACCGCAGACCGAGATAGCACATTATTTTGCCAAGAAAATGCCTCAGTACGGGGGCACTTTTGTGCAGGCAGAAAGCGAAATTGCTGCGATGAACATGGTTTATGGAGCGGCAAGTGCGGGAGCAAGGGCGATGACTTCATCCTCAAGTCCTGGAATCAGCCTGAAACAGGAAGCCATTTCATATACGGCATGCGCCGAACTTCCGGCTGTTGTTGTGAATATTGTCAGGTGCGGACCTGGTCTTGGCGGCATACTGGCGGCACAGTGTGATTATTTCCAGGCGACCAAGGGCGGCGGTCATGGAGACTACAGACTGGTAGTCCTGGCGCCGAGCAGCGTGCAGGAATTGTACGAACTTACTGTTGATGCGTTCAATATAGCTGACAGATACAGAACCATCTGTATGGTCATGGGTGACGGCATGCTGGGTCAGATGATGGAAGCCGTTGAATTCAGAGATACAGAAGAGAAATTTGAAACGGACAAGAGTTGGGCAACCACTGGTTCCGGTATGAAGAGAGAGCATAATATAGTGACCTCGATATACATCGAACCGGAAATACTGGAGAAACACAATCTCAAGCTGCAAGCCAAATATGCGGAGATCACGAAAAATGAGACACGCGTTGAGACCTTCAACTGTGAAGATGCGGACATTATCGTTGCAGCATATGGTACGGTAGCCAGAATAATAAAGAATGTTATTAAAACAGCCGAGAAGGATGGAATCAAGGTTGGTCTGATCAGGCCAATAACACTTTGGCCGTTCCCGACAGCTGCTTTTGAGAAATATGCAGAAGTCCCGAAGGCGTTTCTTGCGGTAGAGATGAGTGCAGGCCAGATGGTTGAGGACGTAAGACTGGCGGTAAACGGAAAGAGGCCGGTACACTTCCATGGAAGAATGGGCGGTATGATTCCTACTCAGAAGGAAATCCTGCAAAAGATCAAGGAAATTTTGAAGTAAAGGGGAATGACAATGGCTACAGTATTTAAAAAACCTCATGCTTTAACGGATCTGCCGATGCACTACTGCCCGGGTTGCACGCATGGAATCGTCCACCGGCTTGTTGCAGAGGTCATAGATGAATTAGGTATTGAAGGCAGTACAGTTGGTGTTTCATCGGTTGGCTGCTCTTACAACAATTATTTGTATTTCAACTGCGATATGGTGCAGGCAGCGCACGGAAGAGCGCCTGCCGTTGCGACAGGTATAAAGAGGGTACACCCTGAAAATGCCGTTTTCACCTATCAGGGTGACGGTGACCTTGCAGCAATAGGTACTGCTGAAATAGTCCACGTTGCTGTCAGAGGTGAGAAAATCACCACTATATTTGTAAACAATGCAATTTATGGTATGACATCAGGTCAGATGGCTCCTACGACACTGATAGGGCAGGTTACAACCACTTCTCCGTTCGGCAGGAAGCCGGAAATACAGGGTTATCCGGTAAATGTCTGCGAAATGCTTTCAACACTTCCGGGAGCTGTTTTCGTTGAAAGAGTTTCCACCCATGATATCAAGAATATTAACAATGCAAAAAAGGCTATTAAAAAAGCCTTCCAGGTACAGCTGGCTGGACTTGGCTTCTCAATAGTCGAAGTACTTTCCACCTGTCCTACGAACTGGGGACTGGACCCCATCCAATCGCTCAAGTGGATAGAGGAGAAAATGATTCCACAGTATCCTCTTGGCAATTTCAGAGGAAAGGATTTGGAGGTATAATGAAATGGCACAGCATGATATGATCTTTTCAGGCTTCGGCGGCCAGGGAATACAGTCTGCAGGCATGTTGATCGCATATGCGGGCATGCTGGAAAATAAATTCGTCTCGTTTCTTCCTTCCTATGGACCTGAAATGAGAGGTGGTACATCGAACTGCCATGTCATCGTATCCGATGAAGAGATTGGGTCACCAATCCTGAACAGCGCAACTGCCCTTATGGCTATGAACAGGCCGTCACTTGACAAATTTGAGAGCAGTATCGTACCTGGAGGCATTATCCTGGTGGACAGCTCACTGGTCAACAGAAGCTCAGATAGGAAAGATGTAAAAGTGTTTGAAATACCGGCTTCGAATATTGCTTCTGAAATGGGTAATCTGACCTATGCCAATATCATCATGCTTGGCAAGCTGCTTTCCGAAACAGGCGTTGTATCATTTGATTTCTTCGAAAAGGCACTGAAGAAGGTGCTTCCGGAGAGAAGACACTATATGATCCCTGAAGAAATGAAAGCGTTGGAAATTGGAATGAAATATTGAACTCTATATCAGAATTTTCATGTACTGGCGGTCTCTTGCCCGCCAGTTACGGTTATCGGTTAAACGATCCTTTTTAGGCGGCACAGAGGCTTGATACATATCGTTATAACATATTCAGGTATAAGAAATCCCGGGGGTATTTGCGCCTCCGGGATTTTAATTAAGCTATTTGTGAAGCAAATCCGGTTAAAATCGGGAGGACTGGATGCCCTCTCGATTTTAATGCAACGAGCTTTATTATACCCTGAACAGCAGGTCGCCGTAAACAGGCATCGGCCAGTAATCGGAACCGGTGATGGTTTCCATCTCATCGGCGATCTTTCTGAGGTCGCCCATCTTCATGAAGGTGTCATATCTGAAGAAGTATGCATGATCGTAAGTGCTGCCGTGCATTGAATCCGCTTTTTCGAGCGATGCTTCCAATGTTACGATGCCTTTGCTGAAGGCTGCAAGCAGACCGGAGGTCTTGCTCAGCAATTCAGCCTGTACTGAGGTATCTGCACTGATGCCGGTTGCTTTGATTGTATTGATTGAATCAGCCAGATCGGAGGTGTAATTGATGACAGCAGGGATTATATCGCGTTTTGCCATATCAAGCATGGTCTGAGCTTCAATATTCACAACCTTGATATAATTTTCAAGTGCGATTTCAAATCTGGATTCCAACTCGGCCCTGGTAAATACACCATGCTTTTCAAATATCCTGACGTTCTTTTCATCTATCAAAGCTTTTGAAGCTTCAACAGTGGACTTTATGTTGGGAAGGCCGCGTTTTTCAGCTTCGACAAGCCATTCTTCCGAATAGTTGTTTCCATTGAATATGATTCTGCTGTGATTTGTAACGATTTCCTTCATGATCTTCTGAACTTCTGTATTGAAATCAGATGCTTTTTCAAGTTTGTCAGCGAACTGTGAAAGTATTTCTGCAACGATCGTGTTCAATGTATAGTTCGGTCTTGCAATGGAAGCTGAAGATGCAACCATTCTGAACTCGAATTTGTTACCGGTGAATGCGAAAGGGGAGGTCCTGTTTCTGTCTGTTGTATCCTTCGGGAGTGCAGGCAGGGTTGTGACGCCGATCGTTAATTCTCCGCCCTGCTTGGAGCTCTTCAGCCCGCCATTGGTGATCTGGTGAAGGATATCTGTCAATTGATCTCCAAGGAATATGGAAATGATAGCCGGAGGAGCTTCATTTGCACCAAGGCGGTGGTCATTTCCAGGGTTTGCAGCAGAGCATCTCAGCAGTTCTGCATATTCATCTACAGCTTTGATGATGGCACAGAGGAATACGAGGAACTGAACATTTTCGTGGGGTGTCTTGCCTGGTTCAAGAAGATTCATACCGTCATTCGTGCTCATGGACCAGTTGTTGTGCTTTCCTGAACCGTTAACTCCTGCAAACGGTTTTTCATGAAGAAGACATACGAGTCCATGTCTGAGAGCGACTTTCTTCAACGTATCCATTACGATCTGGTTGTGGTCGGTGGCAATATTGGTGGTGCTGAATATCGGTGCAATTTCGTGCTGAGCCGGTGCAACTTCGTTATGCTGGGTTTTTGCTGCAACGCCCAGCTTCCAGCATTCTTCATTGAATTCCTTCATGAACGTCTGGATTCTTTCCTTCAGAGATCCAAAATACTGGTCTTCAAGTTCCTGACCTTTTGGAGCCGGAGCGCCAAACAGTGTTCTGCCGGTGTAGATAAGATCCTTGCGCTGGTCGTAGAGTTTTTTGTCTACGAGGAAGTATTCCTGCTCCGGTCCGACAGTTGTGATAACCATTGAGGATGTAGTATTTCCAAATAATTTTAATATACGGACTGCCTGTTTTGAAAGTGCTTGCATTGAGCGGAGCAACGGAGTCTTACTATCCAGTGCTTCACCGGTGTAGGAGCAGAAAGCTGTAGGAATATAAAGTATTCCTTCCTTGTAGAATGCAGGTGAGGTGCAGTCCCATGCGGTATAGCCTCTTGCTTCAAATGTAGCCCTGAGACCGCCTGAGGGGAAAGAGGAAGCATCAGGTTCGCCCTTGATTAGTTCCTTGCCTGAGAACTCCATGATGACTTTGCCGTCGCTGGTCGGGCTGATAAAGGAATCATGCTTTTCTGCAGTAATTCCGGTCATTGGCTGGAACCAATGCGTGTAATGTGTAGCACCCTTTTCGATAGCCCATTCCTTCATCACATTTGCTACTACTTCAGCTACATTCGGATCAAGCGCCAAACCTTCGTCTATGGTCTTTTTTATCGACTTGTAAGTGGCTTTTGGCAGACGCTCCTTCATAACTGCATCATTAAACACGTTGGAACCAAAAAGTTCTGTAATATTGCTCATTTAAATCACCTTTCCTTATCATAATTTTATTATTCCGTATTTGAACAAATAAAAAAGGCGCATCAAAAAAACTTGAAACGCCTTCGTTCACCTTATTACCCATTATAATAATGGTTTTACAGTAAAAATGCAAGATGTAAATTAATAAAATTCAAAAAAGTTTTCAGGAACAGCTCAAGGAGAGCCACAACGCTCTTTTTGAAATTATTTCTCGGGATGACAGCTTCTTAGCGGCCGAAACTGACAGCTTGCTTTGATGAATAATAAGATATGTCCTCAAAGGTATAACCCTTGAACTCATGTTCATGCAGGTTGTTGCATTCAAGGAGGCCTTCCATTCTGTGAATATGCCCGTTATCAGTCTTTACAGGCATGCCTGTGATTCCGCTGAAATAGTGTGTATGGTTATCATAAGAGGAAACACCATAAAAAAAATGAAAATGAAAACTGCCAACCCCGATCATATTTCCGGCATAGCCGATCAATCTATGACAGTGGCCTTTCACACTCTGGCATTCAAATTTGTATTTGTGCAAGTGAAACCTCATACAAACCTCCTTTTGAATTTTCAACTATATTTTGCACAATAACGGCATTTATTATAGATAATACATAAGTGATGTGATGTTTTTTTTGTATTGGGAGTTTCCGAGCGGACCTTACCTATTAAATATTTTGTGAATTTTGAATTGATTGTTAATATTAACAAAGTTGTGGTAATAATATTTCTGTGAAATAAAGGAATTAAGAAGGAGGTAATCATGAACAGTCTGAAAGGAACTAAAACCCTTGAGAATCTTATGAAATCATTTGCAGGTGAGTCCCAGGCGAGGAACAGGTACACCTACTATGCTTCTATTGCGAGTAAGGAAGGCTACAAGCAGATTGAAGCGATTTTTACCGAAACGGCAGATAATGAAAAGGAACATGCCAAGAGGTTCTTCAAGCTTGCGCTGGAAGGCATGGGCGGCGAAATTCCCGCTGATATTGATATAGCTGCAACTTATCCTTTAGCTATGGGAACCACTGCTGATAATTTGAAATATGCCGCTGCAGGTGAAAATGAAGAATGGACAGCCTTATATCCTGAGTTTGCCAGGGTGGCCGAGTCCGAAGGATTTCCGGAGGTTGCGGCAGCATATAAAATGATATTAAAGGTAGAACAGCGTCATGAGGCAAGGTACCTCAAACTTGCCGCAAATATTGCAGGGGGGACGGTTTTCAAAAAAGACGAATCTGTCTTCTGGATCTGCCGAAACTGCGGTTATGTACACGAAGGCTTGAGTGCTCCAGAAAAATGCCCGGCTTGTCTGCATCCCCAAGGTTACTTCGAAGTATTCAAAGAGAACTATTAATAATGGACTTTATATCTTCTTAACGTAGACAGGATGCCTAATGCGGGTATCCTGTCTTTTCTGTAATTGTAGTCTGAACCCGAATTTGACAGGGTGACATAAATCATAAAAAATGATATGATGTTTTATTGTAACAAGTTGAGTTGAGTTTAAAATACTGATAAGGGAGTCATTTTATGAGACCCAGAGTTATCGCTTTGCTGGGAGCAGTACTTGTTCTTATAGCAGTTGGCGCTTATATCCTGTCGGATTATAATGCAGACAGTCATTCTGTACAGGCGATGGCTCAAGGTGACCAGACGCAGCAGAGTACGACAGCGGCATCTGCAACCTTCAGAAGCAGCCAATCCGGGAGTGGTATCACATCACCCGATACTGCAGCAGTGGATCCTGCGCCTCAACCGACACTGTTGGCAGAACAACCCGCAGAGGATCCTGCACTCCGTTTCATTGCGGTGGGAGACATCATGCTTGGCCGTGGCGTGGGTATGCGACTTCAGAAATACGGCAGTTATGAAAGAGCATTTGATAATGTCTCATCCATTTTAAAGCAGGGCGATGTGGTTTTTGCCAATCTTGAATCTCCTCTTACAGGAAGCACGCACAGCCTGGACAGCAAGAGAAAAATCGTATTGAAAGCAAAGCCTGAAGCAGTCAGTGCATTGACAAGCGCAGGTTTCAACCTTGTAAGCATTGCAAACAACCATATGATGGATTATTATGAAACTGGTCTTTTTGATACAATGTCCATATTGAATGCAAACCATATCCTGTTTGCGGGCGGCGGTAAAAATATTGACGAAGCGAGAAAGCCTGCAATCATTGAAAAAAATGGTCTTAAAATAGGCTTGCTGGCATACTCGGATATGGCCGAGCTGGTATTTGCAGGGGACCCTTATCTCAGGTATTCAGCTGACAAGGATAAATCAGGTATTTCGCCGCGAAAATATGAAGCAGTGAGGGAGGACGTCCTGAAGCTCAGAGGAAAGGTTGACCTGGTTGCAGTTTCACTTCACTGGGGAGTGGAGGATAGCTTTAAAGTAACCGACGCGCAGAGAGAATTTGCACACAAACTGATTGACGACGGGGTTGATCTGATTCTTGGACATCATCCTCACCAGTTCCAGGGGATAGAGGTTTATAAGGGAAAGCCGATTTTTTACAGCATGGGTAATTTCATTTTCGACCAGAATGAATCAGAAAACATGGAATCATTCATAATCGACATGAAATACAAAGGTACTGAACTGACCAATTTATCCGCTATACCGGTGAGGATTCTTGACAAATCGTATGTTGAAATACAGACGGGAACAAATGCGGCAAATATTATATCCAGACAAACCGAACTTTGCCGGGAACTTGGATCACCTCCGGAGATCATTAATGACAGGCTCGTATTTCTCCAGTGATAATATGAGATTGATTTAAGTACATCAGAACATTATGTATATAAATAAATGACAGGGGAGCAATTGATGAAAATAATAAAATGCTTATTTTGCAGCAAAACTACCACTATTCACGTGATAGATGCTCACAAAAAGATAAAGGGCAAGATCGTCACCATCACCAATGCGCCGGCCTATTATTGCGACCAGTGCCAGGAGACCTTCCAGTCGAAGGAAGTGCAGGACATCTTCAGGTTCATACAGGATCGAAGTCTGGAAGAAAATAATCTATTTTTTAGTTATGAGGAAATGTCCAAAAAGGTTTATTAAGTCCTGATTTTGGACAATACAGGCAGTATTGACGTCGATGACAGTGCCGCTGCAGAGAACAAAATTGCATCCTTGATAAAGTATGGCAGATTCACCAACAATACATAGTATAATCCAATTTGAGCATTACCAAGATATATCCTTATAATGAAAAGCATATAGAATATACCGATCACATATATGGCAGACAAACCCGCCATTACAGCTTTAAGACTGTTTATAAAGGTGGGCTTTTTCATTTTTGAGGACATTCTTCCTATTATATATGCACCTGCAATGAATCCAAGTATAAAACCGAAGCTTTTATTGAAAATATAGCTGAAACCGCCGCCCTGGGCAAATACTGGGACACCTGTCAAGCCGAGGAGCATGTATATGACCATTGACAGAGCACCCAGTCTTGGACCCAGTATGAGCCCGGCCAGTGCACAAAAAAAAGCTTGAAGTGTAACAGGGAGCAACGGAAAAGGGATCCTGACAAAGGCGCCGGCAATCATAAGGGCAGTAAATAGTGGAACGAGCATCAATTCGCGTGTTGTGAGCTTCATTTAGTGACCATCCTGTTAAATTTTTTTAATATATTTAGAGGATATCTCAAATCGTTTTCATTGTCAACTCATTTGTGAGAACAAGTTTACAATTGATTTAATTTCTTTGGGAAATATCTTGAACTATAACGATGAATAATGTAATATTATATAAAAATTTGTATTATGGGGTCAAACAAATGAATAACAATTTACAAAAGCTGAAAGAAAGACTGGACGCATTATTGGTGAATTGCTCGCCGGATTCACAGGAAGCTCTATGTCTCAGCTGGGAAATAGACAAACTGATAGTCGAGTACTATCGGAATAAAAAGAAAATTAAACAATATAGTTGATTCTGCTATGAAACACTGGAATATAGCAATCAAGGATGATATAATATCAAATGACAGGTAACTGATGGGGCATTGGCACAGTTGGGAGTGCACCGCATTCGCATTGCGGGGGTCAGGGGTTCGAATCCCCTATGCTCCACCATTTTTTTGCCTATAACATGTAATATTTTTACAGTGTTTATAATTTGATGAATATGGACAGGGCTTTGGCTATGAATACGATTATATTGACCGGCGGTGGATCTTCAGGGCATGTAACGCCTAATATTGCCCTTTTGCCGGAATTAAAGAGAAATGGTTACATCATATATTACATTGGATCAAAAAACGGGATAGAAAAGCAGTTGATAGAAAATGAAGGAATTCCTTACTATTCTATAAGTACAGGCAAGTTGCGAAGATACTTCGATTTAAAAAATTTTTCAGATATTTTCAGAGTCGTCGACGGTTTTCGGCAGGCATTCAATCTCTTGGGCAGACTAAAACCATCTATCGTATTCAGCAAAGGTGGCTTTGTTTCCTGTCCTGTCGTTTGGGCTTCCTGGCTCAGAAAGATTCCTGTAGTCATTCATGAATCAGATATGACACCCGGGCTTACAAATAAGTTGTCGATGCCATTTGCACGGAGGGTCTGTTATACCTTCCCGGAGTCGAAGCCACATATTCCGGCAAGCAAGGGTGTCAGAACCGGTATGCCGATCAGAGAGGGCCTGCTCAGTGGAAATCGCACAAGAGGGAAGGCAGTCTGCGGTTTTGCCGATGCAAAACCTCTGCTTTTGGTAATAGGGGGTAGCCTTGGCTCCGAAAAGATAAACAGTGTTGTGCGAAGTGTACTTGATAACATGTTAAGGGAGTTCAACATTTGCCATATATGTGGTAAAGGAAATTTGAAGTCTAATCTGGAAAAGAAACAAGGCTACAGGCAGTTTGAATACATCAGTGAAGAACAGCCGCATGTTTTTGCAGCTGCAGATATTGTGCTTTCAAGGGCAGGCGCTACTGTACTCTTCGAGCTTCTGGCACTGAAGAAACCGAATTTGCTGATTCCTTTATCAAAAGCAGCCAGCAGGGGAGACCAGATACTCAATGCAAAATCCTTCGAGAGACAAAATTACAGCATAGTTCTGCAAGAAGAAGAGATGAATGAAGAAACACTGGTCAAGGCAATTTTCGAACTATATCATAGTGCAGACAAATACAAGAGTGCAATGAATAAAGATACCGAAGTCAGCGGTGTCGCATCGGTAATCAAAGTGCTCGGTCAGGAGTTGCGTACCTGAAAGCCTGGAACAGGTATTACTGGACAATATTGATATTCGTGCGGAATGAAGGATACGAAATACCGTTTTCATTTTTTGAGATAAGAGAGTCACATCTGCCTAAAATATCCAATGCATTATTTCTCTCAGCTTCAGTTGCAAAATTATTCAAATTCTCCAACAGAAACTGTAGTTTATTCTCTGTAAAGCTTATGAACTCATTGTACGTTATCCTTTGTATGCTATACATTTCACATAATAACTTCAGCATTAGTACCGTACATTCAGTTAATAAAGCCAACATATTTTTACCTCTTTTAATTTCTAGACATCATTAAACTATCATGAATCAAGGCAGATGTCAATAAATGCAATAATTTCCCAAAATTATTGCCTAAGAACCAAGGGGACGGTTCCTCTGGTTTGCGACCGTGACAGGGGGACTGTCCCTTGTCACGCACAATGGCCGCTCCTGCATTACATCCCGTTTATTGCGCATACTTTTTATATTGCACACTTTTCTAAATGCGTATCATTTCTAACCCAGATATGCAAAAATACAAAGCAAGAATTGTCCCCGCTTTGAGTTTCTGAGGATACTTTATGATATATGAAACATCTGAATAGTTACAAAGTACATGAAACTGGTCTGCCCGTTACCTTATTAGGATTTGAAGCATATCGGTAATATAAAAAGACCTCGCATTTTGTTGAATGCGAGGTCTTTTGGTGCGCCATCACGGACTCGAACCGGGGACACCCTGATTAAGAGTCAGGTGCTCTACCAACTGAGCTAATGGCGCGTTTCTCAAGGGCACTTACATATTATAATCGGAACATGCGATGATGTCAACAGCATTTTCCGCGTAAAATATAAAACTTTCTGAAACTTTCTGAAACTTTCTGAAAATATTATTACTCTATTTACAAAAAATATATCAATTTGAAGACAATAACAAAGGATTTCATAAAACTAATGTAGAATAAATAAATGTTATGTCAAAATTATGACGAAAGCTGAAAGGTCTGGGTGGATTTCTTGTCTGTCAAAAAGGTAGATGTGAGCAAACTTGATAAAATAGTTAAGAAGGCCATTGAAGCAATTAATAACAGCAAAACTGAAATATATGACATAGCTGAGAGCTCGCGCAGAGAATGCAAGCGATTCGAGGATGAGTTGGTCTCGCTTAAGCAGCAGGTCAGACAGCTGATCGAGGAGGTCGAGGTACTTGAAGAGTCTCTGAAGGAAAGTAAGCGTAAGCTGATGCTGATCAACAAGAACTTCGCCAATTATTCTCAGGAAGAGCTTAAGGAAGCTTATGAAAAAGCCGATAATCAACGTGTTGAGCTTGCTGTGAAGAGAGAGATGGAGCAATTTCTCATCAGACGGAGAAATGACCTTGAGATTCGTATAAAAGATGCTTTAAAAACAGTACAGAAAGCTGACAACCTGATCACACAGGTAGGTACGGCACTGGGATATCTTACAGGCGACCTGCTCGAGGTGAGCAGTCAGCTTGAAGATATGCAGCAGAGACAGCTTCTGGGAATCAAGATCATCAAAGCCCAGGAGGAAGAACGGCAAAGGGTGGCCAGGGATATTCACGACGGACCGGCGCAGTTGATGTCAAATGTCGTGCTGAAAGCAGAGATTTGTGAGAGACTGATTGATGTAGACCTGGATAAGACACGTGAAGAATTGAGAAACTTGAAGAAGATTGTAAGGGACAGTTTGCAGGATGTCAGGAAAATCATTTACAATCTAAGGCCAATGTCTTTGGATGATTTAGGTCTGATTCCCACCTTGCAGAGGTATATCCTGACATTCCAGGAAGAGTCGGGTATCGCGGTTTCCTTCCAGACAAGGGGTGTTGCCGTAGATGTCAAACCCGTCATTTCCATTACAGTGTTCAGGCTTGTACAGGAAGCAATAAACAATATTGGGAAACATGCCAAAGCCCATAGTGCCATCATTATTCTGGAGTTTACCCGCAATGAACTGAGATTATTTATAAATGATGATGGTATCGGATTTCAAACAGATCACTTAAAGCAAAAAAGCGAGGATATCAGCAGCGGTTTCGGACTCTCCAGCATGAAGGAGCGGGTCGAACTGTTAAACGGTGAGATGAGTATCAACACTGAACCGGGGAAAGGGACCCGGATTAATATAGTTCTACCTTTTATGCAAGATGAGGGGGTAACAAATGATAAATAAGATTAGAATATTAATTGCGGATGATCATTCTTTGATCAGACAGGGGCTAAAGCAGATTCTTGAGCTTGAAGAGGATATCGTGGTCATTGCTCAGGCCGCAAATGGCAGCGAAGCCGTTCAGTTGGCAAAGGAGCAAAATCCGGATATCATCCTTATGGATATCAATATGCCGGGTACAAACGGTTTGCAGGCAATAAAGGAAATAAAGCAGGATAAGCTGGAGTGCAAAATCATCGTCCTTACCATTCATGAGGACAGGGAGTATTTATTCAAGACGCTTCAGATGGGAGCAGAGGGTTATGTGCTCAAGGATGCCGAACCGTCTGTACTGCTCGAAGCGATCCGGAGTGTCAATTCCGGGAAATCTTACATTCAATCGAATATGACCATGGAACTTGTGAAGGAATTTAACAGGGTCACCATGCATGAAAAGGAAAAACATGACGAAAACAACCTTACCTCCAGAGAAATTGAGGTCCTAAAGCTGATTGCAGAGGGTATGATAAACAAGGAAATAGCAAAGCAACTCTACATTAGTGAAAAGACTGTCAAGAACCATGTATCGAATATTTTCAGAAAGCTTAACGTATCAGACAGGACCCAGGCGGCGATATACGCTTTCAAGCATAACATCAAGACCTGATCAGTCATAAACCCGGTTTCACCCAATGATATGAATGGCACGACTGTAGGACAGTGGTCCCAGCAAAAGTAAGCCTTTCGGATAGAAAATCCGGAGGGCTTTTTTAGGTACATTACATCATCAAAAAAGGCCCTGCGGCGGATAGTTTTATGACATTGACCGCTCTATAATGAAACCATGCAAGAGACAACGAACACAAAATTAATTCAAAATAAATGAAAATTTGAAAGGGGTACAAAATTATGATGAACGTATTGAATTATCTGAGGGCAAGATTCGCAAGCAAAAAGGGACAGGGCATGGTGGAGTACGGACTGATTGTCGGAATCATAGCAGTTCTCATCATAGGATGTTTTACATTTTTGAAAGATCCGATTACTGCATTGTTTACCAATATTGGAACAGTAATTAACGGGAGTGCTACAGCTGTTAAATAAAAGTACAAAACAGAATAAAGCATAGCAGAAATAGCTGCCCTATCTGTTTACAGGTAGGGCAATTTTTTAAACACCGCACAGGAAGTAAAAAGCATTTATTGCAAATTGCGGGGAGGATCCAGATGAATCGATTCGGAAGGGGAAATGTAAAAGGCCAGGCACTTGTCGAAACAGCACTGGTGCTGCCAATATTACTTCTAATTCTTACAGGCATTATTGATTTCGGATTTCTTTTCAACAATTATCTGATAGTCAGTAATGCATCACGTGAAGGTGTCAGAAGTGCTGTGGTAGGCAGTTCGAACAGTGATATTACGACAGTAGTGAATAACTTTGCCAGTACATTGGACAAGACCAGATTGACCATAACGATTACTCCTGATCTTCTGACCGGAAGAACAAAAGGCGTTGCTGTGACAGTTACAGTAGTATATAAATATAACCTGATTACACCAATAATTGGCACAATCATTCCTTCCCCGGTAAACCTGACAGCCAGTACGACTATGCGCTGTGAATAATTTCGGAGGTACTTATGGAGAAAGCTAATAAAAAGATAATCCTTGTTGCTTTGGCATTATCGCTTGTTACAGCAATACTGATATATATGTACATATCAGGACCGAAAACGGAAGTGACCAAGGTGGAGTACGCGACAGTATATGTTGCGGCAAAAACGATGCCTGCAAGATATAAGATTACAGATGCGGATTTAAAACAGGTAAAGATTGCAAAGGAACTGCTTAACCCAAGTGCAATATCGGATGTCAGCGAAATAACCGGGAAGCTGACGATGGAAAGAATCATCGCGGGTGAGCAGATCGTCAGGGAGAGACTTGCAGATGAAGAGGGTGTATTGCTTTCCTACAGTCTGCCGGAAGACACAAGGGCTATCAGTATAAATGTGAATGAACAGATTGATGTAAATAGCTTAATGAGGCCGGGAGATTTTGTGGATGTCATAGCCAGTTTTGAAAAAGAAGAAGAGGATAACGGTCAGACGGTAAAAGTATATCCCAAAATAACCAGGACAATTCTCCAGAATGTGGAGGTGCTTGCTCTTGGACAGGATATGACACTTTCGGTTGATAAACTGAGTGAAATGCCTGTGACAGTAACACTGGCAATAAAGGATAAGAATGTAGAGGAGTTCGTATATGCTTCCCAATTTGCAACAATAAGGCTCGTATTGAGGCCTGTGGGCGATGAGTTGGAAGCTGCTACGGAAGGTATCGGCAGAGGGGATGTTTCAGGGACAAAGGGCGTTTATTCAAAGCCATCCTCGGGCAGCTCAACGCCACAGTAGTAAATTAGGTAATATTATTTTAAACGTTATGCGAGGAGTATGATTATGGAAAAAATAAAACTTGTCGTTGTTGATGATTCGATGGAGACGAGAAATAATATAAAAATGCTATTGTCCTTTGAGAAAAG
>WSSedL1CaDRAFT_10000631_pt1 | contig 23942 bp, 18 predicted proteins | sample WetSurSL1Cattail_FD_9464 | JGI IMG/M metagenome (IMG submission 9464)
CGGTACGCACACATGTGCGTCCACATTGCCGACCGCAACTGCGGTGCCTTCTTTTAATCCGGTTAATTTTGCGGCTTCCGGAGTTATGGTACCCGCTTTGTCACCCAGGGGTGTAATATTACGCGATAATTTTTCATCGACAACATGTTCTAATCTGGGGTCGAGCGACTTGAAAAAGTCATTCGACGGGTAACCGGTTTTCTTGTTCCAAATTTCTTTGTAGCCTGCCGTGCAGGAATTACGGGTTTCTTTGCCACAGAGCTGCCAAACAATCCAGTCAGCCGCCTCAATAAAGCGATCCATCTCACGATAGATTTCCGGGTCTTCATCGACAATCTGCCAAATCTTAGGAATAGCCCATTCCGAAGAGATCTTGCCGCCGTAGTTTTTCAGCCATGTTTCGCCGCGCGCTTCGGCTATCTCATTTAACCGGTTCGCTTTATCCTGTGCCGCATGATGCTTCCACAATTTCACATAGGCATGCGGGCGGTTTTTATACTGCGGCAAAAAACACAGCGGTGTACCGTCAGCCTTCACAGGCAGTACGGTGCAGGCGGTAAAGTCCGTACCAACCCCGATCACATCTTCGCTGGATACACCGGATTCTTTTAAAACTTCAGGAACCGTATGGGAAAGCACATCAATATAATCCTGTGGGTCCTGCAGCGCCCAGTCATGGCCGAGTTTGGTTCCATCCGGTAAAGTATTATCCATGACAGCATGGGGATACTCAAACACGGATGAAGCAATTTCTTCTCCGGTTTTTACATCGACCAAAACAGCCCGCCCTGAGAGTGTACCATAGTCTACGCCAATTACATATTTCGACACAATATTACCTCCAATATAAAATAAATTTGTACGTACAACTTTTTTGAAAAGACCGCGAGGATGAATCCTCGCGAATTATCTTATTATCGACATTATATTCCGGCTGTATAAAAGGACTCGTATTTACTGTTGTGCGAATAGATTTCATCAGATTCTGTTTGTTGTTTTTCAATCTCTGTCTCTTGTTTTTGACTTGTTTGGTTTCTGAATTTAAATTTACCAACAAGTTCTTTCATTATCTGCGCCTGATTTGAGAGTTCTTCACTTGCTGCGGCGCTTTCTTCAGCGCTTGCGGAGTTTTTCTGCACTACGCCTGAAATTTGATCGACACCCAGCGTCACCTGACTGATAGAATCTGCCTGCTGAGTTGACGCTTTTGAAATTTTTTCGACCGTATCGGAGACAGCCTTTGTACTTTCAACGACGCGAAGAAGGGACTTTGCAGTTTCATCCGCAATTTTCGTGCCGTTTACTACTTGCTTCATAGAATTTTCAATCATAGAGGTGGTATCTTTTGCTGCTTCCGCGCTTTTGCTTGCCAAGTTCCTTACTTCATCCGCAACAACAGCAAAGCCTTTACCGGCTGAACCTGCCCTTGCCGCTTCGACAGCCGCATTCAGCGCAAGAATATTGGTCTGAAATGCGATGTCCTCGATGGTCTTAATGATCTTTCCAATTTGACTGGAAGAATCATTAATTTGAGACATTGCGGCAACCATCTCGTTCATATGCCGGTTGCTTATCTCTATTTCAGAGCGAACATTTTTTACATTTTCACTTGCTTCGGCTGCATGTTTCGCGTTACCTTTTACATGTGCGGATATTTCATCAATCGTTGCGGAAAGTTCTTCAATAGAGCTTGCCTGTTCAGTCGCGCCCTGTGCCAATGTCTGTGCACCGTTGGAAACTTGTTCGGAACCGCCTGACACCTGCTCGGAAGCCTGTTTAATCTGACCTATCGTATCATTAAAGGACAAAAGGATTCCATCGCATGAATTTTTCAGCGCAGTATAATCACCAATATACTCCAATTCAGAAGTCACCGTCAAGTTGCCGTTCCCCATCTCGCCAAGAGTTCTAGTGATGTCAGTGATGTATGCTTTGATTGATGCAATGGATTCGGCAAATGAAATACCCAACTGCCCGATTTCATCCTTGGAGTTTACACTGATCTGCACACTCAAATCTCCCTTTGCCATCCTCTGAGCGGCCTCTGCCATCTCTTTAACAGGCTTGCTGATCCCATGTGAAATTGCTAAAGCAATTACAAGAGAAACAATAAAGGAAATGGCAAGAATCACAAGAATGAATATGGTCGCTAAATTCCCCTGAGAATGAAGGTCTGACGCCGCCTTATTGCCTCCTGATGTATGCTCACTGATTAAAGCGTCAATAGAAGCTGAGATTTTATCCGCAAGTGGTGTTCCATCTGAAAGCAATTGTGCCTGCGCCTCTGAACTGCCGGATGTTTTTGCCAGTCCAACCACTTCATCGCTTACAATCCGATATTCAATTAAGTTGCTTTTAATCGCGCTGTAATATGACGACTCTTTTTGACTCATCATGGATTTTTGCATTTTTTTCAAATACGCGTCTATTTTAGTATTTGATTCCTTAAGCTTCGCTGTATTTGCATTCATTGTAATATCATCCGTTGTTTCTATCGTATCCTTCAGAATCACACGGCTGTTATTAAACTCAGCATGAAAAAGCCCGATATCGCCTTGGGAAAATCCATAGTTAACTAAGGCATCACTATATTTTTCATTCATATTTGTCATCTCAATAAGCCCGATTATGCATGCGACACTTGAGACAATCGCTACAGAGACAAAGGTTAAAATCAATTTCCTGCTGATTCTCATATTTTTTAACACTATTACATCCCTTTTCTTTTAAGAGCTAAAGCCTTAGTCAATATTCCCAATTTTGTAAGTTCAATTGAACATCAAAACAGATATAACCCCCACTTTATTTTACTCTAATTTTTTTATATTTCAAGTATAGATACACATTTAAACATAGTCGATATAAAATTCTATCATTTTTTATACTTTTCGGCTTTTATTTGCAATATTCGCATAAAGTATTGAAATAGAATTCAATATTTTAAGCACCTACGTACAATCAGCTCAGAGGGTTCTAGAATAGTTAAATCTAATATAATTTGTTATAGAAGTGTATTTTTTTTGTTTGACAATAGATTTTCAAAGCGTTACCATACTGTTGTAATAACAACTTTTTTTGGATTGAGAAGAAAGAAGATGTGATCGTGTATAAGATGATGATTGCGGATGACGAGCCAAAAATTAGGAACGGATTGCGTAAAATGCTCGACTACAACAAGTTTAGCATAGAAGTGATCGGTGAAGCGGAGGATGGAGAAATCGCTTTTCGCGAAGTCACGGATAAGCAGCCGGATATCCTCTTTCTGGATATTTGCATGCCCTTTTTAAATGGCATTGACCTAATTCGCAAGCTAAAAGAAAACGCGCAGGATTGTTTGATTATTATCATTACCGGCTTTGATGAATTTGCCTATATGCAGGAGGCGATTAAGCTCCAGGTGTTCGACTACCTGCTCAAACCCGTATCCAAATCGGACCTTACGGAAACTGTCCTGCGGGTGTGCGGAGAGCTGAACAAACGGCGCAGTAAAGACAGGTACTTCAAGTGGATCAATGAACGTCTGGATGAGAGTATCGACACAGTACGTGAAAAATTCTTTCAAAATCTTCTTAAAACCTCCATGGATGCCGACCAGATTGCAGGCGGTCTGAGTTTCCTTAATTTAAGTTTCACCAATCAGATCGGCATCGCTGCCCTGCGGGTGATGAAGCGCGCCGGATTTGACAAAGATACCGATAACAGTCTGGACAATAACTTAATACTCTTTGGCATTAAAAATATGGTATCTGAGCTTTTGGGCGCGTTCAGCTCCGTCTGTTTTTTCGATGATATGGGCAGCATTGTAATCATCGGGAGTACTTCCGGTATTCCGGAATGGTCAAAATTCTGTGATAAAATTAATTCCTGCGTAGGAGAATACATAAACAGCAGTATCCTTTGCGAGTGCGGAGTGGTAAGTTCCTTTATGGATATCACCCCTTCCTATAAGAAGATTACAGCGCAGCTAAAAGGCAAATCAAGTTTAAAACCGATCACCGCCTCCATCTTACAGTACATACAATCCAATTATTATGACAACAATTTCTCACTGGAAAAAACAGCCGAAAAATTCAAAATCACTCCGCCGTATTTAAGCAAGCTTCTCAAAGTGGAAACCGGCACTTCTTTTGTAGACGTACTGACCAACATGAGAATTCAAAAAGCAATTACAATGATGGATACATCTTCCCTTAAAATCTATGAAATTGCCGAGTTGGTCGGTTACAGCAACCAGTACTATTTCAGCCGTTCTTTTAAAAAGGTCACCGGGCTTTCGCCGGTGCAATATAAGGAGGGCAAAGGCAGTTGAAAAAAAGAAAATGGCTGCTTCTTCTGACTTTTGCCTTAGTTCTCCTCTCCGGTACGATTTTTGCGGTAATCCCACGTACCCCGCAAAATGACGGCTATGAGTTTGTCATTGGCATGTCTCAGGCTAATCTGAATGAGCCGTGGCGTATTGCTATGAACGAGGAGATTTCTCAGGAAGCGCTCAAATACAGCAATATCAAGGTCGTATTCCGTGATGCAGGCGGCAGCACGGAAAAACAGGCAAGTGATATCAAAGAACTGCAAAACAGCGGAATCAATCTGCTGATTGTTTCAATGGATGACTCTAAAAATCTCACCTCCGTAGTCAGCGGCGTATACCAATCCATTCCGGTGATCGTTCTGGACAGGGCCGTGGAAGGTTACGACTACACCATGTATATAGGAAATGACAACCTCTCAATCGGGCGACAGGTAGGCTCGCTTGTTTCCGATCTGGTTGGAAAGAAGAACGGGAATATCATAGAAATTCAGGGGGCTCTGGATTCCGCCACCACGGTAGAGCGCAGCGAAGGATTTCGTGAAGTGCTGAAAGGGCACCCCAATGTGAATCTTGAGCGCACACTGATTTGCAACTGGAAACTGGACGACGCGTCATCAGACGTAAGTCAGGTGCTTCGCGAGCCAAACAGTAAAATTGACCTGATTTTCGCCGACAGCGATTTTATGGCTCTGGGCGCATATCAGGCAGCCCACGCCATCGGGTTAAAACCGATCATTATAGGCATTGACGGGCTGAAGGGTAAAAACGGAGGCTTAAATCTGGTAAAATCCGGTGTTTTGCAAGGTACTTTCACCTGTTCCACAGGGGGTATTGAAGCGGTGGACTATGCTGTGAAAATTTTAAATGGTGAAGGCGATATTCCTAAGAAGGTTATTTTACGCAGCAATCTGGTAACCTCAAAAAATGTGGATCAATATCTGAACAATAATACAACCGTATCGAAAAGAGACAGAATTGTCCTTGGCTACGCCCAGCTTGCTTCCGAAAGCAAGTGGCGAGATGCCAGCGCCAAATCCATTAAGGAGGCCGCAAAAAAAGAGGGCATTGACTTAGTCTTTTTGGAATCGGGACAAACCCAAGATGATCAAAAAGCACTGATACGGCAGCTGATCCGCAAGAAAGTCGATATTATATCCTTCTCACCTATTGTTCAGTCCGGATGGGACGATGTACTGACTGAAGCAAAGAAAGCCAATATTCCGGTGATCATCAGCGACCGGAATGTTGATTCGGACGAGTCGCTCTGGCAGTGCAATATCGGTTCGGATTTCACAGAAGAGGCACGCCGCGTTGGGCGGCAGATTGTGCAGTACTGTGAGGACAATGCTGCGGGCCGAACGGTGAATGTGCTGCAAATTATGGGAACGCAGGGTTCCAGCGCGGAACTTGGCCGAAATGATGGTCTTCGCGAAATTCTTGACACCGATAAATATATCACCTGCACCAACTCTGCCTTCTGTGATTTCACCTATTCCAGTGGAAAACTGGAAATGGAACGTTACTTGAAGCAGTATGGCAGCCGTTTTACCGTAGTTTACGCGCAAAATGACGACATGGCTCTCGGTGCAATTGACGCGATCAAGGAGTATGGGTTGAAACCGGGCAAGGCTATCATCGTCTTCGGTACAGACGGCACCAAACAGGCTCTTCTTGCCGTAAAACGCGGAGAGATGTATAACACCGTAGAGTGCAACCCCCTTCTGGGGCCTCAGCTGATGCTCGCAACGAGAAAAGTCGCGGAAGGCGAGATGGTACCTCTCCGTATTATTAACTCGGAGAATCTTTTCAACCGCGATATTAATTACTGGACTATTTTCAATCGCGAATATTAGAATATATTGCCGGATTCCGTTCCCGAAAGCAGAGACATATTTACATAGTCGCTAATTGTATAAAAAAAACACGATAAGTGCATTTCTTATATACACATATAGAAGCTATAATAATGGCATGAATTTATTTTAGAAGGAGTTCTTAGTATGAAATTGAAAAAGGTTTCCGCATTGTTAATTGCCGCCGTTATGGTGGGCACAGCTTTTACCGGTTGTGCGGGAAAAGCTGCCGCACCAGCTGCAGCAAGCACAGCTGATGCAGCGAGTACAGCTTCTGTTGCCGATCAGGTCGCCAGCGCGGCTGAAAGTGTTGCTGCGGATGCCAGCAGCGCAGCGGCTGCCACCAGTGGCAAAAAAATAGTTCTTGGCTTCGCACAGGTCGGCGCAGAGAGTGGCTGGAGAACCGCTGAAACTGCTTCCATAAAAGATATCCCGACGAAATACCCGAACATAGAGTTAAAATTCTCCGACGCACAGCAGAAACAAGAAAATCAATTAAAAGCTGTCAGAACCTTTATCGCACAGAAGGTTGACGTCATTGCAATTGACCCCGTCGTTTCAACCGGCTGGGACACCGTACTGAAAGAAGCACAGCAGGCTAAAATTCCGGTTGTCATCGTCGACAGAAGCGTTGATGCCGATGCTTCCCTCTATAACGCTTTCTTAGGCTCGGACATGGAAGAAGAAGGCAAAAAAGCTGCTCAGGTCGTAATTGACCAATTTGGCGACAAACCGTGCAACATTGTTGAAATTCAAGGCACCATGGGTTCCAGTGCACAAACCGGCCGTGACAAAGGCTTTGATGAAACAATCGCAAGCCACTCCAACATTAAGGTAATCAAGAAGACAAGCGGCGACTTTGTCCGCGCAAAGGGCAAGGAAGTTATGGAAGCTTTCTTAAAATCTGACGGAGATAAGTTTAACTGCATGATTTCTCAGAATGATGATATGGCCGTCGGTGCTGTACAGGCAATTGATGAAGCAGGCAAAAAAGCCGGTTCAGACATTTTTATTGTTTCCTATGACGGAATCAAGGATATGTTTAAGGTTATGGCTGACGGAAAATCCAATGCAATTGTAGAGTGTAACCCGCTGCTCGGGCCTCAACTTGCAGATTTGGCCACCGCGATTGTTAACGGCGCTACATATGAAAAAGTGATCAAATCCAATGAATCTGTATTCCTGCAAAAACAGGCCGCTGCTGAGCTTCCGAACAGAAAGTACTAATAACAAATCTAATTCATTCATAAGGCATTACGATGATGTAAGAGCTGGAGTAAAGAAAGCATTTACTCCGCTCTTATATTATTAAGGAGGAAACTACAATGACCGAACAGGAACCCGTCCTTCAAATGCAGCATATCTACAAGACATTCCCGGGAGTAAAAGCGTTGAACAATGTGGATTTCGAGCTAAAAAAGGGTGAGATTCATTCACTTATGGGCGAAAATGGCGCTGGAAAATCCACTTTAATTAAAGTTTTAACTGGAGTTTATGAAATAGATGAAGGTACCTTTCTTTTAAATGGAAAAGAAATTAAAATCAGTTCCACCAGTGATGCTCAGAAGAACGGCATCAGCACGGTTTATCAGGAAATTAACCTTTGCGCCAACTTAAGCGTGGCGGAAAATATTTATATTGGCCGCGAACCGAAAAAAGGCGGCTCGATTGACTGGAAGAAAATCAATCACGATGCGAAAGAACTGCTCGACAAGCTGGAAATTCACATTGACGTTGAAAAAAAGCTTTCGGACTACTCCCTCGCCATTCAGCAGATGGTCGCCATTTCTCGTGCGGTGGACACTTCACGCGGTATTCTTATTCTGGATGAACCAACCTCCAGTCTGGATACCAATGAGGTCAACCAACTTTTTAGCGTAATGAGGAAGCTGAAGGACTCCGGCATGTCTATTATTTTCGTCTCCCATTTCTTGGAACAGATTTATGAAATCTGCGATCGAGTCACCATTCTGCGAAACGGAGACTTAGTCGGCACTTACGACATCGACAAACTGTCCCGTATTGATCTGGTTTCAAAGATGATCGGCAAAGATTTGGATGAGTTGGAAAAGCTGAATGATATTAAGCAGAACTCCAGCAAGCAAGTCAGCGGAGAAAACCTGTTGGAAACTCACGGTTACGGAAAACGCGGCACCATTGAACCTTTTGACTTGAATATCCGCAAGGGTGAAGTGCTGGGTCTTGCCGGTTTACTTGGTTCCGGAAGGACAGAAGTGGCAAGCATGCTGTTTGGTATCAACAAAGCCGACCATGGCACAATAAAAATCGGCGGCAAAACCTATTCGTACATATATCCTAAAAAAGCAATTGCAGAAAGCTTCGGTTTCTGCCCCGAGGACCGAAAAGCTGAGGGAGTAGCAGGAGCGCTAACGATTCGTGAAAATATTATTCTCGCGCTTCAATCCAGCAAAGGTCTTTTGAGATATATCCCAATGAAAAAACAACAGGAAATTGCAAAGAAATATATTGATCTGCTGTCAATCAAAACCCCGAGCATGGAACAGCAAATCGATAACCTGAGCGGCGGCAATCAGCAAAAAGTAATTCTGGCGCGCTGGCTCGCTACCGACCCCCAGTTATTAATCCTTGACGAACCTACTCGCGGAATTGATGTCGGCGCAAAAAGCGAACTTCAAAAACTGATTATTGAGCTTTCCAACAGCGGCATGACCATTCTCTTCATTTCTTCCGAGTTAAAAGAGCTGGTAAACTGCTGTGACAGAATTATTGTGCTTCGTGATCAAAAGATGATCGGCGAACTGAGCAAAGAAGAAATCCGCGAAGAAACCATTATGAAGACCATTGCGGAAGGAGGGTTACGCGTTGGGTGAGAACAAAACAAAAACTTTATTTTCGGATTTTACACACAGCAAAATGTTTTGGCCAATCGTTGCTTTGATGGCATTGCTGCTATTTAACCTGTTTATGACACCTGGTTTTTTCACTATACAAATGAAAGACGGCCATCTTTACGGCAGTCTGTTTGATATTTTAAACCATGCCACCCCTCTGATTCTCATTTCCCTCGGTATGACTGTCGTCATCGCCACACAGGGGATTGATATTTCAGTCGGCGCCATAATCGCCATCAGCGCCGTTGTTTCGGCCACCGTGATTGTGGACGGTGGAAGCGTTTTGTCTGCGGTTTTAGCGGGCATCGGCTCCGGCATTGTCTGCGGCATTTGGAACGGGCTGCTGGTTTCCTACATTGGTATTCAGCCCATGGTAGGCACACTAATCCTCTATATTGTCGGCCGCGGGATTGCTCAGCTGATTACAGCAGGCCAGATTTTGACTTTCACCAGCCCTGCGTTTGTCGCAATCGGCACCGGATACTGGTTGGTACCGGTTGCCTGTTATGTTGCAATCGCAATTATCATAATCATGCATCTTCTGACGAGAAAAACTTCATTTGGGCTTTTCGTGGAATCCATCGGCGTAAACAGTACTGCCAGCCGGTATTCCGGAATTAATGCGAAAAGGATCATTTTTTGTACCTATGTGATTTCAGGCATTCTTGCGAGCATCGCCGGTATTCTCATCTGCTCTAACATTAAGAGCGCCGATGCAAATAACGCCGGGCTGTGGCTGGAGCTGGATGCAATCCTTGCGACTGTAATCGGCGGGACTTCAATGAACGGCGGGCGGTTTTATTTGAGCGGTACCATCGTAGGTGCCCTGTTCATTCAAACACTGACCACCACGATTTACAGTCTGGGTGTTCCGACAGAGGTCACTTTGGTCGTAAAAGCAGTCATTGTTATCGCTGTCTGTCTGATTCAGACTCCTGTTTTTATCAAAATGTTTGCGAAGAAGAAGCCCGTCGTTCAGATGAAACCCGTGACAGAAAGCAAATAAAAGCTTAAAAAACATTTTGTTTATTATGATTAAGAAGGTGGTCACCAAATGAAGTGGCTGAGTAAGTTAAAGCCAAACAGCAACTATATCTCCATCTATGCCACAGTTGGTTTGTTTTTGGTCTTGTTTTTTTCCGGTTCCATTCTTTACACCGGATTTTTCACTTGGCAGGTGGTTTCGAACCTATTTATCGATAACGCGTTTCTTATCGTCATTGCCATTGGTGAGATGCTCACGATGCTGACGGGCGGCATTGACCTTTCCGTCGGTGCCATGGTCGCATTTGTCAGTATGATAGCGGCCGATCTGCTGAAAAAAGGACTCAATCCTTATTTGGTAATTTTGATTGTACTGCTTGTCGGCATCGTATTTGGCACAGTTCAGGGTCTGCTGGTTGAACATTTTAATCTTCATCCGTGGATTGTAACTTTAGCCGGTATGTTTTTTGCGAGAGGCTCCAGTTACTTAATCAGCATAGACACCATCCCGATTGATAACCCGACTTTTGTGGCAATATCCAGTTATCAACTTCCGCTGGGGGGAGGCACTTATACCAATATCAGTGTAATCGTTTGTCTGATTGTTGTGGTTCTCGCCGTCTACCTCCTGCAATACACCCGATTTGGCCGTACCGTTTATGCCATTGGCGGCAACGGGAATTCCGCGCTCCTCATGGGTTTGCCTGTGGCACGCACCAAAATTCTCGTCTATGTTTTGAGCGGATTTTGTGCCGCTTTGGGCGGTCTTATGTTTACGATTTACACCCTGTCCGGTTACGGCCTGCACTGCAACGGGCTTGAGATGGACGCCATCGCGGCATGTGTAGTGGGCGGCATCCTGCTCACCGGCGGCTCCGGTTACGCAATCGGCCCAATGCTCGGTGTTTTGGTAACCGGCATTATTCAGAACCTGATTATGTTTGACGGCACCTTAAACTCCTGGTGGACAAAAGTCGCGGTAGGCGGGCTGCTGTTTATCTTTATTGCATTGCAGCGCATCATTGTAATCCGCGGGGAAAGAAAAAAAGCCATCGATGTGAAAGTTCCTTCCAAGCCGGCCGCCTCGCAGACGGTTTAATATGCTTTCGTCTCTTTATGATATTCTCTCTTTTCATAATTTCCTCTCATTTGGCGCCGGGATTTTCTACCGGCGCCATTCCTTATATTTAAAGCCTTCAAGTCTATTTATAAAAAGTTGAAAAAGAAAATTTAATTTGTTATCATATAAATGATGGAAATTAAAAAGGCGGTGGTTGGATGAAAAGACTAATGCGCTTATTTCGGGACAGCAGTATCCGCACGAAGCTGATCTGCTATTTTGTGCTTATTATTTTATTAACCACAATCCTCATCGCCTCACTCAGCGGAATTATGTATCGCAATGAAATGATAAATGAACAAAATTCCAGCACCCGCCAGATGGTTTGTCAGATCAGCAATAACGTGGACTTCTATATTCAGGAAATGGAATATGTGATTGACTCTTTGGAAGACGACCCCCGCGTAATTGCGTATTTGTCTCAGCACCAAAACCAAAACTATAAAAATCTGGAAGATTCCGCGTACGAGGCGGTGCTGTCTGCTTCCAACAATCACTCGGAAATTGCCGGAATTATGGTGGTCAGCCCTTACGACATCTATGTGAGCAATGTAATGAACCGCATTTCCAGTGAACCATTAATTCAGGAGAACTGGTATGCCCAGGCGGTGGCCAACCCCAGTAAAGTGCAGCTTTTCAGTAAGCCGGTCGGCCGAAACATCTATAACATTTTTCAATATTCGGCCGATGATGTGGTATCCATATCCAAAGCGGTAATTGACACCACAACCGGCAAGTGCAAAGGTGTCATTTTAATTGACATGAAGCTTGATATTATTAAAAATATTATTGAAAGCATCCACCCCAGTAATATGGGATTTATCTATATCATTGATTCAAAGGATGAAATTGTTTATTCTCCTGTTAACACGACTGTCTACCGTATTAAAAGTGAGTGGTTTCGCGCTTCGCAGATGGGGATTTTGATTAAGAATATTGAAGGAAAGCGCGAAGAGTTATTTCATTATAATTCAACATATACCCAATGGAAAACCGTGGGCGCTTTTCCGCTCGATGAAGCCCAAAAGGTTGTAACCCTCATCGCATATGCCTCCTACTCCATCGCGATACTCATTATGCTATTCGCAATCGTTCTCGCTGTTCTGTCTGCCCGGTCGATTGCCAATCCCATCACCAAATTGCGGCTCTTAATGAAAGGCGTTGAGGCGGGAAATTTTGACGTGCGTTTTCACAAAAAATATAATGATGAGATCGGCCAGCTCGGGGAATCCTACAACACCATGATTGACAAGATATCGGAATTGATTAACATGGTACAAACTCAGGAAAAAAGCAAACGAAAAGCGGAAATTGAAATTCTACAGGCGCAGATTAAACCACATTTCCTTTACAATACTTTGGATACCATTCAATGGATGGCGCAGGAACACGATGCGCAGGATATTGTTGACCTTGTGGACAGCCTGACCAATATGCTTCGAATCGGGCTGAGCAAAGGGAGCGAAATTATTACCGTGCGCATGGAAATTAAGCATGTGGAAAGCTATCTGATCATACAAAAAACGCGTTATGAAGATAAGCTGAACTACACCATTCAGGTGGAAGAGTCGCTCATGTCCTGCCGCATGATTAAATTAATCCTCCAGCCGTTAGTGGAAAATGCCATCTACCACGGCATCAAGGAAAAGCGAGGCCAGGGACAAATTCAGATATCAGGTCGGCTGGAAAGCGGCATGATCCACTTTCAGGTCACCGATAACGGCATTGGCATGACGCCCGAAAAGCTGGAGCAAATTAATCAATTGCTAAAGGAAAGCAGCCTGCAGCCAAATGAAATTGGGTATGGCATCTTCAATGTGAATGCAAAAATTAAGCTGAATTTCGGCAATGAATACGGCCTCAGCTTTCAAAGTGTTTACGGAGAGGGTACTACGGTAGATGTGTGGCATCCCATGCTTGACGACAATGCAAACGCCCTGTAAGCTCAAAAGTAAGGCGGCCAGCATTCGTGCTGGCCGCCTTACTTTTCTATTTGGGGTTGTTTATTGGAGAAAATCCTATCAATACTTGCTGCCGGAATAAAACTCCACCGTCTCTGTTTTTGTTTGACTCACGAACGGGGCTTGATTGGATCGCCCTTTTAGTTTAAATTTATTAACAAGCTCCTGTAAAATCTGAGCCTGCCCGGAAAGTTCCTCACTTGCCGCTGCACTTTCTTCAGCCGTTGCAGAATTCGTCTGCACTACGCTTGAAATTTGATCAACACCCAGCGTTACCTGACCAATTGCATCCGATTGCCGATTTGATGCTTGTGAAATTTGCCCTACTGTTTCCGCAACAGCCTTTGTGCTTTCCACAACCCGAAGCAGTGATTTTGCCGTTTCGTCTGCAATTTTTGTGCCACTCTCAACTTGCTTCATGGAATTCTCAATCAGAGATGTGGTATCTTTTGCTGCCTCCGCACTTTTACTGGCTAAGTTTCTTACTTCATCCGCTACCACAGCGAAACCTTTGCCCGCCGCACCTGCTCTTGCCGCTTCCACCGCCGCATTCAGCGCGAGGATATTTGTTTGGAACGCGATATCCTCAATCGTTTTAATGATTTTTCCAATTTGACTGGATGAATCATTGATTTGTGACATGGCATTTACCATCTCGCTCATATGCTGATTGCTGACTTCTATTTCTGAACGGACATCGTTGACATTTTTGCTTGCATTGGTTGCATGTTCCGCATTTTCTTTTACCTGCGTGGATATTTCGGTAATTGTAGCTGAAAGCTCTTCTACAGAACTTGCCTGCTCGGTTGCGCCCTGCGCCAATGCCTGTGCGCCATTGGATACTTGCTCGGAACCGCTCGATACCTGCTCGGAGGCTTGATTAATTTGACCCAACGTATCATTTAGTGACGTAAGGATACCAGTGCATGAATTTTTTAACTCCGCATAATCTCCGATATAATCCAGGTCGGAAGTTACCGTTAAGTTGCCTCTCGACATTTCACCAAGGACCTTTGTGATATCGGCTATGTATGCTCTGATCGACGCGATCGATTCAGAAAATGCCGCGCCCAGCTGTCCTATTTCATCTTTGGACACCACATTGATCTGCACATTCAGATCACCTTCAGACATTCTTCTGGCGGCGTCTGCCATCTCTTTCACAGGTTTGCTGATACCGCGGGACATTGTCACGGCGATGATGAGTGAAATGATAAGGGAGAGAAGGATTACAAGAATGATAATGATATTTGCTGCCGTATCTTGTTCGGCAAGCCCCGTTGCAATCTGGCTGCCTGTCCCTGTCTTTTCTGTCATTAAAGCTTCCGCAGAAGTTCTGATTGCAGTTGCAATCGGCACAGCCTGTGCGGTAGCAAAGGCTTGTGCTTCGACATTTTTATTTTGCTTTGCAAGGGTGACTACTTGGTCACTTGCTGCTCTGTACTTAGCAAGGTTATTTTTTATGTCATTGAAATAACCCTTTTCTTTGTCAGTCACCATGGTTTTTTGCATATTTGCAAGATAAGTGTCTAGTTTAGCGTTGGATTTTTGCAGCAGATCAACGTTTGCCTGTATTTTTTGTGAGTCGGTCTCAATGATAATATTGAGGATTGATACGCGGCTTTGGTTGAATTCTGTGTTGAACAACCCAACATCGCCTTGGGCGAAACCATAGTTGACCAGCGCGTCGCTGTAACCTGAATTCAGGCTGCCCATTATAATATAACCCACGACCCCGCCAACACTGGAGAGGATTGTCACCAAAATAAAGGTAACAATTAATTTTTTGCCAATGTTCATGTGTTTCAACATGATAACACCCCTTTTATTATAATTTAGATAATACTTTGCCCAAGAGTAAAGCAGAGTATCAGGTCGTACACTTGAGGTAAGTGTATCATTTAGGGCCGGGTGTCAGTCCAAAAGAGAACAACTTTTGTTTTGTACGCGGAGTGATTAAGCTAAAAATGCGATGACACTTTTATACTTATGGTCATATAATACATAATATTTTGTATAAGATTAATATTAATCAAAAAATCTATCTTGAATAATTAAGTTTAGGAAACGCTGGATGTTATATGAGATCATATCTAAAAATCCAGCAATAGCTAGGAAATATTTACCATACATAATTATACTTGTAAAGCAGTGTTGAGTTTTGGACTGACTGAATACTCTTTACTATGACATATATCGCCGAATAGGCATAAAACATTAGCAACAAATATACATATATTTATAAAAATGCGATCATGGGGTTTATCAAGCCAAATAGCCCGCTTTTTGACAACTCACTAAGATTCTTTGAAACATAGAAAGAATAGAATGTTTTCTCTTGCTTCGTAGTCTTAGCGGGGCGGCTTTTCACGACTGGTCTCCCCGGTACCGGGCTGCTGCAGCCATCTTATTTTCATTATCTATGCAAAAAAGCCCAGCCGCAGCTGGACTTTTTCGGCAGTCTGAGGCTGTGGGAACAGCCTCATAATATTAAGGAATCGCCACTTCAGACGGTGCGGAGTTCGCAACTGTAAGAGTAAACGGAGAACTTGCTGAAATCGTATAGGCGGCGGTCGCGCCCGTGAGGACGACACCACCAGCGCCAACCGAATATAGGGAGCTCTGCTGCAGTACGCCGTTGATAAAAAGATTGTAATAGCCGTTTGTTGCCAGCGTAAGAACACCTGTACCTACCGCGGAGCCGTTACCTTTAATCCAATTTGCTTTTTGAATCGAAAAGTTTACGGATGTTACCGTAATCGCTGTAGATCTTTTATAAAAATAACTTGTTGCGGTAATGCTTGCATTGGTCGCCGCCAACTTAAATAATTGCTTTGCCATTTCATTTTCCCCTCTTTCTTTTTCTGATTCTTAATACCGAACGCCCCACACCAGTTTTACGCAGGCAGAACCGCCTGACCCATCAGAAGCAGGGCATCCGTATTAAGTTAGTACATCCTATGCTGCAGCCTCTCCATGTGTCAATTAAATGGTTAAGTTTTTTATTGTTCCTGTTCTTGGTTCGTCTGAATTTCCTCTAGCATCTCCTGAACAATCGAATCTTCAATTTCCGTGCGGGGCACAGAAGCATTCGGTTCCATCCGAAGGACAACACAGGTTTCTAAATCGGCCAGAGCTTCCTGGTTTTGGCCAAGCTGGCGGTATGTTTCCGCGCGCAGAACCAACAGGTCGTTATAGAAAGAGAGATTTTCAATCCCTTCGCTTAAGACTTCCACAGCCTCCTGATACCGTTCCAGACTTATAAGGGCATAGCTCAGGCATTTATACAGATGTGGGGCATAAAGATACCCCACATTGACCGATTTTCGGGCCAGTTCAAACGAGACAATGCTTTCCTCATATTTTTCTTGATTCAGAAGTTCTATTCCTTCCATATACCGCACGTAGCTGTCCTGCGGGTGTTCCAGTACATCTTCTTCAAGCAGCCGGATTCGCTCTTCCATCTGCCATGTGACGGTTTTCTTGCCGCGGTGTGTAATGCGAAGACCGGTATTCTGCACAGAAAGAATCGTTTCATCCGGAATATATTCAAAGGAACGGCAGCAAAACCGGTACTCCTTTCGGTTCCGAATCAAGCGAATAAACTGTGATGGGGAAGAAATCCCCCGCTCCTCCTGATTGTAGTCCACATAAAGGAGATAGCCTTCCGCGCTGGGATTTTGCAGCAAAATTTTCAATTCTTTCATCTGTTCCGGAGAAATCACTTCGTCCGCCTGCAGGAACAATACCCATCTTCCGGATGCGTGTTCCATACAGAAGTTTTTTATTTTACTGAAATTCTGTTCCCATTCCAGCTGATAAGCCCTCGCCCCAGCCTGTTTTGCCAGCTCAAGGATATGCTCGCCGGAACCAATGTCCACCACAAGCATTTCATCGGAAACCTCTTTCATCTCAGCCAGACAAGCGGTCAAGAACTCTTCTTCATTTTTTGTAACAACGCACAGACTCAGCTGCTTTATCGCATCCATACATTTACGCCTCCTTCTCATGGAATTCATCCAAAAGGGTTTTTATGGACTCCGCCGCTTCCTCCATTGAAACGGACAGACTTTGACTGACCACGCTTAAATCATGGTAGAGCTGGCTTTGAATATTGAATTCCTGTGTCCTCTTCTTCTGTGTATCAATGCTGCCCAAGCGGTTCATCAAGTAGAAATAAGCACAGATTAGCTGCTGGAAAAAGCTGCGGCATAAGTCATCGTTTGTATATTGATAATATGCGGCGATATTCTTTTGATAGATTTCATCCAGAACATCCTTGTATTTTTCATGGTCAGTCGCTGCGGACAGGCGCATCATTTTTTTGCATTCCAGTCTGCCGAGATTCATTTCACGCGCCAGACTTCGGAACAGATCGGTATAGTGTTCGACTTCCAGAATAAATTTCTCAAGCAGCGTTCCACGTTCCGCGGCAGAAATATTCCTTTTGTTCTCTGCAATTAAATTATTTACCCGGAATGGAATCGGCTGTGTGCAGTACTGCTCAATTAATTGGCTTAGTTTTCCCCGCTCTGTCCCCTGTATTTTTGCCCCACCTTCCGTGGCGTTGTAAAAATGGTGCTCCGGCTGGTTGGCGATAATATGCTCCAGACCCAATTTGAAATTTGCCCACAGTTGGTTGGATGGAATCATTTTTCCGCTATTTCCTTCCACGTAAACCATTGGAATGGAATGAAGAATATCCCTTGCCCGTTTTCCTTTTTCCTGTGATGAAACCGCGTCCTTGCTGTGCGTTACGCCCCCGGGGCCGTAAGCAAAATCTTGCCCGACAAAAATAACAGGATCAGCGCCGAGGTACGTGGCCACGTCCACCGCAAGATGCGACACATTGCCGCCTGCATCCAGCGCACTCATGTCGCCCAGGTTCCGATTGAACCAGCGATTCAATTCCTCCCCTTTGCGGAAAATCGGAATTTTCTCGCCTGCAAAAGAGGGATACACCCGCGGGTCAACCAACGCGAGCGAAAGCAGGGCGATGTCCGGTGAATAATTCCGATCTTCAAAATGATACAGATAGGTATATTTCGTCCGTTCCACTACCGCCAGGATGTCGGGGATAATGCCATTTTTTGTGAGAGGCACAATTGCCGATTCCACGCAAATAATCAGACCCCTGCCCTGAATTTTTTTCAGCAGCGGAATGCTCTGGTCCAGCGACGGCCCGTTTGAAATAATAAATGCCGGAACGTTCCGGTACTTCTCTTTCAGGCAACTGAGGTACGGATTTTTTAAAACCTCTTTGGTATTGCACAGTAAATTGCGTAAGCCAATCATATTATCCTGATGATCATTTCCAATGTAAGATGTCAGCAGGGACAGCTCTGTGAAAATATACCGATGGATTTCCAAATACTCTTTTTTGAAGTTCCGCACCGTTGGCAGAGTAAAGGCGACCGTCGGGTAAGTGGTGCTGAAAAAAAGCAGACTGTAAAACAGCTGCCCAAACGCTTTTTTGAAATTTGGGCTATCACCAATAAAAAAAGAAACCTTTTGCGTTTGAATTATGGGCGTTAAATCAAAATAATACAGCATTGTTTTGAACAGATAAATATCCTGCTCAAATACAATCACAAGCGTTTGAGGCATTTTGTGCGCAAACAGCTCAAACAGCGCATATCCAAATCCGGTGCCGTAAAGAAAAACCTCGGTCGAACCCCGCTGCTGAATCGATTTACCCCATGCTTCCGCTTCCTGAACCGGATGTTCACTGGTAACATGGAAGCAGACGCCGTCCCTGTGGTAGCGGCAGACGGGATACCCCTCCGCATTATAGGTAATCTCAATTTTTTTCCAAAGTTCCTCTTCTCCGATTTTTGCTACTGATTCCTTCAGCCATGGAGTTAACAATTCCAAATTTTTTTCGTACATTGCTTTTATTTCATTCTGTCTTGCAATATTCATGTGTCGTCACGCCTTTCGGGCCACTCTTTGGTCAAGGGAACCAGCGTATCCTCCAATAAATCGGCGATGCCTGTAATATCCTGATTTTGTATAAAAAAATACAGCTTCCGCGTGGCAGGCAGCAGTTGGTTCATGTCTATGTTCGGTCGCTGTGAGTTCCAGTCGTTTTCAACCATCCGCTTCAGTTCATCCATACCGCTTAAAAAGTCCTCCATGCCCGTGGCGTCTTCGCCATTTCGAAAATGTCCGATCGCGGTACGCAAAAACTCCTGAAGCGGTTCTTTTCTCCCCTTATGCAGGGTTGGCTCCATCTTCACTTCCATCTCCTCCATCAACTAATTCCCTCCATCCTTCTAGCTGATACATAACTAAATTATTTAATGTGCTGAAAACCTGTGACTGAATCGTTGTGTCAAATTCATTAATAATTTTGCTCTCTTCTTCCCGCTCTTCCTTGGTCAAAAACAGCTTTTTCAGTAAATTGGATTCCGTTTGGATTGCGGTCAAGAGAGTTTGAAATTCCGTGATTTCAGGATTTTCTTCCTGTTTCATCCGTATCCCCCCTGTCATTTATAAAACCGTGGAACCAAACTGTTCCGCACGTTTACTCATTAAAAATTCAACAAACTCAAAATCCAGCTCTGAATCGATATCGGCGGAGCGTTCCGGAGGCATTACATAAAGCTGTGTGTTCTTCTCAAAAACAGTATGACAATTGAGCAGTGATCCCCGCCGCCAGACATAGACGGAGCCGTTCAAATCATAGCACTTCGGCGAATCCTGCCGACAAAACAGTGGGGCAGCCAGCTGTTTAGAAAGCTGCGCCGTTCCCGTTTCACTGACCTCGACCAGATTAAAATAGGGAGAATGGCGTGCGGGAGACCCTGTAATCACATTGGGAACCCCGTCGGTTTCAAGAAGTGCCACCGCTCCGGCAATATCGGAAACAAAGCGCAGGGGAGCGGTAGCATCAAGATCCGCAATCACATCAAATTGATATCCGGTCAATTTTTCTGTTTCCATAAGGCAGTGGCGGATGGCCGGTATCTTGGGTGCGCTGTCGGAAGCCAGTTCCAAGGGTCTCGCGATGCAGAAATCCGCACCCCACTCCTTTGCGGCCTGTAAAATAGCTTTTCCGTCACTGCTGACTGTGACCGTGTCAAACAGATTGGATTGTTTTGCCTGTAATATGCTGTATGCCAACAGCGGCTTTCCTAAAAGACTGCGGATATTTTTACTTGGGACTCCTTTGGAGCCCGCACGAACACAGATGCTGCATAATCGTTTCATGGTGCCACCCCGCTTTCCTGTCCCGCCAACCGTTCGGCGGATTCACACTGAAACACCTCTTTGAAATCTTTCGAAGCCTGATAAAAATCCTTGATTTCGCCAATATCGATCCAATATTCCCGAATCGGAAAAATACAGACCGGTTCGTTATTCCGGAGCATAGACTCAAACAGGCTGTTCATGTCAAAATAGGAGTTTTTAGGAATATAGTTCAGTACTTCCGGATTGAGCACGTAAATTCCGCCATTGATAAAACTGGCGTAAACCGGCTTTTCCTCAAACCCGACCAGCCGGTCCCGGTTGGCTTTGATGACCCCATACGGCACCTGATAGTCATAGGTGGTCACGGCAATGGTGGCTTTGGCCTGATGTTCCAGATGGAAGCCAACCATCTGTTCAAAGCTCAGCTTTGTCAGAATGTCGCCGTTGATGACAAGAATCGGTTCTGTCGTTTCAAACGGAAACAAGCCGAGGGACCCAGCGGTTCCCATACGGTTTGTTTCATCAATATAGTGGATTTCCGTTCCCCATTTCGAACCGTCCCCGAAATAATTTTTAATTTGATCCGATTTATAATTGACCGAAAAACAGAACCTGCTGAAGCCCTGCCGAACGAACTGTTCCATAATGGTCTCCAGCACCGGTTTTTTACCAATGTTCAGCATTGGTTTGGGGCAGTCGTTGGTAAGCGGTTGCAGCCGTTCGCCCAACCCGCCCGCCATAACCACTACCCAGTTTCCGCTGTGGGATTCGGTGAGCAATTCGTCCAGCCGCTCAATGTCGATAATATGCCTCGCGTCATCCACTACCGGAAGGTGACGGACCTTATTGGCTTTCAATATATTCAGAATACTTTTCCGGTCATTCAATTTTGGAATTGTGACCGGATGCGGATTCATGATTTGGCTGACAGGGTCGTTCAGGGAAATCCCTTTTAAAATACCGCGGCGGATGTCTCCGTCGGTAACGGTACCCAGCAATATTCCCTCTTCACTTGCCACAACGGCAATCTGCAGGGAATTCCGGTCAATGATTTCAATTGCTTCATGAATTTTCACATCGGGAAGAATCAGTGTTTTTTTCCAATCATTCATTGTGCGCCCCCGGCATTCCAAGTCACGTTTTTGTCTGCTATTTCGCTGGAATGCCTTTTACTATTATATTATCGGAGACGCTTTTTGTGACGACCGCTCCCGCACCCACCGTGGCGTAACGGCCGATTGTTATTTTCTGTGTGACGGACTTCCCCTGTATGACGCATGAATTCGCGCCGAGATAAGCGCCCTCCTGCAGCAGCACATTGCCGGAGATACTCGCTCCGGGGGACACAGTGACAAAATCTTGAACAATACAGTCATGCCCTACCGTGCAGTTCAGATTGTAAATTCCAAAATCCCCCGGCGTAATCTGATTGGTCATCCTCACCCCGGCGCAGACAATATTACCGGATCTTTTCTCTATCTCCCCCCGCTGCCGGTAACCGAACGTTGCCGTGGGATGAATTAGGCTTACATAATATAATTCAGGGTGTTTTTCCAAAACCGCCTTTCGGTTTTTTGGATTTCCGATTCCGATGACAAATGAAAAGCCTTCGCGGACGAGGGGGGAAATTTCTTCCTCTGTCTTAACCGGAGAGCCCTGAATTGAATCTTCCGCCTTTTCCCCAATAAAGACGATTTCATCGTATCCAGTGAGCTCTGCGATGTCGCGTACTTCCCTTGCAAAACCGGACGTTCCGAAAATGGCCAATTTCACCGGATCACCTCGTTTTTCTGATAGGATTGGCCGGCTGTTTTTCCCAGAAGGTCAAAATATCCCATGGGTGAACAACCGCTCTGCGGCCGCTTAATGGCTAAATTTTGATCGGTGAAACGCGTTCCCTGTTCAATCGGACACGCCGCAACGATACTTTTCCGGGCAACCTCGCGGTTCTTCAATTCAGATGGGGAAGGTCGTTTGACTGGGCTGCCAAGCGATTGCTCCACCTGACGAATTCCCTGTACCATCCGGGCAAATTCCAAAGGTTCCAGCGAAGCCTTGTGGTCAGGTCCAGGCAAATTGTGGTCAAGCGTCAGGTGCTTTTCCAATACGGAAGCACCTAGTGCCACCGCCGCCAGGGGAATTGCGATACCCTGAGTATGGTCTGAGTACCCAACCGGCAGATCAAAACACTGCCGCAGGGTTTGAAGCACGCGCAGGTTCACTTGTGCGAATGGCGCGGGGTATTCCGTCGTACAGTGCAGCAGACTCACATGCTGGCTTAGAACAGCCTGACCTGCATCAGAATAATAGGCCTGCCGAAAAGCCAACCGGCAAGGGCTTCCCTTTCTCCCTGTACGCTCCAGATAGCCGAAGGCAAGAACCCCGAGCGCTTCCTCAATTTCACCCAAATCGGCCATACCTGTAGAAAGCAGGATTCCTTTCCCGGAGCGTGCCGCTTTCAGCAAAAGGGGTGCGTTGGTAATTTCCCCGGAAGCGATTTTCAGTAGGGGAACATCCAATGATATAAGAAAATCAAGGCTCTCCAGATCGAACGCAGTGGAAATGAATGTGATTTCCTGCATTTTTGCATATTCTTTTAAAATATAATGTTCCGTTTCATTCAATTCGTATTTTTGCACCATTTCATACTGGGTCTCGCTCTGCGCGGTATTCTTCTTTTGGTATGCGGCTTTCGGCGCGTCCGGCACTATGACCTGATCAGTGTGAAATGTCTGGAATTTAACTGCATCCGCCCCCGACTGTGCGGCGGCGTCAATCAATTGCTTTGCCGTTTCAAGCGAGCCGTTATGGTTCACTCCCGCCTCGGCAATAACGGTAACCTTTCGATTCATAGTTCACCCGCTTTATATGATATAAAACTGCTTTTTGAGCAGGACATTATAATCTGGAAGCGATTTTAAAACCGTCAGGATCTTTTTTGCACTGTCTCCTTCCCCATAGGGATTCACCGCCCCCATACAGTCCATTGCCAGTGATTTCCATATTGCCAGCAGGATTTCCTCCTTTTCAGGGGGACAGTTGAGCACGGAGGAAGCGAGCATCCGCCCTTTCTGGCGGTCGCCGATATTAACCGTCGGCTTATGAAATGAGGGGACTTCGTACAGTCCGCTGGAGGAATTCCCCACAACCGCATCCACTTGCTGAATTAGGCTGAAATACCGAAGCTGCCCCAGTGAGGAATACAGAGCGGCATTTGGGTGCCCCTCTGCAAAGTCTTCGGTCAGGTGAATCAGTTCCCGGCTCTGCGGGTCCGCATTGGGTTTGGTAAAAATCAGGCCAAACTCCTCTCCGAGCTCATCCAACGCCTGCAGCAGCTTTTGAAACTGGCGGTCGGCAGGCTCTGAATCGAGTGTAACCGGATGAAACGTGATGAGCAGATTTCTGCTTCGGAAGGAAAAGCCCAGCGACTGCTCCAGTTCGGTGCGGTTCATGCGCGGCAGACTGAGAATCCGGTCAATTCCAAGACTTCCCACATTGTAAATTTGTGCCGGATTTTCCCCCAGCTGCCTGACCCGCAGGGCGGATCCCTCATTGGTAACAAAGTGAAGATGTGCCATTTTGGTAATGCTGTGGCGGATGGCTTCGTCAAACGCGCCCTCGGTGGTGTCGCCCCCGCCGATATGGGCA
>WSSedL1CaDRAFT_10000632_pt1 | contig 23935 bp, 16 predicted proteins | sample WetSurSL1Cattail_FD_9464 | JGI IMG/M metagenome (IMG submission 9464)
GGCGTATCCGAGGAAAGTCCGAGCTCCACAGGGCAGAATAACGGCTAACGGCCGCCGGGGGCGACCCTAGGGAAAGTGCAACAGAGATATACCGCCGGAAACGGTAAGGATGGAAAGGCGAGGTAAGAGCTCACCAGCGCACGGGAGACCGTGCGGCTCTGCAAACCCTATTCGGAGCAACACCGCAGAGGGGCATTATGCGTCTGCCCGACGCGTCCCGAGAAGGTGGCATCGAGCCGAGATGGTAACATCCGGCCAAGATAGATGGCTGTTCACGACAGAACTCGGCTTACAGGCCTGGTCGTACCAAAAACACTGAAAACCCGCTATTTTAGCGGGTTTTCTTTATGTTTAGCAGATCGTAAAAATCTACTTATCGTACGGTTTTTGTAAGTTTGTTCTAACGTTTTCCGTTCTAACATCCATCTGAAATTATATTAGCATGTCTTATTCTGGAATAAAAGATAATAAAAATATAAAGGGGCTGTTGCAAAACAACCCAAACAAAAAAGTCGAGGCAACCGTACCGAAAGGTATTGGCTGCCTCGACTTTTTGCTTTAAAATAGAATTGTGAAAAACATCTTAAAGCACTTAGAGCATAACAAATTCGAGCGAAAATTCCAACAGTTGACGCTCCCAATGAATATGGAAATTTTATTACCGCAGGATGATTTTAAGGAGTTGCTACAAAACTTTCGTTTTGCAACAGGTCCGTTATTCGTAAAGTCGATTAGGGCTGGAAAACTCGTATTATCTGTATTTTTTACGTCCGAAATAAACCAGAATCCCGCAGCCGAGAATGTTGATATAACAGGTGGAAATTCTCCAAAGCGTAATTCCGGGAATAATCGAAGCTCCGAAGAACTCCCGGAAGAAAAGATAAAATCCGCCTTCCGCGCCGCCTGAAGAACCGGGGAGCGGAATGAAGGACGCAACCATCGTAACAAAGGTGTCTGCCGCAACCATCGTAAAAACAGATTCACCGTGAAGATTAAAACTGCGGTATACAAAGTACGAAATTAAGCTGGCAATTGTAATCTGAACTAAAGTCAATAAAATTGCAACAATATATAACGGATAAGCTTTTCCGATTATTTTTGAGCTATCATGGAAAATCAAAAGCTCATCATGTATTTTATTGTTGAGTTTCTGCGATAGTTTATGAAGCTTAATTTTGTCCAGAAAGCGGGCGCACGCCTGCAATATAGAACTTGTCAGCTTCTCGTTTATCATGAACATCAGAACACCAATAATAAAAATGCTGTTGGTAATTAAACCGAAAATAGCAATATAAGAAAAGTTGCTCACTCTAGTTAGAAAATAATTTAACTCAAATGAAATAAGAACCAGTGAATAGAAGAAGGTAACTCCATGGTGTACCAATGACTTCACTGCAACAATGGAACTTGCAGTGCCGACATCCATTCCCATTCTGGTCATATTATAGATTTCCATAGGTTCACCCATAGCAAACGGAGTGATTGCACTGTAAAAGAGCTCAATCATTCCGACATAAAAGGATTGACCGAAGGTCCAATCCTTCCGCAGATGCCTGCAGAACAGATGAAGCACATAGGATTCCAGCAACCAGCCTGCCACGATTCCCGCTGCAATCCAGAGCAGCCAAACCGGCTGAAGATGAAAGAGAACATGTCTTAAATTTTTGTACCCTTTTTCCGTAAACATAATATAGGCGAGAATCCCTATGGAGAAGAGAATGGTAAGGGCTGAAAACAGATTTTTTAGGATGGTTGATCTGCGTGTTTTCTGCATGATATTCCTCACAAAACTGTAGAATTAAGCACTTTAGGCCTACCCGCGGCACTTTTTGACGTAAAGTAATATTCCACCGATCGCGGTTTGGAACGAGCAATTAATTAAAAATGAAATTGCCGAATGCGTTTTTACAATTATATTGTTTCGCGTTTTTAAGCAAAAACGCGGTCGGTCCATTAAAATGGTTTATAACCAAACTATTATACAACAACAAAAGCCAAATAAACAGTATTTAAATAAAAGGAACAGCAAAAGGCAAGGCACATACAAATAGTCATTTGTGTGTGCCTTGCCTTCAGCAGGATAAATATAGTCGATTAACTCCAAAACCATCCTACCTTTGCGGCCTATTTTCCGCGCTGCTGTGTTGTCCTTCTCGTCAGGCGCTAGCCTGCCATCGTCGTCCGCCTTGCATCACGAAAAATATCCTCGCAAATATCAGGACGTTTTTAAAGTTAGTCGACTAAACCCTATACCGCAAAAGAGAATTTTTTAATTGTTAATGCCCTCGATATACTTTTTGTCTCCATTTTCAAACGCATGATAATAAAGAGAAAGACGATTCTGTATATCCCGTGACCCCTTGCCGCTTGCGATCATACAAATGCCGGTAATAATCATTTCTTTAAAAAACAGCTCGCGCTTTAATGCGGTTTTTAGCCGGTTGGCAGCGGGTAAATAGATCAGGTTGGCAAATACGACGCCGTAAAGTGTAGCGATAAAAGCTACCGCGATGGAAGAGGTAAGGCTTGCAACGTCTGACATACTTGAAAGGACCTGAACCAGCCCCATCACCGTGCCAATAACGCCGAGTGTAGGCGAAAACCCCCCAGCACCCTCAAAAACATCAATTTCCATTTTTTTTTGCAAATCGTAGCTTCGAATGTCGGTTTCCAGCGCAGTTTGAATTTCCTCAGCGGATTTCAAATCCAACGTCAGGATCATTCCTTCCTTTAGAAGTAGAAACCGATCTGTATTTAAATCCGGATCATTCAATTTTGTTTGGAGCGACAGTAACCCTTCTTTTCGGCATATATTTGATAAATCACAGATTTTTGCAATCACGGCATCCGGCTGAGGGGCGTTTTTGGGCGAATAACTCTTAAACAAAGATTTAAGAGCTCCCAGTACACCATTCATCCCATAAGACATGATAATCGCTCCCATAGTACCACCGAATACTGTAATCAACGGGCTGGCCAAGAACAGCGAGGTGACGATCCCTTTTTCAAGCGTATAGCCCAGAGCCAGTGAACCAAATGCGATAACTATGCCTACTATGGTGGAAATGTCCATGTCGCTTCCTCCCTAAAATTCCACGAAAATGTCGAAAATATCAATTATTACTAGATAATGGTAATGCTTTTATCTCATATATCGGCGATAGCATGAAATAAATAATATGATTTTTTAAAAAAGTTACAAAATTAGAGAATATTCTAACTAATTTACATTTATACTACAAAATCTATCTGAATAAATAACAATTTAGAATTAAGAATATTTCAACTTCTGTGAAGTAGCGCTATTTAAGATGAGAGATATGGAATCCCCCTGTTGACAGGTTCACTTAAGTATATTATAATTAACTCACAATCACATATGGGCTTTTATTACTGACGGATAATTGTGGGCAAAACCACAGGGGAATAAAAGTCTGGAGTCAGCCGACCGTCTGGGCAGCATTTGGTTTTTACCGAGTGCTGCTCTTTTTTGTTTGTTACAAAAAAGAGCAGCACAAATGCTTATGAAACAGAAGGAGCAAGTTATGGACGAACAAGGATGGAAAAACTTTAACGGTGGAAACTGGCAGAATGAAATTGATGTCAGAAATTTTATCCAAACCAACTATACCCCGTACGAGGGCAGCGAAGAGTTTCTCTCACCTGCAACGGAACGCACTGAAGCATTGATGAAAAAGCTGAATCATTTATTCGATTTGGAACGTGAATTCGGCGGTGTTCTTGACATTGATACGCAGACAGTCAGTTCTCTTACCAGCTATAATCCTGGATATCTGGATAAGGAAAAAGAAATCATCGTCGGCCTGCAAACTGACCGTCCTTTAAAAAGGGGGGTAAATCCATTTGGCGGGCTGAATATGACACGCAAAGCGTGCGAAGCCTATGGATACAAGCTTTCTGATAAGGTGGAAAAAGAATTTCAGTACCGGACAACCCATAATGAAGGGGTATTCCGCGTTTACAACGATGACATTAAGGCTGCACGCCATTGCGGAATTATTACAGGTCTTCCTGACGCCTACGGCAGGGGGAGAATCATCGGCGACTACCGCCGGGTTGCGCTCTACGGAGTTGACAGGCTGATAGAGGAAAAGAAAAAGGATAAACGGCTGGTCAGCGCGCAAAACATGGATACGGAGCATATTCGGCTGCTTGAGGAGTTATATCAGCAAATCACCTTTTTAGGGTATCTCAAGGAAATGGCGTCCCTATATGGCTGTGACATTTCGAATCCGGCAGAAAACGCAAAAGAAGCGGTACAATGGCTGTACTTTGGCTACCTCGGATCAATTAAGGAGCAAAATGGTGCCGCCATGAGTTTGGGCCGGGTCAGCACGTTTTTGGATATCTATTTTGAGCGCGATCTCAAAAGTGGCTTCCTAACGGAGCAGAAGGTACAGGAGATTCTGGATGACTTTGTCATGAAACTGCGCATGGCGAGACACCTGCGCACGCCGGAATATAATGAGTTGTTCGCGGGCGATCCCATGTGGATTACGGAGTCCATCGGCGGAATGGGGGAGGATGGCAGAACCCTTGTGACTAAGAGCTCCTATCGGATTCTGCACACGCTCTATAATTTAGGTTCTGCGGCGGAACCGAACCTTACCATATTATGGTCGGAAAAACTGCCTCAAAACTTCAAGCGCTTTGCCGCAAAGGTGTCCTGCGATACAGACGCGATTCAGTATGAAAATGACGATATCATGCGCCCGAAATTTGGTGACGATTACGCCATTGCCTGCTGTGTGTCAGCGATGCGCGTGGGCAAGGATATGCAGTTCTTCGGAGCAAGGGCAAATCTGGCCAAGCTGCTTTTGATGAGTCTGAACGGCGGGCGCGACGAAAAAAGCGGGCAGCAGGTTGCTCCAACGCATGCGCCGTATGAGGGTGAATATCTGGATTATGATAAAGTGGTGCAAGGCATGGACATTTATCGTGAGTGGCTTGCCAAAACCTATGTCAGTGCAATGAACATGATTCACTATATGCACGACAAATACGCGTACGAGAAGACGCAGATGGCGTTACATGATACGTCCGTACACCGCTTTATGGCATTCGGCATCGCGGGCATGTCTGTGCTGGCGGATTCCCTTTCTGCAATTAAATACGCAAAGGTAAAATGTATCCGCGATGAAACAGGCCTGATTAAGGATTTTGAAATTTCAGGGAATTACCCGGCTTTCGGAAACGATGACGATCGTGTGGACTCGATCGCGCAGGAGCAGGTGAAGCTGTTCTTTGAAGAGTTAAAAAAGAACGCGACATACCGGGATGCGGAACATACGCTGTCCATCTTAACGATCACCTCGAATGTTGTATACGGAAAAAAGACCGGCGCGACTCCGGACGGAAGAAAGGCCGGGGAACCTTTCGCCCCCGGTGCGAACCCGATGCACAACAGGGAAAAGAACGGAGCGCTTGCCTCTCTGAACTCAGTCGCAAAGCTGTCCTACGATATTTGCAAGGATGGCATTTCAAATACATTTTCGATTATTCCGCAGGCATTGGGGCATGAGGACGAGGAACGGTACCGCAATCTGGTATCAATTTTAAACGGTTACTTTATGCAGAAGGCGCATCATATCAATGTAAACGTACTGAATAAGGAAACGCTGATGGAAGCCTACGAAAATCCGGATAAATACCCGAACCTGACCATTCGCGTTTCCGGCTACGCCGTCAATTTTCACAAGCTTTCCAAACAGCAGCAGTTGGAGGTTATTTCAAGGACATTCCATGAGGTGATGTAATGAAAGGGAAAATTCATTCCTTTCAAAGCCTGGGCGCGGTTGACGGGCCCGGACTGCGTTATGTGGTCTTTATGCAGGGCTGTACCCTGCGCTGCGCTTACTGCCATAATCCCGATACATGGAGCACCTCCGGCGAGGAATATACCGCTGACGAGGTTCTAGCTAAAATTCTGCGGTACAAACCTTATTTCGCGGAAAACGGCGGAGTTACCGTTTCAGGAGGGGAACCGCTCATGCAGTGGCAATTTGTGTCCGAGCTCTTTCAGAAGCTGCATGCAGAGGGAATCCATACGGCGCTGGATACCGCCGGAATCGGGGACATGGAGGGCGCGCGCGCCGTGCTGCGGCACACGGATTTAGTCCTTTGTGACTTGAAATTTTCCACTGCGGAGGACTATCTCGGGTATTGCAGAGGGAACATGAATACGGTGCTCACCTTTTTAAAACTGACGGAGGAGATGCGGGTGCCCCTTTGGATTCGGCACGTTGTAGTTCCAAAATTGAACGACAGTGAAGCCTATATATTGAAGATCACCGCATTGTCCAATCAGTTCTCAAATTTGCAAAAGCTGGAGCTGCTGCCGTTCAAAAAGATGTGTATGACGAAATATGAAGAGTTGGGCATTCCGTTTCCGCTGTGCGATTATGAGGAGTGTTCTGACTCTGCAATTCAAAACCTGTATCAACTGATAGAAAGCCAAAAGCAAAAACAGTGGCTATGTTGAATGATATTTTATATAAAAACAAGAATAAAAACGGAACCTGTGATAATAATAAAGATAGCACTGATTCACATAATAACTGGAATCCGCATAGATCACCGAATTTTTCAGTGATCTATGCGGATTTTTTCAAATTACTCCGGTTATGGCGATATTCAGAGTTTGCTCAGTGGGATGAAAAGGCCACAACTCCTGTTATTATGCATATCTAAGAAATAATACGTCGAATTCTTAGCGCTTTCTTTATACGTTTGGTCTGTCATTTTAGGGTTATTTATTGTATAATAGACCATTGTCGGTCACAGTAAATTCAGAAAAACAGCCATAAATTAATCGTTGTATTTTTTTTTGCGGCAATGATGGTTTAACTATGGCGATTATTTTTAAATTAGGAATGTCGATTTTGTATTAAGGGAGTGCTTTATTAATGTTCAAAAAGGTCAAGTCCTTTTTAATCGGGAAGGCTGTCAAAAGCACCGAAGCGGAATCTGAAAAATTCAGCGTAATTTGGGGTCTTCCTATATTGTCAAGCGATGCGATTTCTTCCGTGGCCTACGCTTCTGAAGAAATTCTCATGGTACTCATTCCCGTGCTGGGAATTGCCTCATACAAGCCGTTAATGGGGATAGCGGGAGCAATTGTCGGGTTGTTATTTATTTTGGTGTTTTCGTACCGCCAAACAATCGACAGCTACCCGCATGGAGGCGGTTCTTACAGTGTAGCAAGTGACAATTTGGGCAAACTGCCCGGACTGATTGCCGCTGCTTCCCTGTCCATTGACTATGTACTTACTGTTGCAGTCAGCACATGTGCCGGTACGGCTGCAATTGTGTCGGCTTTCCCCGAGATACTACCTTTCCGTGTCGAAATCACCTTATTGCTGATCTGTTTGCTGACACTGGGAAATCTGAGGGGAATTCGCGAGTCCTCTATCCTTTTTGGAGTTCCTACCTATTTGTTTATTTTTTCAATTATTGCAATGATTATCACAGGTCTGTTTAAGGTACTTGTTTTACATCAACTTCCGCAGCCGACTGTTGCTTTACAGCAGCCGATGCAGGATTTAACAGTTTTTCTGGCTTTGAGGGCGTTTTCTTCCGGATGCACTGCGCTTACCGGGGTAGAAGCCGTCAGTAACGGAATTCCGAATTTTAAAGCACCTTCACAGAAGCATGCAAAAACAGTTTTAGTGACACTTGCTTCTCTCGTATTGGTCATTTTTTGCGGAGTTTGTTACTTGGCGTCTATCTATAAGGTTGCTCCTGAAGCCAATGTTACGGTAGTCGCCCAGATTGCTACAAAAATATTCGGAAGCGGCAGTGGGATGTTCTATGTTGTTCAGGCAACCACCGCGATCATTCTGATCATGGCGGCAAATACCGCTTTTGCAGATCTTCCGCTTTTACTTTCTCTTTTGGGCAAAGACGGCTATGTGGCAAGAATGTTCAGCAGCAGGGGCACAAGACTGAGCTTTTCAAATGGAATTATGCTCCTTTTTGTGCTCTCCTCCATCCTTGTGATCGTTTTCAAGGCGGAAACCCATCTCTTGATTCCATTGTATTCCGTGGGCGTTTTCCTTTCTTTCACGCTTTCTCAAGCGGGAATGTTTAAAAAATGGGTTACACATAAAGAGGGAAATTGGAAACATAAGGCGGCGATTAACGGGTTCGGTGCGGTTGTAACCGCGGTCACCTGTATCATTATCGCTTCAAGCAAATTCTTAAGCGGCGCATGGATTGTGTTAATCTGTATTCCTACGCTTGTATTGCTAATGATTTTTATCCGCTCACATTATAACAATGTTCGGGATAATTTGGTCATTAAAGAGGATGCAAGCAAATTGGTGATCGATCATCCAACGGAAAACCATATTATTCTGCCGGTTCAATCCGTGAATAAATCCTTTGTAAAAGCATTGAACTATGCGATGACCATGAAGGGAAGTATAGAAGTATATCATGTCAGTACCGACCCTGTCGCTACGGATGAATTAAAGAAACAGTTTGCGGAACTGGGTGTTGACATTCCTCTTGTCATTGAAGAAGCGCCCTATCGTAATGTCAATGAAATGCTGTTGGCTCATATTGACAAAGAACACGCGAAAATGCAGACGCACCAAATGCTAACGGTGATTTTGCCGCAGTTCGTAATTACCAAATGGTGGCACAATTTGCTGCATAACCAAACCTCTTTGCTGCTGAAATCATCTTTGCTCAAGCGACGCAACCTCGCTGTAATTACGATTCCGTATATTATCAATGAATAATTGAATAGTGCAAAACAAGGGCTGTCCAAAATGCGTAAGCATTTTGGACAGCCCTTGCCGATTTTTATGATATTTATTTTAAAAGTCCGGTGAAATCCAGAGTAGCAAAATAGTCGGCCGGGGTTTCCGCGCGGCGAATCAGTTCAGTTGTTCCATCCTCTTTCAGCAGCACTTCCGCGGAACGCAGCTTGCCGTTGTAGTTGTATCCCATGGAGTGCCCGTGCGCGCCGGTATCATGAATGACAAGCAGATCGCCGACGTCGATTTCAGGGAGCATACGGTCAATCGCAAATTTATCGTTATTTTCGCAAAGCCCGCCGGTCACATCATATTTATGGTCGCATGGTTCATTTTCCTTTCCCATAACGGTAATGTGATGATAGGCACCGTACATTGCGGGACGCATGAGATCCACCGCACAGGCATCAAGACCGATGTATTGCTTATGGGTGTGCTTTTCACGTGTGGCCGTTGCAACAAGGCATCCGTAAGGCCCTAACATAAACCTTCCAAGCTCGGTGTATAATGCGACATCGCCCATGCCCGCCGGGACCAATACTTCTTCATATGCCTTGCGAACCCCTTCTCCGATACTCATGATATCAGAAGGCTTTTGTTCTGGTCTGTAAGGAATGCCGACTCCTCCGGAAAGATTGATGAATTGAATGTGCGCTCCGGTATCGCGGCACAGTTCAACCGCAGTTTGAAATAGAATTTTGGCCAGTTCAGGGTAATATTCATTTCCGGTCGTGTTGCTCGCCAAAAAGGCGTGCAAACCAAATTCCTTTGCACCAAGCTTTTGCAGCTTTTTGAAGCCTTCGGTAAGCTGTTCACGGGTAAATCCATATTTGGACTCGCCGGGATTATCCATAATTGCATTGCTTATTTGGAAGACTCCACCAGGATTATAGCGGCAGCAAACCGTCTCAGGAATGCCCGCGACCTTGTCCAGAACATCTATGAGCGTGATGTCATCGAAGTTGATGGTCGCATTTAATTTACTTGCCAATTCAAAATCCTCGTCGGGGGTTACGTTTGATGAAAACATAATTTCATCACCCGAAAAATCGCACGCGTCAGCGAGCATGAGTTCGGTTAAGGAGGAACAGTCCAACCCGCAGCCTTCCTCTTTCAGTATTTTTAAAATTGCCGGGGTGGGAGTTGCTTTTACCGCGAAATATTCTTTGAAGCCTTTATTCCAGGCAAACGCTTTATTTAATTTCCTTGCGTTTTCTCTGATGCCTTTTTCATCATACAAATGAAAGGGTGTCGGATATTCCTTTGTGATTTTTTTTAATTGCTCCAAGTTGACAAATGTTTTTTTCATTGGTTCTACTTTCCTTTCGTTAGTTCGATGAGCTGTATTTCATTTTTTAATGACTCTTTAAAGAGATCGACCAGATTCTTCTTTTTTGAATACAGGCAGGTGGAACGGTTTCCGTCACTGATGTCTCCGGTCAGAACGCTGGTGGAGTCCGCAATCAGACGGATTTGCTTCTGTGTTTTCTCCGCGTGATAAACCGTCGCTCCCTCCAGCTGAAACGGCTTGTTTGTAATAATTACAATCTTTAGCCCTCTGGAAACACCGGATTTCAGTTCAGTCAGAATGCGGTCGGTTATTTCACTTGACATGGAAAGGTAGGCCCGCTCCGTTGAATCTGTCAGCATATTCTTCATTTTATTTATGATATGTTCTTCACCTTTAATGGTAATATATCCGTCAATTTCCTGATTTTGAACCGGGGTACTGAGGATTAAATTCTGTTTGAACTGTTGGAGTTCTGTAATTTTATTATTGCAGAATTCTTCTAAAGGAACAGGGGTATAGCGCGTTGCTGCACCCTCAATTAAATAGGCTGCTCCTTTTTCCACCAGACCCGCAAGAGCGGTGTAGGTGTTTGACCTGGAAATCCCGGTGAGCTTCGCGGCTTCATATCCTGTAAGCTGTCCTTCGGTGAACAGCATCATGTAAATGGTTGCTTCCTGTTTCGTCAGGCCGAAATGCGTCAGCAATTCAACAAAATCCAACTTTATCACCTCAAAAGTGCCAGTGTTTCTTTATAGGAACACTATACCGCAAAACTAATTGGTTGTCAACTTCTAAAATATATTTGTTGTCATATGATACTCCTCTCTTTCATTTTTGGTCGGAGTAATAATGTGAAACATGATGCGGACTAATGGCAGGTCACTATTTTAATTTTTAATAAAAATAATGAAAATCTCTTTTGAATGCTCATATTTACTCTGATAATGGACAAAATATAGTTCGGAAGGGAGGTCTTTTATTATGATGAATACTAATTCAAGTTCTAGTTCCGGTTCAAGCTCAAAAGCAAATCAAAGCATTAAATGTTCAGTTGAGCAATGTAAAAATCATTGCGGCAGTCAGCAGTACTGTTCTTTGGACAGTATTATGGTTGGAACTCACGAACAGAATCCAACACAGCAGGAATGTACGGATTGTGAGTCTTTTCAGTGCAAACAATAAATTGAAAAACTCTGTCTATCAGAAATCATCTGATAGACAGAGTTTTTTATGGAAGACAATAACAGCGCACGCTTTCCAGTCAATGTCAATTTATTGCGGGAAAACAACGATCAGAAACATTTTAAACTGTTCCTTTGCAAATACCGCGTGCGGCGTGTTTGCAGGCATAACGATGGTTTCTCCTGCTTTTACGGCATGCTTTTCCGAGCCGATTGTGATTTCCCCCTCGCCGTCCAGCACGACAACCATCGCGTCGCCGGAGGACTCGTGTGAGCTGATTTCTTCACCTTTATCGAATGCGAAGAGGGTGAGGCTTACAGCGGGATTTTGAGCCAGCGTTTTGCTCACAACCTGGCCGGACTGGTAGGAAACAAGATCAGAGATGGTTAGTGCTGTTGAAAAATCAATGTTTTTAATCAAAATGGGATTCATCGTAATCCTCCTATTTTAAAATCTCAGCCAAATCCTGTTCCGGTGTGGTAATCGCACGGATTCCAAATTTGTCCACTAAAATATTAAGAACATTCGGGGAGACAAACGCGGGAAGCGTAGGGCCAAGGCGGATGTTCTGAATGCCGAGAGAGAGCAGGGTCAGCAAGATGCAGACGGCTTTTTGCTCGTACCAGGAAAGAATAATGGAGAGCGGAAGTTCGTTTACGCCGCACCCGAACGCTTCTGAGAGAGCGACAGCAACTTTAATGGCGGAATAGGAATCATTGCACTGCCCCATATCCATGATGCGGGGCAGATTTCCTATTTTGCCCAGATCTAAGTCATTAAAGCGGTATTTTCCACAGGCAAGAGTCAAAATGACAGAATCCTTTGGGGATTGCTTTACTAAGTCGGTATAGTAGTTTCTGCCCGGCTTTGCGCCGTCACAGCCGCCGACAAGGAAAATATGCTTTAAATCTCCTGATTTTACCGCTGCGATGACTTGATCGGCGACACTTAACACCGTGTTATGGCCGAACCCGGTCATCAGCATATGCCCGCCGTTAATACCGGGCAATTCATGATCTTCATGGTATCCGCCAAGTTCCAATGCTTTTTCAATCACAGGGGTGAAATCTTTTTTGCCTGCTGATTCTTCAATATGCACCAGTTCGGGGTAGGCGACTACGCCGGTGGTAAAAACTCTGTCCGCGTAAGAGGCTTTCGGGCGCATCAGGCAATTTGTTGTAAACAGAATCGGAGCGGGAACACCGTCAAGCTCCTTTTGCTGGTTTTGCCAGGCAGTGCCGAAGTTTCCTTTGAGCTGCTTATATTTCTTTAACTCCGGGTATCCGTGTGCGGGGAGCATTTCACCATGAGTATATATGGAAATGCCTCTGCCTTCCGTCTGCTCCAGCAGTTGTTTCAGGTCATACAGATCATGTCCGGAGATGATAATAAACGGCCCTTTTTCAATTGTGTTGGGTACCTCCGTCGGAACTGGATTACCGTACGTTTCTGTATTTGCCTGATCGAGAAGCGCCATACATTTTAGATTGATCTGGCCGAATTCCATCAAGAGACCCAGCAGGGTTTCGGCATCCAGATCAGAACCGACAGCGGTCATTCCCTTGTAGAACCAGCCGGTCACTTCGTCATCGGAATAGCCGAGCACACAGGCATGATATGCGTAAGCGGCCATACCCCGCAGACCAAGCAGAAGCAGAGATTTTAACGAGCGGATGTCCTCATTATCACTCCATAGGGAAGACATCTCCATATTATCTGTGTTTCCGCATTGGGAAGCGCAGCCCGCACAGCCAGGTGCAAGAACCGCTTTTTCCTGATTGACCTTTTTTATCAAGTCATCGATTGCGTCGTTATCAAAGTTTACATTGGTAATGCAGGTGAACAGTCCTTCCAGCATCAGTTGATCAGAAGGTTCAGACCTGCCTGTGTTTCCTGCTGCTTTTGCCAGCCCTACCAGAGCGCCTGTCAGTTCATCCTGTAAAATTGCGGTGTCGGCCTGCTTACCGCAGACACCTGCCTGCGTGCACCCGGTTCCGTTATGCGTTTGTTCGCATTGAAAACAAAACATTTTATCCATTAATAATTCCTCCTGCGTTTTTATAACTTTTTACTAATGTCAGTATAATATGATTCGATGACAAAGTAAGTAGCCATAGCTACGCGACTCGAAATTATCTGATACTATTTCCTGATAAAAGAACATTAATCGGTATTTCTCCACCTCACTGGCGAGAGAAATACAATTACAGGTTAGATTAAGAGAAATTAGTATTTAAATATATTCATTTCAATAATGCCTTAAAATATACGCTTAGGCAGCAAAAACAATCCAATAAAAAAGCCGGACTGCATTTTACAGTCCGGCTTGCATCTTGTATCCTGAAATTATAATCCCAGATAATCCCTGCCAATTGCATCGGCTGCAAGGAGCGCGTTGTAAAGCTGTTCCGGCGTGACATCACCAAGCATGTTGTGGATGGATTCACCGGGTGCACATGCCTTTTCTGCCGCAATCATCACTCTGGCGTGATCGGTTACGCCAACCTCTTTCAGCGTAACAGGCAGACCGACGGAATCGCAGAATTCCATGACTTCTTCAATCTCTTCCATTGGTGCGTCTTCAAGGATCAACTGCGCGAGTGTTCCAAACGCAACCAATTCGCCGTGCATCGTCTTTTCACATTCTTCCAGAGCGGTGAAGCCGTTATAAACGGAATGAGAGGTCGCCAGACCGCCGTTGTCCGCACCGACGCCGCTGAGGTAAGTATTTGCCTCAATAATCGCTTCAACTGCGGGGGTCAAAATGCCCTGCTCCGCTGCTCTTTTCGCTTTGTAGCCGTCAGCCAGCAATGTTTCATAACAAAGTTCGCACAGTGCCATTGCGGACTTTGTAATGCCGCCATTTTCCAAACTTGCTGAGCCGGTCTTAACGCACATTCTGGCTTCAAAATAGGTGCCGAGTGCATCGCCCATACCGGCAACTAAGAAGCGAACGGGAGCTTTTACAATGATGGAGGAATCTACAATCACAGCATCCGGATTTTTTGGATAGAAGATATAATTGGAGAAAGTACCGTCGTCATTGTAGATAACGGACAGGCCTGTGCACGGGGCATCGGTTGCACATACAGTGGGGATGATGACAACGGGAAGCTTCTCATAGTATGCGGTCGCTTTTGCGGTGTCAATTGCACTGCCGCCCCCAATCGCGCAGATTACCTCAATGTGGTTGTCTTTTGCAATCTTCTGCATTCTAGCAATTTCACCTGTGGAGCTGATTCCGCTGAAGACTTCAAATAAAATTTTAGCGCCTTTTCCATCAAAACTTTTCTCAATCTTTGGTTGAGCAGCTTTCACTCCGCTTTTGCTGCAAATAAATAAAAAGGAATTTCCCATATCCTTTACATTCTCATACAGTTCCAACAGGGCGTCCGGTCCCTGTACATACTTTGAAGGGGCTCTCATTAGCTTTAACATCATATTCATCTCTCCATTCGATAATCTAAAGTTTAACAATGTTATTATAGTATATTTTTTAACAATGTTTATATCACAATAGAACTATTGCTATTCTTTACTAAATTTTAAAAATAAAACATTAGATCTAACAAGTAAGTATAGTCGACTAACCTTAAAAACGTCCTGATATTTGCGAGAATATTTTTTGTGATGCAAGGCGGACGACCAGGCTGGCGCCTTACGAGGAGGACAACACAGCAGCGCGGAAAATAGACCGCAAAGGTAGGACGGTTTTGGGGTTAATCGACTGTAAATGAGGAGCCATCGGTTGAATTTAGAATTCAACCGATGGCTCCTGTTCCAATATACTGTCTAACCGGGCAGGCAGCATTCATAAGAATTTAGTTCCATTGCGAAGAAACTACGTTTCAGCCGATTCAGTCCCACGGAGCCAGCGGTGAACCGTTCTGTGCTTTGCCGTGAAGATAGCCGCTAGCAACAGAAGGGTAGACGCGCCGCAAAATACGAAACCGAAACCGCCGCCCATGTTTTCCATTACCAAACCGGAACAGAAATTTCCGATTGGCGTGGAACCCATGTTCAGAAAAGAATAGACGCTCATCACCCTGCCGCGGTATTCATTGGAGGAATGAATTTGGAAGATGGAATTTGCAATGTTAATAAAGATCAAATTGAAAAATCCAACCGCGATAATTAATGGCACAATGATGAAATATTGTGAGGTAAAAACGGTTAGAATCTGCAGAATTGCAGTTGCAGTTCCACTGATGAGAAGAAGGTTGTTTTTAACGCCGCTTTTACTGATATATGCCATCATAATCGCAGAGATAAACGCCCCGAGTCCAGCAAAAGACAAAAGAGCCGAATAACCGTCTGCACCGCGACCGAGAACCTCTTTTGCAAAGACAGGAATAATGACATCATTATTCATTGCAAAGGTGCAGACCACCGCCATAACCAGCACATTGAGAACGAGTGTTTCACTCTTTTTAATATACCGAATTCCGTCCATAATATCGGGAAGAATGTGTGCGTTGACCCTGCGCATCGGGTTTTCCTTCACTTTAATCAGAATAATGCCCGCGATTACCGGAATGAAACTGACTGCATTGATGAAAAAGCAGAAAACCGTCCCATATTTTACCATGATAATACCGGATACCGCCGGACCGACGATGCGTGCGAGATTGACAATGGTAGAATTGAGAGAGATGGCGTTGGTCAAATTTTCAGTCCCGACAAGGTCAATAAAAAAGGACTGACGTGCGGGCATGTCAAGTGTTTGAGTTAAACCGAAAATAACACTGAGAATCAGGATATGCCAGTATTTGATCTGTCCTGTATAAGTTAATACCGTCATTACAACAGCTTGCAGCATAAACAAAATCTGTGTGAAAATTAAGATTTTCTTTTTGGAGAAGCGGTCAACCAGCACCCCTGCAAATAGAGAGAAGAGGAGCAGCGGCATGAATTGGCAGACACCGAGAATGCCGACCATCATCGGAGACTTTGTCACTGTGTAGACAAGCCAAGTCTGCGCCGTCCTCTGCATCCATGTGCCGGTTAAAGAAATACATTGGCCAAACCAAAAAAGTCTGAAATTTTTGTATTGCAAGGCCCGAAAAGTCGTTTTAAAAAGATTTGATATTTTTGTAGATTTTACCATTCGAATACCCATTCATTCCGGCATGTGTTTTGCATGCGATAATACTGACATTATGTTTTGTCAGGGTGTGCATCATCCGGTTTACAAGCCGGATGATGAATTTAAAGCCCCCACCTTCAGGTGGGGGCTTTAAATTCTCATCTTGAGGCAAAAGATTCGTATTTTAAGCCTGCCCACGGCTTTTCAACTTGAGATTGTTCTTACCTAATTTCATCCGGCAGTAGTTTGTCGATATGATTCTTCTATTATATTATATGATAACAATAGATAAATTAGCGATAATCAATTAAAAATAATTTTTTACTTGCTGGTGACGCTGCTATTGGTAGTACTGCTGACAGTATTGCTGACAGTATTGCTGGTTGCACCACTGCTGACGGTGTTGCTGGTTGCACTACTGCTGACGGTGTTGCTGGTTGCACTACTGCTGACGCTGCCATTGGTAGCGCTGCTGCTGCTGGCACTGCTCGTTGTACTACCCGCAGATTTGTTGAGTGCGGCAGGATACTTGTAAATCGTAATTTCCACTCTGCGGTTTTGGGCTCTTCCTATTTCATTATTATTGGACGCAATCGGATTGAAATGAGCATAGCCTTCAATTGAGAGTTTATCTTCCTGCAGCCCAAAGCCAACCATTGCATTCAGCACGGTTACGGCGCGATCTGTAGACAGACGCCAGGAAACTTGATCGCTTGCAGTGGTGTGTTCTCCAACATCAGCAGTATTCCCGCTGATCGTAATATGGTCTACCCGGTCATATACCTGTGTGATTGCACCTTCAATTTCTTTTAGTGCAGGCTGACTGGCCGGCAGCATGTTGGCGCTGTCAGGGACAAACATCAGCACATCTTTTAAGTGGATTCTCACATAATTATCCGTATTGTCAAGTCCGATTGAATTTTGAAGTCCGTTTTTATCAACATAGGCACTTAAAGTGGAGTAGACTTCATCCAGTGCGTCTTGTTGAGCCACGGCCCCGCTTGCGCCGGAACTTGCGCCGCCGGCTGCTTTTCCTGTGCCTGTAGTTCCGGCCTTGCTGACCGAAGTCTTGCCGGCAGTGACGGTAGTGCCTGTTCCCAGAGCGTTGGAAAATTGTTCAGCAACTTTAGCCATCTTTTTGGCGTCAATCGTACTCATGGAGTAAAGAATAATAAACAGTGCAAGCAGCAGCGTAATCATGTCGGAATAAGTGAGCAACCATCTGTCGTTATTGCCCTCTTTTTCACTTTCCTCGCCCTTATGTTTTATCATATATATGATCACTCCTTTTTTGCAGAAAGGCGGGGGAGTTGCGCAACCCCGGTTTTTGCCGAAATTTCAGTTACTTTCCGGAAAGCACAAAACCCGATTTGAAAGGCTTATCTTCCAAATTTGTATTCTCCAAACCCTTTAATTGTTGATTCCCTCTTTATATTTCTTCTCTCCGCCTTCAAACGCGTGGTAATAGAGGGAAAGGTTATTCTCAATATCACGGGAACCCTTGCCGCTTGCAATCATACAGATTCCGTCAACCATCATTTCTCTGAAAATTTTATCACGCTTTAACGCGATTTTCAGATGGTTGGCTGCCGGAAGATAAATTAAGTTGGCAAATACGACGCCATACAGCGTGGCGACAAATGCGACAGCGATAGCGGCGGTGAGGTGCTCCGCATCCGACATATTTGAAAGAACCTGAACCAGCCCCATTACCGTTCCGATAACGCCCATGGTAGGGGAAAAACCGGAGGCCCCCTCAAAAACTTCAATTTCCAATTGCTTTTGAAGATTGTAGGTTGAAATATCCGCTTCGAGCGCGGCCTGTATTTCCTCGGCGGGTTTCATATCAAGAGTAAGAATCATACCTTCTTTTAGAAGGAGATATTTATCACTGTTCAAATCCGGGTCAGTCAGCAGGGTCTGAAGTTTTAATAGGCCTTCTTTACGGCATAAATCCGCCATTTCGCTTATTTTTGCAATCAGCGCCTCCGGCTTTGGAGTGTTCTTTGACGAGTAGCTTTTAAAAAGAGATTTAAATGCGCCAAGCAGCCCTTTCAGGCCAAAAGATATAATACACGCACCCACGGTACCACCGACCACTGTTATAAAAGGGCTGGGTAAAAGTAAAGAAAGGATACTGCCTTTCTCAATTGCATAAGCTAAAGCCAATGATCCAAATCCGACAACCACACCTATAATTGTTGAAATATCCACACTGTTTCCTCCTAGAAATTCATTAAAGCGGAAAAAAGTTATTATATGAAGTACGTAATGTCATAGCTGAAAGATTAGTATGAAATGGTATCCTTAAAATTTATATCGGCATTGAAACAAAATAAATAACAATAAATTTTAAATTAATCCGAAAATTGACAAAAATTATTTCGTTATGAAAGTTTTAAATAAATTGAAAATCAACAGAAAATGAGGATGGATTATATTGCCAAATACAGAATAAAAGCTGGCACCGTGTTAATACGATACCAGCTTCTTAGCTTCTCAAACTGACCTATTCCTTATTTTATACGACGGTAATCATGCACTGCCGCACCGGCTGCTGCCCGGTTATGGTAGTATACACACTTGTGCAGCCCTTGGCCCTTGCCGAAACCTTGATATAATAACTGCCGTTAATTTTTTGCGTTGTGGTTACAGCTAAGACGCTTCCGTTACCGGTGGTAATTTTCGGGATTCCGGCAGCACCTACCGGAGTAAGTTTAAACACATAGGTTGCGTTGCGCTTCATGGTAAATGGCATTGTTGTATCACTAATTACGCCGCTTGTCGTTTTTCCCACAGCGGTGAAGAAGACAGAAGAACCGTCGGAAGCAGTTGTGGTAATCGTCGCTGTCCCAGGACCCATATTTGTAATCTTATAGAGATACCCGCCTGATGTTCTTTGACTGTACGCAACTTTAACCGCTGACGGGTTTGAGGAAGCGGCGGTTGGCGCAGTTGCGCTGTTTGTGGTAATCTTGTAGGTATAGGTACTGTTTGAACCGAAGGAATAGGTAGAAGTTGTATCGCTCAGGAGTGTAATCGCGGCAGGGGGTGCCGTCGGGTCAGTAGGGGTTGACGGGTCAGTAGGAGTCGTCGGAGTGCTGGGAGTCTGCCCGTTTGAAGAATAATCCTTGTAGGAATAATCTAAATCTACCACTCCGGTAGTGATTCCGGGAACCGTCCCGTAGCCATACTGCCACATGGTATAAGGTTTACTGAAATTCGGGACGCTTACACCCCAGTTTGCAACCCATCTGTCCAGACTGTCCAAGCTTGGACTGGAAAGATTGGAGTTGAAAATGCTGGGGGAACTGTAAACCGCAACCTTGTAGCCGGCAGTTTGTACCGTTTCACAGAATGTAATGACAACATCTGCAAGCGCTGCACTTGACATGGTTCTCTGGTTACTGTTCTCAATATCATAAATAACAGGATAGTCCAGTGCGCGGCCATTTAAAATATTTAGGCACATATTGGCTTCTTCCGAAGCTTTTGCTGTGTTCGTGGCACAGCTGTAATAGTAAACACCGGCTTTAATCCCATTCTGTGTGGCACCGCTGTAATTGGCAGTGAAATAAGGATCAATCTGGGGGGTTAAAGAATCTGTGCCGGTAAAGCCCGCGCGGATAATTGCAAAGTCAATTCCGCTGGATTTTACACTGCTCCAGTTTATATTTTGTTGATACTTTGAAACATCGATTCCCTTATACGCGACATTTACCACGCAGGAAGCGCTCAGACCGCTGCTCGAGGTTGCCGTAACGGTAGTCATACCTAACGTCACGCCGGTTACAGCACCGCCGCTCACCGTCGCAATGCTCTGATCTTTTACTGACCACGAGACATCTGTCGTGGCTATGCCATTCAAAGAAGCAGTCAGGAGGGTTAAATCCCCCGGTTTAAGTACAATCGTTGTATTGTTCAGGGTAAGAGAATCGCTTCCGATACTCGTTGCCAGTGTACTCACGCTGAACAATGCAATCATTACAAGCGCCAGCAAGAGAGTGATGATCTTTTTTTTCAATGTTTTTCCTCCGTTTTCGTTTCGTTCTTTCATATTCTCATATACATCACTAATCTATTCGTAATAAAATCGGGTATACAACCAAAACCTGCCGGTGATGCCTTTAAGTGAAAAAACAATAACTTAAAGAAAACATACTGGAAGGCGCAGATATTAGACCCATAATTGAATATGGTAAAATTGATTTAAATTATTATGTAGAAACAGGCTGCTGCCGGACAAAGTAAAAAAGCGTGTATGCGCCCGAAGGAATTAACCGGAAACTGATTTCAATAGAAATTAGTCACTTTACACAAATGTAACAAATATAAAAGAATTCTTTGCCTTTAATTATATTTATATCGCCTTATTATGTCAAGTAAACTGAGGGAAAAACATATTTTCCCATATTTCGCGGAGATGCTGATTGTTCTCTACGGGATCTAAATCAGACCTTGACAGGTTTCTTTAGAACTTAAAATATCAGCCGCATATATAGTTGAGCACGCCGATTTCTTCTCCATTTTTATAATAAACGCGCGGTACACGTTTGGAAACCATGCATACCAGTTCATAGTTGATGGTTTGGTTCAAGTCGGCAAGCTCGTCAACAGAAAGAAAGTCTTCTCCGTCGTGCCCGAATACGGTCACAACGTCTCCTGCTTTCACCCCTGAAACGGAGGTTACGTCCAGCATTAACTGATCCATACAGACCCGGCCGATAATTTTTACTTTCTCACCGCGTACAAGCATACTGCCCTGCAAATAGAGATGCCGGGGGTAACCATCCGCATATCCAATCGGGACGGTGGCAACTTTTGTAGGCTCTTGTGCTGTGAACTGCCGTCCATAGCTTACGCTGGTCTCCGTATCAACGGTTTTTACCAGCGACACAACACTTTTCAGTTCCATAGCCGGAATCAGATCAGCCTTGTTTTTCAGCTTGGCAGAAGGCATTAAACCGTAAAGAACGATGCCCGCGCGCACCATGTCAAGCTGCATTTCAGGGTAGTCGAAAATCGAGGCGGAGTTTGCGCAGTGTCTTATTTTAAAGGTAATACCCTGTTGCTTTAAGCTGGAAACGGCCTTCGTCAGATTATCGTATTGCATAAGCGTAAAGTCGCGGCCGTCGTCCCCGTCGTCAGCAACGGCAAAGTGGGTGAAAATTCCCTCGGCGGTTAGACCGGGCAGCTTGCAGACATGTTTAATTTGATCAATTGTGCGAGCGTCACGGTTCGGATTCTGATACAAAAATCCGATGCGGCTCATTCCGGTATCCAGTTTAATGTGGGCGCGTACCGTAACTCCGGCTTTTACGGCTTCTTCTGAAAGTTCGATTCCGTAACCCGGAGAAAGCACTGCCTGTGCGATATTCAGTTCACTCAGCTTTGCTGCCATGCTGGGCGGGGTATAGCCCAAAATTAAAATGGGCAGTTCAATTCCGGCGCTGCGCAGCTGCATCGCTTCCTCTAAATTGGAAACCGCAAACCAGTCTGCTCCCAGACTTACATATTCCTTCGCAAGCATCACTGCGCCATGACCGTAGGCGTCCGCCTTAATGACGCAGCAGATACGTGTTTCCGGATTCAATTGATTGCAGATTACCTTAAAATTATGGTCGATTGCATCAAGGCTGACCTCAGCCCAGGTTCTTTTTAGAAATTCACTCATGATTGCTGTTCACCTGGTTTATTTAAAATATTTGACGCCGGATTCAAAGATTTTTTGATCCTTTTCTCCCGGGACATTTGCGTATAAATGATCGCCTCTGCGCTCGGAATGAGCCATCTTGCCGAGAATACGACCGTCCGGGCTTGTGATTCCCTCTACCGCGCAGACAGAGCCGTTCGGGTTCCATTCGACACTGCCACTCGGTTTGCCGCACGGAGTGACATACTGTGTGGCGATCTGGCCGTTGGCAATTAGTGTCTGCATGACCTCGTCACTTGCTACAAAGCGGCCTTCACCGTGGGAAACCGGCACCGTGAACACATCTCCGGCGTTGACGCCTGCGAACCACGGAGATTTTACAGATGTGATTCTGGTATAAACCATGCGTGATACATGGCGACCGAGGGTGTTAAAGGTCAGGGTAGGCGCTTTTTCGCTCGGATGCGTAATTTCACCGTATGGTACAAGTCCCAGTTTGATTAATGCCTGGAAGCCGTTGCAGATTCCGAGCATTAAGCCGTCCCGTTTTTTCAGCAGATCGTTGACTGCTTCGGCAATCTTCGGGTTGCGGAAGGTCGTCGCAATGAACTTGCCGGAGCCGTCCGGCTCGTCACCGCCGGAAAAACCGCCCGGAAGCATAATGATTTGGGATTGACGGATGGCTTTCTCCATGCGCTCTATGGTTGATTCAATTCCGGCGGAACTGAGATTCTGTACTACCAGAATTTCCGGCTCAGCGCCTGCCCGCTCAAAGGCTCTGGCGCTGTCATATTCGCAGTTTGTGCCGGGGAATACCGGAATGAAGACGCGTGGTTTGGCAGCTTTGATTGCCGGTGCTTTCCGGTTACGTTCGCTGTAAAGCGGAATCTCGCGGCTAACCGGCTGCTCCTGTGCGTTACTCGGGAATATTTTCTCGAGCGTGCCGCTCCATGAGGCAATCAGCCCTTCAAGATCAAGCTTGTCATTACCGAGTGCAATCTGCGGTTCGGCAGTCACTTTTCCAAGTACAATCGGGCACAGGACCGGGTCCATAGCGATGATATCCTTATTGCCCAACTCCACCACAATGGAACCGGAAATCGGTGCAAACAGAGTTTTTTCATTCAACACATGTTCATTAAACGAGAAACCAAATTTGTTGCCAAAGCACATTTTTGCAACGCAGGCGGCAACACCGCCCTCTTTGACAACGGAGGCGGAAACCACACTGCCACTCTCTATCATTTTTAATATACTGGTGTAATACTTCTTTAATTCGTCCCAATCGGGCAAAAGCGTTTTGGAATTCTCCGGCAGCGGGAACAGCACGGCGGAAGAACCTGCGTTCTTGAACGCCGCAGAAATCGTTTTGCTCGCCTTGGTCATGGTTACGGCAAAGCTGACTAAAGTCGGCGGAACATCGAGCTGTTCAAAGGTTCCGCTCATGCTGTCCTTGCCGCCGATGGCCGGAAGTCCCATTCCGATTTGCGCGGTCAGCGCGCCCAGCAAAGCCGCGGTCGGTTTGCCCCAGCGTCTCGGGTCGGTATTCAGCCTTTCAAAATATTCCTGAAAGGTCAGTCTTGACTTCAGCGGGTTTGCTCCGATGGCGGCAAGTTTGGAAAGGCTTTCCACTACGGAATAGGCTGCGCCGTGGAACGGGCTGAACCGCGCGATACCGGGAATATAGCCGTAGGACATTGCGGTGGCGTCATCTGTTTCTCCGTGAAGCACCGGGAGTTTTGCGGCCATTGCTTCTTCGGGAGTAAGCTGGTATTTGCCCGCGAACGGCATCAGCACGGTGGAAGCGCCGATACTTGCATCAAAGCGTTCGCTCAGTCCCTTCTGGCAGCAGACTTCCAGGCGGGACAGGTTTTCTTTAAATGCGCTCGCCAACGGCTTGTCTTTCAGGCAGGCCGGCACGAGCGCCCTGTAATATTCAT